>VFQQ010001700.1_pt1 | contig 28815 bp, 16 predicted proteins | sample 3512341 | NCBI WGS metagenome assembly VFQQ01 (sample SAMN10412373, study PRJNA504923) | tailings metagenome | isolation source: Relicate 2 Philex TSF1 revegetated site | place: Philippines: Tuba, Benguet | collected 2017-08-29
CGATGAGTACCTTGAGAAAGTCCTGTTAGGAACATGAGTTAACGTGCGATCGCCCTGATTCACACCCCCAGGGAGCACAGAGAAAATCCTGGGGCGGCTCGCCTGTCGGCCGATCAAAAATGGCTGGGGCTGACAAGGTGAATGGACAGCAGGAATCAATGAAGCCCAGCGCAGCCTGGCCCACCCAGGAGCACATCTCACAATCGCCCTCACACAGGCACGAACTGTCGTACTCAAGCAGGAAATCTCCCTGGCCCGGGGGTGAACATGGATCACCGGAACACGTGCCGGCGCAGCAACATCGCAGCCGCATGCAGATCAGCCGCCCGCACAGGTCCATCACGCCGGTCCAGTGCGTCTCGCCGGAGGGTGTCAGCAGTTTGTCGACCCTTGTCAGCGTGGTGGTTGTGCCGTGTCCACACTCACAGCAGAAGCCACTGTCCCCTTCGGGAGTGACGGAGTTCGCCATCAGTGTCACCTGAACTTCATCAGCGAGCCGTTCAATCCTTTCTTCATTGTGACAGGCTTCAAACACCCAGGTAGCACAGTCGAAGTCGCAGGGGCATACTTCCTCGCACATGGCACATCGGGCGCGGACCATCACCTCGTCCGCTCCTTCGCCGGACGTCCATGTGTAGTCGACATTCCGGGCCTGGCAGTCGTCGACTTCCTGCCAGGAGTCCTCGACGGCAACTCCGGGAGCGTCGATCACGATGACGCATTGGTCATCACACGGATCGCACTCATAGTGCTCCTCCTCGTATTCGCAGAATTCCGCTCGTCTGGCGAAACGGACGGAGACGGCGATCTCGCCTTCGTACTCGTCGCCGCATTGCAGCAGCCCGGCATAGCGCTCAGTCTCTTCGTCCCAGCAAACCTTCCCATAGCAGACGGGACCGTTCGCCCGTACGAGCGTCACGCAGAGACATTCGCAGAGACACTTGCAGCCAGAACAGGTCGAGGGAGTGATTCGAACCACCGGCTCGAACGTCATCAGCGCGCCGGCTCCCAGGTCGACTTCGCCGACCAGATCGTCGCAGGCGATTTCCTCTCCGAGGCTCCAGCTCTGCTCGTAGCCCGTCGGAAAGCCGAGGGATTCGCTTCGAAGCAGGAACCAGCATGTGTCACCAGTGCGTTCGAAGTAAAATCGCAGATCATGCGTCTCGCTCTGACAGGTCAAAACGCCGAGATAACTTTGCTCGTTCGGGTCCCATTCCAGCTCGGTACGGCATGGCATGTCGTCGTCGGAAAATATTGTGACGCAAAGGGCCGGTGGAAGGCAGCGGCAGCATGCGTCGCATCCCAGGCCAATTTGACACTGTCCGCATCCGCAGTTCGGGTTGCGCTTGCAAGGCTGTGGACCGCAATCGGACATAGTTCCAATCCTTGTGCTACGTCGGATCTCTGGTTCCCCACAGACATACGCCAAGTGCGGAAGAGAGTTCGCTTGAGCATCGGGGAAAACTGGCGGTGAGCGCCCCCAGGATCATTCTCCTCAACCGATCATCCACGGTTGCGCTATGACCGTTGTTTCGGATTAATGGTGCCGCGACGGGTCCGATAGCCGGCCTTTCGCTGCACTCATACGACCGTATGCTCGAAGATCGCCTTGGCGGCACCCTGAACAGCCATCAGAGAGTGTTGGACATTGTCCACCCGAATCCTGTTATCGTATTCAGAGCTGCGCACACCGCCACAAAGTTCCAATTGCTTCGGGACGTAATAGAGATCAATCGAATTCTGATACGTCAGCTGGAGAACGCTACGAAATCCTCGAAGCAGGGCGGTCCGATAGCGCTCAATCCGCAATTTGTCTCCGGCTGTTCGTGCGATCGACAGGGCGGCGACGAGGCCTTCGAGGTAGACGCCCGTCGATGATGAATGCGGGGGCCCAAACGGCCGACGTGGGTCATAGAACCGGCCGCGGCAGTCGACGCTGGGTGCGTCGTCCCATTGCTGAAGCGACAGCAGCCAGTCGTTCATCTCGAAAATAAAACTCTGAAGTTCTGACGCCCCGGTTTCTCGATAGATGTTCGTGTAAGCTCGGGTATGCCAGGGAATAAATGCGGGATTGCGGTTCTCCCGGTGCCAGTCGCGGTAGAAGCGAAATGAAGCCATGATGCGGTCGAGAAGCGCCGCATCCCTGTTGCTCCGGTACATTACACTCCAGGCCAGAAGCGCCTCGCCAGGATAAAAGTTCCACTGATCACTTCGATCGGCCGGCTTTACGAATGTCCGAAACTGCCCGGACGGCATCCACAGTTCATCGAGCGTTTTCGCCAGGGCCGTCCGCTGGAACTCGTAAGTCCCAGAATGGCCTGCCTCATTCAGTGCGATCCAGGCGAGGGCGACGGCACCCAGTTTCACCCGGTCGCCATCGTGAATCAGTCCGCGTCCATTCTCGATGGTGAACATCCGCGCGAGGTTGTAGTTCGCGTTCCGGTGCAAGATCTCTTCGCATTTTGCATCCTGGCGACGTTGAGCGACGCGCGCCAGGGCGATCGTCGCCATCCACTGCCGGATCGCGTTGTTCCGTGAGCGGTCTTCACATCGCCGGCTCGGCTCCACGAGATACCGCATTCGTCCGTCATGCTGGACGCTGGCGACCAGATAGTTCGCCAGCAGCTCTTCGAGCTGTCGCAGAGCCTCTGGCGTCACTTCGCTTTCGTCGATCAAGCGGGCTCCGCGGACACATGGAATGATCGACCCGCCCGAATTCCACGAGCAGCCACGAGACGGCCGGCCGCATTGATGGTCGCCGGTTCGTTGCCGGACAAGCCATTGACGTCCCACGAATGTCCGTACTTGCACGCCATCCCGGGAACCGGGCATCAATGCATACTCTGCGACCCAGTTCTTTGGCGAACGATTGGTCGCCACCACCTGCTGAGGAAAGATGAGACGTGGCGCCAGCGGCGCTCCAGGCATCGACAGTTCATATCCCAGCACACCGCGAAGGTCGTCCGTCAGAAATGCTACATGTCTGGCCCACGGGACGGTCGTGGCCTCCTGGAATCGATCGCAGGTACCGACCTCCACCAGATCGATCTGCCTGCGGGCATGCTCGGTCGTTTCCGAGGCCAGTCGCTCCAGGCTCGGCCGCAACGCTTTCACGAGCGACCGGACGTTCAGTTGGTGTTCCGCAATGAGTCGCCCGGATTGACGATAGGCGATGCGAACAACGATCGTCGGACCACTCGCCATTTCACAATGGACGAGTTGCCTCCAGACATCCGGAAGCCAGTTCTCAAGCCCGGTGGCGTCGCTCGCTCCCAAGGTTGCGGTCATGACACTTCGGAACCAGCCATTGGCGCCTCACTGGGAACAGGGACGCAAGCGGTCCGGGGGTAAGAGTCAGAACTCTTACATGTCAGGTATCGATGTTTTCTCAATGTTTGAGGGCAAGGGTGTAAGGGTGTAAGAATCCGGCGCGGCGGGGTGGTGTCTTCGGCGCGAGAGTGGAGAGTCGAGACCGGCTGGCTCAGCGGACGCTGGGTGACTGGTGATTGGGTGGACATGGCATCCTCCACATTGACGGGAGGGGTTGCGCACCGGGTGGAAAGAACGGGGAAAGGCTCAGGTCATGGGAGTGGGTTGGAACCACGACGACGCGACGGGCCGGACGTGTTCGATCGATTGGTTGAGGCAATGGGGCCCGGCCAGTGGAACCAGGTCGCCCCGATTGCCTCCCGCGGGGGTGCGTTCGAGTGCCACACGAGCTCTGGCTGGGAGGACGGTGTCGTTCCGGCGGATTGCTCGCAGCCAGATGGGGCAGCCCCCGCATTCTCGGACAACCGACATGCGCTACGCCTGAAAAGGCGGACTCTCGCATCGAAGAATGGGGTTCCCGCGGCGTTTCCAGGTCCGAACATCGCTACTTGACGAGCAACAGACTTTCAGAGAAGTGGCACCCCATATGCGGCTACCATTGGCACCCGGCGGGTTGACGACGGCCGTCATCCGGCCCGCGTCGTCGTAGCCGTAGGTGGTGACGCCGCCATCAGGGTCGACCAGGCCGATCCGCTGGCCAGCGGCGTCGTAGGTCGAGGTCAGGCAGAGCAGGTCGGGGTTGGTCGTGGAGACCAGCAGGTTGCGTTCGTCGAACGCGTTCGACGTGACGCCCGTCCAGTCCTCGAGCAGTTCGAGGTTGCCGACGGGCTGTCACGCCCCCCCGCTGCCGACGCCAGGAATGGACGCTCGGCCACGCTCATCCGGGGCTTCCTGTGCGACGCTTCGTCCAGCCCCGGCCAACTTGGCAGCAGGGCAGTCGCGGCGATCGTGGGCAGCCAATCCGTGAGCGAGGCCTCGGCAACGTTCGGCACTGGCTGACAAGCAGTCCTGTAGTACTCGAGTTGCCGCTACCATTGGCACCCGGCGGACGAAACGACGGAAAGGGACAGCTCGGCAACGCCCGGCTGGGGGCTTCGCTTCGCTGCGTCCCCAGCCACCCTGTCACCCTGTCACCCTGTCACCCTGTCACCCTGTCACCCTGTCACCCTGTCACGAATTCAGCAGTCTGGCCACAGGCACCCGGCTCAATTACATCTCGATGTGACCTTCTGGTATCTCTGGAGTGTACTCAGCGTTGGGCGGGACACTCCAGCCATTTATTTGCATCTTCTCAACGAAGTCTTGAGGCAGCGAGATGTGGTATTCTCGGACATAATACGTAAGTGAAGCAGGCCACACCCATTCACCATCCGTCTTCAAAGTAGCCTCGCCGAGAGCAACAGGAGGTTCCTGCAAATAGTCATGCTCTACGATCATGGCAACACCGGCATCCACACCGGAGTTTAGATACTGGACAATCTCATCTTCCCTTGGGTGCCCCACATTACAGCGAAGGGAATCCAACAATCTTTGTTGATTCTTCACCGACTGCTCGAAGAAGAATCCCACTCGTTTATGCGTTGCCATTATCTACCTCCGGGGATCAGGTCTCGCCAGCGTGTTCCCACGGGAGCAGTCAACGTCCCATTCGGATGCACTGTGATTGCGTTCGTAGGAGCACGAACCGTAACGCCAAGTTTGTTGGCCAAATTTTGGGCAACGCCTCCAGCCGCCAACGAGCCAGAGTAGCATGAGATCAAGCGGACGTTCCCTTCGATCCCTTGGCTCTGCAACCATCCGGCACTCTGACGGTGACTGAGAATAACCTCTTGGCCGTTGTGGATTACAGAGAATGCCCTGCCGTCCCTAGTGCCGTGGATGAAGACATCAGTAAAGCCATCTATTGCTGGGACGTTATTGGCGTATTGTCGGACGAGTGGTCCAGCCCAAGCGGGCGAACCCTCTGCCATTGTGATAGCACTTCCTGTTGGGGCGACTGCGACTCCCCCAGGCACGCAGTCTGCGGCCTTCGGTGCCGAGCCTGCCCAAGGCTGTGCAGAGCGAGCCCCGGATTTCGTAATCTTACCGAAGTTTGGCGAATATCCTAGCGTGATCAGGCTGACGGCCAGCGACACGCCCGCTGCCGTCTTGGCCCACCAGGGCGCGTTCGAAAGGATGACTGCCAGGTCCTGAGCCTCGCCCACTCCTGGCGCGAATCCCACGACAAATCCCGCTACCGACAGGAAGTCGTCCAGAGCCGTCGGTGCCTTGTACCCGTAGTACTCGCGGTTGATTTGAGCGAGCGTCGCCTCTGTTTCCGCCTCTGTAGGCCGGAAGGCGTTCTCGCCGAAGTATCCAAGCTCTCGAGAAATATGGGTGGATTCGGGGCGGCCTCCATTCCGGCCAAGAAGCTCTGGAGCCGTCGTTCCACGAACCTCACGAACTCCGCCGTCAGAGAGTCCCACCAGTCGTCGGCTTTGATCGCTCCACCGCCGTTCACTGAAACGCGATTGCGCCATCGACTCAGTCGTCGGAGAGAAATTAAGAATCCCTCCAGTCCGGATGTCGACTGAGACTTCCTGGTCCTGAAACGCCAACGTCTTCTTGACGGGAGACAAGAACGCGTTTTGCAACGATTCATTCGCTTCGGCGAACAGGATCTCCCGACCTGTCCGAGCGGTCATCACAGTCCTGTCCGGTGCCAGGCCAAATCCTGAAGCCGTCACCTGCTGAAGAATGACGTCATCAAGTTGTGGGTCGTCGGCTGTCGACAACCGTTCCCATAACTCGCCGCTCGCCTTGGCATACGCATTGTGGTAGGCCAATCGCAGCGAGCGAACACCTTTCACTTCTGGCAGGGAATGACTCTTGGAACCAATAATCCCGCTCAATTGATTGAGACCACTGGCCAGGTTCTGTCGCACCTCGGTGTTTTGGATCCCGAGGGAATTGAAGAACCGATGAGCCTCCTCAGTACCTTGGGAGACGGTCTCGCGACTTTCAGGGCTTGCGGGAGGCAAATCAGGAAATAGTTCGTCATCCAACCCACTTGGATCGACGCTGGTCGCGGCCTGGTTCCGGCAGTACCGATAGAGGTTCTGATCCGACAGTGCCGGATCCTCACTCGTAAACCGCCCCGTCACCGCGTCGTAGCCTCTTCGCCGCAGGGCGTATTGCCCGGTCTCTTCGTCCCGCAGGTAGCCCTTCTCGCCCACCCAGGTGAAGGCGTTGTCCGTCGTGCCGGTCGACGCGGCGACCTTTCCGAACGCTTCATACGTGTACTGGTCGGTGACGACCTGTGAGTCGTCCGTCAGGGCCTGCGCACTGCCGAGGGCGTCGAAGTGGTAGAAGCTCGACTCCGCGTCCCGGTGCTGGCTGAGCAAATCGCCGTAGGGTTGCGGCTGGGGCTGCGGGGCCAGGGTGTACTCGGCCGTTGTCAGCGACGTGCCGTCGGATTCGCGGACGATGTTCTGGCCGTCCCACAGGTACTTCGTGGTGTCGGTCTCCGTCTCCTTCTCGACCCGCATCTGCGAGGCGTTCCAGGTGAAGGTCGTCAGCTCGCCGTCCGGGTTCTCAACCGACCGCAACTGGTTCTCGCCGTCCCAGGTGTGCGTGGTGACATCGAGGCTCGGCTCCTCTTTCGTGAGTTGATTTCCGGACGGGTCGTAGGTGTAGGTCGTCCGGCCGGTGCCGTTCTCGGTGTGTGACAGCCGGTTGGCCGCGTCGTAGGTGGAGGTGGTCGACTGGGAGCCGTCCTCCAGCAGCACGCGGTTGCCGGCCGGGTCGTAGGTGAACGTGTGGCGGTAGGCGCTGGAGCCGGTGCGATGTTCGCCCGTCAGTTGGTACGTCGCGTCATACGTCCAGGCGATGTTGTCTCCGTCCGACTCGGCCGCGGTGAGGCGGTTGCCGACGTCGTCGTAGGTGTAGGTCGTGGCCTGGATCAGCGCGCCGCCGCTCTTGCGGTGGATGACGGCCGTCGTCCGGCCCGCGTCGTCGTAGACCAGCGTGGTAAGCGAGCTGTTGCCGTGCACGGTCCGAACGTGGCGGCCCGCCTCGTCATAGGCCAGCGTCGTCCGTTCCCCGTGCGGGTTGACGACGGCCGTCATCCGGCCCGCATCGTCGTAGCCGTAGGTGGTGACGCCGCCATCAGGGTCGATCAGCCCGACCCGCTGGCCGGCGGCGTCGTAGGTGGAGGTCAGACAGAGCAGGTCGGGGTTGGTCGTGGAGACCAGCAGGTTCCGCTCGTCGAACACGTTCGACGTGACGCCCGTCCAGTCCTCGATCAGTTCCAGGTTGCCGACGGGGTCGTAAGTGAACGTGGCCACGTGGCCGTCGGTGTAGAGTTGCCCGGTGCGCTGGCCGGCCTCGTCGTAGAGGTAGGTTGTGACGAGTCCGCGGGCGTCGGTCCTCGAGATCAACCGGCCGCAGTCGCTGTAGGTGAACGAGGTCCGCTGATCGAGCGGGTTGATCCGGACGGTCTGCCGACCCGCCAGGTCGTACAGGAAGCTGGTGCGGTTCCCCTTCGGGTCGACAATCGCTGTTTTCCAGCCCACGAAGTTATAGGTCAGCGACGTGATGCGCCCCTCGGCGTCGATCGTCTCCAACTGCTGGCCGGCCAGGTCCCATACGTTGGTGGTGATGTGGCCTTCGGCGTCGATCTGGCGAATCTGCCGCCCGGCCGCGTCGTAAGCGAACGTTGTGCGATGCCCCAGGGCATCGACGATGGCCGTCCGCCGCCCGGCGAGGTCGTACTCGAAGGCGGTGACATGCCCCAGCGGATCGGTGATGGCCGTCTGCCAGCCCATCGCGTCGTAGCCGAAGGTCGTGCGTTGATCGAGCGGATCGACGGTGACGATCGCCAGGCCGCGAATGTCGTAGACAGTCGACGTGATCCGGCCGAGCGGATCCTGCTGCGCGATGGGCCGGTCCGCGGCGTCGTAGGCGAACGTGAAGCGGTTGCCGAGTGGATCAACAACTGCGTGCTTGCGCCCGACGACGTCATACAACGTGGTGGTGATATAACCGCGGGCATTCATCTCGGCGACAGGGCGCCCGGCGCCGTCGTAGGCGAACGAGGTTCGATGACCGAGCGGATTGACGGTCGCGATGACGCGGCCACTGGCGTCGTACACCGTGGATGAAATCTCGTCGCACGGGTTCTTGATGGCGACCTGGCGATCAGCCTTGTCGTAGAAATAGGTCGTCAGCTCATCGAGCTGGTTATAAGAAGCGATCACGCGGCCAGCGGCGTCATAAGCCGTCGTCACGATGCCCGTATTGGGATCGCTGACGACCACCGGTCGATTCGCGTTGTCGTAGGATGTCGCGGTGATGTGTCCCAGGGCATTCTGCACCGAGGTGGGCCGGCCGGCGGCGTCGTAGACAGTGGTCACGATGCCGGTCATGGGGTCTGTGATCGCGATCTGCCGCCCGGCCGTGTCGTAGGTGAAGAAATTCACCTCGTCGAGCGCATTGCCACGCGCCGTGACCCAGCCGGCGGCGTTGTAGACGGTCGTTGTAATGCCCGAATTGGGAGCTGTCTCAGCGATGCGCCGGTCAACCTCGTCATACTGGAAGTACGTCGAATTGCCATCCGGATCGATCTGCTGCGTCAGGCGACCGGCGTCGTCATAGACGGAGGTCGTGACGGCTCCGAGCGGATTGATGTGCCGGATCTGGCGATCGGCCATGTCGTAGGCGAACGACGTACGCTCGTTCGCCGGGTTAATCGTCGCGATAACCCGGGAGGCGGCGTCGTAGCTGGTCGAGGTGGTCTCGTTCTCGGCGTTGGTGACGGCGGTCTGCCGCCCGGCGTCGTCATAGATAAACGTCGTCCGGTCGCCGATGGGATTGATCGTCGCCGTGACCTGGCTGGCGTCGTCGTAGACGGTCGTCGTGCACTCGTTCTCTGGATTGATAGCCTCAAACCGGCGGCCGTCCGGGTCGTACACATACGTCGTGATGAACGACAGCGGGTTGATGTTGCGGATCACCTGTCCCGCATCGTCATACACGGTCGTCGAGACTTCATTCTCCGCATTCGTGACGGCGACCACGCGGTTGGCGGCGTCCCAGGTCGTGGTCGTCCGGTTCCCCAGCGGGTCGACTGCAGCGATGATCCGTCCCGCGGCGTCGTAGACTGTCGTCGAGGTCTGCGACAGCGGGTTGGTCTCCGCGATCGGGCGATTCGCATCGTCGTACGCGATGGCCGTCGTGTGGCCCAGAGGATTGATGGAACTGATGACACGTCCGGCGACGTCATACACCGTCGTCGAGACTTCGTTTTCGGCATTGCGGACAGCGGTCCGGCGATCGGCCTTGTCGTAGGTGTAGCTGGTCCGGTTACCGAGCGGGTTGACTGTCACCTCAACCCGGCCGGCGGCGTCGTACACGGTCTGATGGATTTCTCCTTCTGCATTCGTCACGGAGACCGGCCGGCCGACATTGTCGTAGGCGGTCGTCACCCGGAAGCCCAGCGGATTGACGACGGCGATGACTCGGCCCGCATCGTCGTAGACGGTGGAAGTGGCCTCATCGAGTGGATTCTCGACGGCGATGACGCGATCGGCGGCGTCATAGATGGTGTCGGTCTGACGGCTCAGCGGATCAATTGATGAAACGGCACGGCCGGCGGCGTCATAAACGAGGGTCGTGATCCGGCCCAGGGGCGTGATGGTGCGAATCATCCGACCGGCGGCATCGAACACGCTCGTCGTGCGATGCCCCAGCGGATTGACGACAGCGATGGACCGGCCAGCCGGGTCGTAGACGGTGGTCACCGTTTCGGCTTCCGCGTTCGTCCGCGTGACCGGACGGCTGAGCGGGTCGTAGGTCGTGACATCCGCATGGCTGAGCGGATCGGCGGCGGAGGTCAGCCGGTAGAGTCCGTCATAAGTGTTGACGGATGTTTCAGCTTCCGCATTGGTGACCGTCAAGACCTGGTCGGCCCCGTTGTAGGTGGTGGTCGTCCGGTGGGTCAGCGGATCGATCGTCACGATCGCACGGTCAGCCGCGTCGTAGGTCCATTCTGTCGTTTCCAGTTCGGCGTTGGTTGCGGTCAGCCGGTTGTCGGCGGCGTCGTAGGTGAACGTCGTCCGGAACCCGAGCGGGTTGGTTGAGCTGGTTCGACGGTTAGCAGCGTCATAGCGGTGCGAGGTTGTCTCGGCTTCGGCGTTCGTCTCGCTCTCCAGGTTGGCCCGCGAGTCGTACGCGAATGACGTGACGTTCAACAGAGGATCCGTGACCGTGACGAGGCGACGCTCGCCGTCGTAATCGAACGACATCGCTTCCGATTCGCCGTTTTCGAACCGCACGACGAGGCCGTCGGGCGAGTAGTCGAATTGATTGGTGTGGCTTAGCGGATCGGTGACGGCGGTGATCCGGCCGGCCAGGTCGCGGGTATAGGCCGTCGCCTGGTTGAGCGGGTTGCGGACTTCGGTCGCGTGGCCGGAAGCGTTGTAGGTGTAGGTGGTGACGTGTCCCAGTTCGTCGAGTTCGCGAATCGCGCGTCCGGCCGGATCGTAAACCCGCGTCGTCCGATGAGTCAGCGGGTCGACGGTTGCCTCAACCTGGCGATGGGAGTTGTAGAGGAACGTGAAAACGCCCGATTCGGCGTCGACGATCCGCTTTCGCTCCGCGGCGGTCGTCCAGGCAAGGCTGGTGGAGTTCGAGTCAAAGTCGGTGATCGAGATGCATCGGCCATCCGAGTCGTAGCCGAAGGACAAGGTTCCGCGCCCGGGCCGGCCGATGGCAGACAGCGCCCGCGTGCCGTTGGTCAGGGTGGAGTATGTCAGTTCAGTCGCGCGGCCAAGCGGATCGATGATGGCGCTGAGCCGCGAGTCTCCGCCCTCTTCCCACACATAAGTGGTGCAGTGTTCCAGCGGATCGATGACGGCCGTCACGTGCTCGCAGTCATGGACGACGGTCGTCACTCCACCGGCGGGATCGATCACTCGAATCCGGAGTTCAGGGTCGGCGTCTTCCCGTTCGATGACGCGATACTCAAACTCGTAGCTATTGTTCTCCGGGGTGGTGATGCTGGCCACCCGGTCCATTGAGTCGTACGTGTAAGTGGTCGTGTTGCCCGCGGCATCAGTGATCGACGTGAGATGGGAATCGGAATAGCCAAGCGAGAGCGTCGCCCCATCGGGGTAGGTCACTGAAGTGAGGTTGTCGCCGTCGAGCGTGAATTCCGTTGCGAGCCCATCGGGTTGCTCAACAGAGAATCCGCTTCCGCCGCTGCCGTAGCTCGTCTGCCGTCCGCCCGGACCGGTGATGACGACACCGTCGTCGCGGCTGATGGTCCAGACATCGCCCGCCGGGCTGAGAATGCGTTTGACGCAACCCCCGGAGGAATACTCCCACTCGAGCCCGTCGGGCTGCTGTTCGGTCCAGGTGAGGTCTATATTCTTGCGAAGCCCGTTGCGGGTCGAGGCGGGGGCCGTCGCCCAGCTTCCGGCCGCGACGTTGCTGTAGACCAGGTATTTGCCGGTCCCGGAAATCAGGTTGGCTTCACCATTTGGCATCTCCTCAATTGTTGGATTGAAGAGATCGGAAACCCCGTTTCCAAAGCCGCTTTCCTCATGACGAGCGAATGAGTTGTAAGTGAAGACCGGAACCGGATCGAGCGGCGAACAGCGATGAGCAGGGAGTTGGAGGACCAGGTTGCCCGACGGCATGTGGACGTAGGCCGGCCCCTTCCAGATTCCCGGGATCGGATAGCGCAACAGCGAGCCCAGTTCCGCGATATGCCGTTCCGCGAATTGCAGCCCCGCGTGACGATAGCTGGCGAACGGCCAGGACTCTTTGACCCCTTCGCCGTGATGCGCTGCGTCCGAAAATGGGCAGGCAGCGCCATCCTCGCTTGCGAGCGAGGATGACTGTCGGGTCTCAGCGCTCGCAGTGATGGCCCGCGGGAACCGTGCGCTCGGGTCGTTCGGTGCCGGCACCGCCGCCGGATGCTGACGTCGATCCCCGAAAACTCGATCCGCCATCCCGAAATCGGGCGGATGAATCGTCGGAATCGGGGAACCGCAAACTGAAGCACTGGCCATCATTCACTCCCAATCGGCTTCCATGTCCAGCAAGCGGCTGGTGCACCCTTGGCGCCTGTGTCGCGTTGCCCAATCTGTGAATCTGCTTCCGCACCGGAAGCGACCTTGAACGCCGCCCAGGCCCTGGTCCCGTCAAGGGCTGCCCTTGTAGTAAGCCCGACCGACGACAGCAGTTCATGAATTCGCCCAGCCTCTCTCAACGAGAGAAACTCGCCGTTCAACCTACCCGGCGCGGTTGCGCACCTTCTTCGTCATCTTCCTCGCCGACGGACGCAAGGGTTGTCAAAGACGGGGTTTCCGCAAGTTCGGTCTGAGCGAGCAGCCTGTCGTACGCAACTGCAAAGGCGTGCGGCCTTGATCGAACCGCGGCCAACAACTCTTTTGCCGCGAGCACTCGGCCCGACTGCAACAGCAACCGCATCCACCCGGACCATGCGGGTAAGTAAGTCTCATCGTCGTCGAGAATCGACCTCCAGGTGTCGATCGCCAGGTCAGTTTCGCCCGCGTCTTCGTAGACGAGCGCCAGGTTGTGACGTGCTTTAGTTCCACTGATCCCAGAGTCAACGCTCCGGAAGCACCGCTCGGACGGATCGTCGAGAACGCGCCGGTAGGTCCTGGCCGCGTCGGAAAATCTGCCTGCGCCATGGAAGAGCATCGCTCGCCGGAAGAGCAGTTCCTTGTCCTGCGGAAAACGTCGCAGCCCTTCTTCGCACCAGTGCTCCGCCATCTCAGGCTTCTGCCCCTTCACGTGGGCTGCCACAAGAAGTGCGTATGCCTTTCGCAGGTGTGACTCGGCCGGAGCGGACGCGGCGATGCATTTCTCAAGGAACTCGGTGGCCCGAAGCGGCTGTCCAGCTTCGAGGTGCGTCATCCCTAGATTGAACAGAACGAACGGGTGGCCCGGCCGTTCATTCGCTTCGAGATCCAGCAGTCGCAGGTCGCGCGCGAGTTTTACGGCGACGGCTGCAGGGCGGTGGTCCGAGCCGGAATGCACGACAAAGATGTCCGTGTCCGCAACGTCGCCTCCCGCCCGTCGGATGGACGGCAGGACCTGCTCATGAATCCGGAACTCGAATCGCAGATCGGGCCGGTTCCTGATCAGTTTGACGTGATCAACAATCGTCACGTCGCCACCGGCCGCGCCCGGACAATGCACCTGCATCACGTAGCCCAGGATATTTGCCTGATGTTGTCCGTCAGCGAGGCGTCTCAACCGCTCGCCGCACTCGGGCGGAATGGTGTCGTCCGAATCCATCCAGAAGATCCACTCGCCTCGAGCGTGGCGCAGCGACTCATTCCGGGCGGCTGCGAAATCGTCCCGCCAGGCCCAATCGATGACGCGTGCCCCAAGTTCTCGACAGATGTCCGGCGTCTGGTCTCGCGATCCGGTGTCGACCACCACCATCTCGTCGACCCATGGCCGCAGGCTCTCCAGACACTCCCTGATTGTTCGCGCGTTGTCTCGAACGATCAGGCAGGCCGAAAGCCGGATCGGGAAGCTGTCAGCGCCATCCTCGTCAGCGGTCGACAGGCTGGATGTTCGCTCGGGATCGCCCGTCTCAGAGGACGCCGGGGCCTTGCTCCATTTCTCCTCATAGATCTGACGATTGCGATCGAGGACGGCGCTCAGGTCCACACCGGCGCCGACGAAAGTCGCATGCCCGGCGTGATGAACGAATGCGTCTCTGGAAATCACCAGTCCGAATCCGGCCTGCCTGGCACGACGGCAGAAATCGTCGTCCTCGAAATTGCCGATGCCGAATCGCTCATCCAGCATGCCGATCTGTTCGATGACATTCCGCTTGATCAGGAGACAGAACCCGACCAGCCGGTCTGTCGGGACAGTCTCACCCGAGTGCCTCAGGCCCCAGTCCCAGGCAAACCCGTCCAGCTCGCTCAGTTGGCGATAGTCGACGTCGATCTGCTGGGCGCCGCTGACTCGATTCGACACCGGCCCCGCGAGTCCCGCACCTGGCTCTCTCGCTAAAGCATCGAGCATTCGCCGCAACCAGCCCGTTGTCACAATGGTGTCGTTGTTCAGCAAAAGAATCTGAGAGCCTTCCGCCGCGGCGATCCCTTGATTGGCGGCCGCGGGAAAGCCGCGATTGCTGTCGTTCTCGATGAGTCGAATATCAGTGCGACGCTTCAGTTCCTGCGGCGTCCCGTCGGTCGATCCATTATCGACCACAATCAATTCATACGGCTCGTCAGTCCGCTGTCGGATGCTGTCGAGACACGCCCGAGTGTGGCCGAGTTGGTTATGCGTCACCAGTACAATCGATGTCAGCTCCGGCACGCGAACGGCGGAGGGGCGGGATCGGGTGAGATACTGGTACGCAAAGAATTCCGCAGCGTCCTCAGACGAGCGCATCCGCATCGACAGCCCGCCGATGAAGATGTCGCTGGGACCTCCCTGCCTGATCCATTCCGCGAAGCCTTCGCCGCCGACAGAAGCCATCTGTTCGATTTCGAATCCACATCGAAACAGGAGCTTCTGAATCTCGCGTCGTGTGAAGAAGCGGACGTGGTCACTGTCGAGCAGTCCCGCTGATTCGTACGCCCAGTTTCCTGCCAGAAGCGACCGGATGACGGTGTGGTTCCGGACGTTTGGAATGCTGGTCACCAGGCATCCGTCGGGCGCCAGCCAGCGCCGAACCTTCTTCAGGACAACATCCGGTCGCCGAAGATGTTCCAGCACGTCAGCGCCCACGATGCAGTCAAAGGAGCCAGGCTCGAACTCGACGTCGTCGCCTTCGAGGTCGCCGATCACCACGCGCTCAAGCCGCCCCCTCGCAGCGTCAGCGGCCTCCGGCGAGATCTCCACGCCGACGACGGTCGCGGACTGCCGGGCCGCGAGCGCTTCCCCCAGCCGTCCGGTTCCACATCCGAGATCAAGAATTCGCTTCGCTGTCTCAGGAATCAGCTGAAGCACATCCTCACGTGAGAACTCGAAGTACTCGGGAGCTTTGGCCTCGCGTCTGCTTGCAGTGGCTTTGCGTTGGGCCGGCTGCTCGTCGACGATCCGCAGCAGCTCCCGCATGCGGTGAAGGTAAGTGTGATGCGCAAGCACTTCAGCGCGTCCGGCGGCTGCAATTCGTTCGCGCTCTTCCGGGCGTTCCAAAAAGTAGGCCAGGCGCGAAAAGAGCTCGACTTCATCTCGATACGTGACCAGATGTTGTCCGTCGTGAAACAGCTGCGACAGCCCGTTTTCCGCAAGATCGTTGGTCACCAGGAGCGACCCGCTGCACAGCCCCTCGAAGACGCGCATGTTGACGTCATCACGGAGACTGCAGTTGAACACAATGCGGGACGCGGAATAGACGCGAGCCATCTCTTCGAAGAAACGCTGACCGACGAACATCCTCGGATATTTCGACTGAATCTTCTGAAGGAGTTCTCTTCGTCGGCCGGGGAACACGTTCCCGACAAAGGCGATGTCAAATGCCAGGTCCGCCTGTCGGCGACCGTGAAGTTCGGGGTCGCATGCGAGCGGGAGCCAGTGACTCGTTTCAACGCCGGACGCTCGAAGCTGGTCCACTCCATTCCGCTGAGCAACAAACGTCCAATCGGCATGCAGGGCCCGCTTGAAGCAACGATCTAGGTCCAGGTGCGTGTCGATCGCCCACCACGCACACGGACGACAATGCCCCGGGAGGGGATAGTCGAGACCGTCGTCAATCACGATGAATAGATCGAACTCACCTGGCGGGACGTCTCTGAGCGCCTTGGGCGGCACATGCCGAATTGCCATGTCGCCCGTCGCGCTGGCGATGCGTTGCAGGGCTCGGAGGCAGTATCCGCCTGTTGTTTCAGGACGATGTGCGTGATCAAAGACAATGGCCACCTTCCGCATTCAAAGCCCTCCAATTAGAAGCAAGTGACGATGCTCGGACCGAAGAGCCTGAGGTAATGCCGCCGAATCACCTGATCCCAGCGGAACTCCAGATCGAATTTCCGTCGGCCTGCCTGACCGAGACGGCAGGCGAGTGCGTCGTCGTTCAACAATCGAGCCAGTCGCCGGGCAAGGCCTGCTGCATCGCCGGGCTCGAATAGAAGCCCGGTCACGCCTTCCTCAATGACCCAGGAAAGTCCGCCGATGCGGCTCGCAACGACAGGTCGCGCGCACGCCATCGCTTCCACCGCGGTCCGCCCCAGGGCCTCTTGAGCAATTGTCGGGAAAACGACCACATGCGCCTGAGAGATGGCCTGCGGCAACGCCTCCTGTGACTGCCAGCCGATCCATCTTTCGAACGGCTCAACCGGATGCGTTCTCTCGCTGGTGATGACGAGTTCGAAGTCCTTCCGCGTTTGCCACAGGATCGCGGCAGCCTCGCGAGCGACATGCAACCCCTTCATGAACTCTCCGGCGACACCTGCAAACAGCACCTGCTTGAGACCATCAGGCGGATGACTTAGGGGCACGGGCTCCGGAAATCGGGCCGGATCGAATCCGCTCGGGACGACGTGCACGTTCGGCGCGAACGGGCGGATCAGCTCCGCGATTGCGGGGTTGACGACAAGGACGCCTTCTGCGCCGGCGAAGGCCCGCCGAAGCCGGGGGACGTAGTCGGCGTCGTCAAATCCTGCCAGCATTCGCTCGCCCCGATGCAGGGCGCCGGAGGCCCGTTGAAATTGCGCGACGCATTGTCGACAGAGGCCGGGTTCCGCAAGCTGATTCCGATCGCATTGAACAACGCCCCCGCGATCGTCGAACAACAGGCGGACGTTGTTGAGCGGGCAGACGGTTTCGAGCGCCGCGATTCGAATGAAATACGGCCAGTCGCAAGCCGCTTCGCACAGCAACGGCTTTGTGTTCCAGCTGTCCGTGACGATCACAAAATCGGGGGTGAACTCTGCCAGATGATCTCGAAACCGGGCACGAATGATCTCCGGCCTCCATTCGTCGTCGGTGAACGTCAGCGGAAACCGGGGTACTCCCCGCGGAGCGCTGACCTCGCCAACCCTCCACGCCGGCTGCACCGCATAGAAGTGCCGGATGTCATACCCATGATCGAGCAGGGCTTGGCCGAGTTCGAACGTATGAATGGCGCCGCCCCCGGCTGACGGCCAATTGAACAGGAGGCTGACCAGGGCAATCTTGCACGCCCGGGGTTTCGACGACTGCGATTCCCGAAGCTGGAGAGCGGGTCCGTCATCATTCAGCATCGAACCTGTCTCCCCCACAACTCGTCTCGAAACGCACTTCGGGAGTCCTCGACGGCCGCACCGAAGCGGCTTCAGGTTCAACCTCTACCATCACCGGCAAGGTTGCGCGGTCGGGAATGTGTGCTCGAACAAATGCCTGCGCGCAGACGCCTGTGAACCGGCCGTTCTCGGAGTTCACGGACGAGGGGGTTCGCTCGGCGCAACGCGAGACCGCGAATTTAGTTGCCCTCAGCAGCATTGGCTTGGGGCAAGTGCGAAACTTGCCGCTTCCTTTGCCGTTGCGTAGAGGGACGGCCCGCTGGAAAAGGGCAGACGCGAGCAAGCGAAACCGCGGTCAGACGCTCTCGGCGAATTCCCCGACAATTGCGAAAGATGCAACCCGGTCATGCGACCGCTAAGTCGCAGCTCTTGGCACGGACGATGCCTCGCCTGGCGGATCCCTCCGGAAAACCGATGGGTGAGGCCTTTCAGCTAGATCACCCCAAGAACTGGGAGGCGGCCCGACAGCGTTCGCCGCTTGGACATATCCTATTCACCGACAGGAGTTTGAGTAGCCCGTGACTCCATACGTCCGATCCTGCCTCCTTGCCACAGAAGCGCTCATCTCGCATCCAGAACGCGCTCATCCGGTATACCGACGGCGCCTGTTCTGGAAGTTCGAATTAGGGCAGTTGTGGACACCACCATCGAGCGTTATCCGTGACCCTGCTCACTCGGAAATGCCGTGAAAACGCAGGGAATTCAGTAATTCCGGGAGAACGTTGGAAACGCGTGCCTCTGGCTGAGTTTATTCCGAGGCAGCAGTAATCGCAGTGCAGGCGTGTCACCGGGCGGATCCGTCCGACGAACTTGTCACGAGCGCACAGTTAACCACTGGGGCTCAAGCTCGTGTCTCGATCAGGGAGCTGAAAAGGAGAGTAGTGGAAAGCTGCCTCCCCACGGGTTAACACGAACGCCGGCCACGAGAGTGGTCGGCGTTTTGCGTTGGATCGCGTGCAGGGCGAACGGGTTACGCCCCAAGGCGACATGTACGGGGCTCTTTCCGGAGTTTCACTTCCGAGCCAACTGGCGGACGACGATGGCTCGATCGAGCTATCCAAGGCGTCTCTTGGGCCCAAGCTCACTTTCTCGCGCGAGAGCGCCGGCCCGCTGGTGAACAGTGTCCGTGGTTCGAAGGATCGTCGCTGCGGCCTCTTGGCCACGTTGTGTGGCCGACTGGTTGTGACGCAGGCCGAGCAACCTGCCAACTGCACTCAGTGTCGGCGAGCTGGATGACTCGTCGCTCCTGACCCACTCGAAAATAATTTCGCTTTGATGTCGATTCTTGTGCGTTTTGCTCGACATCTCTGTACGTGCCGCGATTCGCGGTCGGATGAAGACTGGCCGTCACAAGGCGATTTCACGGAAAACTGACATGACCAAGCCCGCCAAGAACACCATCTGCATCTGGTACGACCGGGGCGCCGAAGAGGCGGCCAGGTTCTATGCGGAGACATTCCCCGATTCCTCGGTCGGCGCAACCCATCGGGCCCCGGGCGATTCGCCGTCCGGCAAACAGGGGGAAGTGCTGACTGTCGAGTTCGTCGTCATGGGCATTCCCTGCCTGGGCCTGAACGGCGGGCCGCATTTCAAACAGAGCGAGGCCTTCTCGTTTCAGGTCGCCACGATCGACCAGGCGGAGACTGACCGCTACTGGAACGCAATCGTCGGGAATGGCGGCGAGGAGAGCATGTGCGGCTGGTGCAAGGACAAGTGGGGGGTGTCGTGGCAGATCACTCCGCAGGTTCTGACTCAGGCCGTGATGGGGGCCGATCCCGCCGCTGCGAAGCGAGCCTTCGATGCGATGATGACGATGAAGAAGATCGACATCGCTGCGATCGAAGCGGCGATTCGTGGTTGAAGTGAAGCACAGACGTGACGACGACTATCACCGACCAAGTGCTGCATCCGGACTTCGCAGCACGCGAGTCAGGGAGCGCTCGCAGTTCCGGACCAGGTGTCGCCCTTCTTGATCCGAAACACCCGGCCGTCGCGTGGATCGAAGTGGACGACAACCGGCCAGTCGTCGATTGCAGGCGCCGTCCGAAGCGGGATGCCCATGGCCGTCTTTGCCTCGACGGCGTAAAGCTGCATCGTCTGCTCCAGGCCGAAGAGTCGAATCTCGCGCATCAAGCCGACCTTCAGCACGTGTCCCTTGCCCCCCATCAGCCGCTCGACCTCTGAGATCGGCTGTCCCACCTGAAGCATTTCCGCGCGCTCGAGGACCGACTTCCGCGAGCTCTGGACCCACAACAATCCTGCACAGAAGCTGACAACCAAAAGGATGGCCACGAGCCATCGCCAGCGTTTCGGCTTCGATGCCATGACGGTCATTCGCAACGGGCCTACTGCACTTGGCATCCGGGGAGGGCCTCGCGTAACGCATCCATTCCCTCTTTCGTCACGTTGGTTGCGTTGATCCCGAGAAAGGTCAGTGACTTCAATTCACTGAGGTGGACGATTGCACCGTCGGAGACTGCGGTTCCGTAGAGAGTCAGACGTTTCAAGTTCGGTAACTTCTTCAAATGGGCGATCCCAGCGTCTGTGACATTGGTGCCATTGATCATCAATGTCTCGATCGACGGAATGCTCGCGACCATCTCCACGTCGGCATCTGTCGTCGGGGTATGAGCGAGATCTACGCCGATGATCTCCCCGGAGTCGCTCGTTTTAATCGCCGAAGTGCCTGGCGGGGAAACAAGCGGCACGGACGGCGGGCTATTGGGCTTGCGACTGTATTGTGCGAATAGCCTTTCGATGACTTCCTTCGCCTCCTTGTGAGGGTCGGCCATCGGCGGCGCCGGGACTGCGGGCGGTGGTTGCACGGAGGGCTCGACAGCGGCTGATGCCGGCGTGCTGCTCACTCCCGGCGGATTCGCGGGGCTTACCGGAGTGGCCGGGCGATCACATCCCGCCAGGAAAGTCAGCACAGCGAAAGAAAAAGGGCGACCTCATTGCACGTTTCATCCGACTCTCGACACTCATTGCCTTCTCCTTCGACTCAGAACCTATGTACTCGGGAGGACACTTGTTGCCGTCTGGCCAACGAATCCGGCAGTCAGCCACCTGCACGTCGCCCTGGCGCCTCTGCGCTGCGGCATCCTACGTCAGCGAATCCGCAGCGGTCTACGCAGCCGCCGCGCCAGCGGTAAATCGCTCCCACCTGAAGCATTTCCGCGCGCTCGAGGACCGACTTCCGCGAGCTTTGGACCCACAACAATGCTGCACAGAAGTTGACAACCAAAAGAATGGCCACCAGCCATCGCCAGCGTCTGCGTTTCAGGCTCGGAGGGGTGTCGGTCATTTGAGCAGCCATGGGTCGAGTGCTGGATATAGACTCACTTCGATTTCGGTTTTCCGTCCACTTTGAGAACAACGACACCGTCTGGGACACGCAAGTTGAAGTGGTCTTCCTCGAACTTACGGTTGATGGCGCACGTTGTGATTTCGCAAGTCATCTCGTTTGGGTGGGCCTGGCGATAGCGGACCTTGGCCGGAAAGAAGCGATCGATGTCATCGCGCTCGTCACGAAAGCGTCCGAACTCAATGACTTCCATGTCAAAGTACCACGACACTTTGTGAGTCGCAGGGTCGTCACCGTCCTTGTACAGAAGGATTCGTTTCGGCAAATAGTCGTGGTGAGGCGAGAGGTAGGCCTCGACTCGATTCTTGCCGCCACCGCGGTCGACCTCGAAGGGCGCACTGGATAGCCGCCAACATTCGGTCCCGCTCACTTGCTCCTTCCCTACGAGGCGCGAACCCGGCGTTCGGAGAAGTTCGCTCAGGGTCTTTCTTGTTGTGAGGACGTCGGTACCGAGCCACGTTTCGGGGAGAATTGTCCACTCGAAACTGTCAGCGAGCGTCTCCATCATCTGGATGTTCTCATTGCGGCCCTTTTGGATTCTCAGACGGAAATACGCGATTCCATCGTGCAGCAGGCCGGACGCGGGCTGGCCCGGCATGAAATGCTCAACATGCAGGAATTTCGCACCATCTCGCTCCCATTCACGCGACACTTTGCGACCGAACGACGAGCTGTGTTCAACGGAATATGTGCAAGCAAGGGTGCTGATGTCCTGGACGTGCGAGTCGTATGAATCGCAAATTTCACTCAGGCTCGGTGACTGCCCGTCACCGGCCAAAAGGATAGAAAGCACCAGAAGGACCGATGCAGCTGCCTGCGAGAAGTCTGCCATGGTTGAGCCCAGACGCGGAAATGAAGAACGAGCGGAGCGCAGCATAGCGGCCATTCACTGCTCGCGGCGACTCCACTTTCCAGATAGACTTATCTCGGAGGACTCCCCGGTGGAATCCGCTCCGGTCAGGCCGCCCGGGAAACGCCGCCGCTGGATGATCGTGGCGGTCCTTCTCGTATTCGCACCGCTGGTCGCCTGGTCGTACTGGTCTCGCGCGGATGCGAAGTTCGTCGGGAAGTGGGAGATCGCTTCGTCGGTCTCCACTATGCCCGGGAAGCCGTTTTCGGAATTCTCGCCGCGGCAAGTGGTCGAGCTCAGGTCCAACGGTCTGGCGACCTGTCAGAACTCAACTCCCGGAACAGGTAATGGCTCTGCAGCCTGAGGAACTCCCGGGTCAGCTTCCGTTCCCGGCCCTTCAGGACCTCGATGACGGCGATGGCGGAGTTGTCGTAACTGATTCGCCGGGGGACCCCGCCGAAGTGCTCGAACACCCGGCGATGCCCCTCCAGGAACGTCTCGGTGCACTCCCGTGGAAACGCCTGGAGGAAGATGGCCCCTGAATACGGCAGCGTCATCACAAACAGGGCGACCTTCGTCTCCTGTCCGGCCAGTCGGATCGTGGCCTCGCCGAAATCGACCTGGGCTTCGCCCGGCGGATGGGACAGGGGCAGGAACACTTCCTGGTGGCCCTGCTTCCAGGCCCGGACGGCGTCTTTCACCACCGTCTCGCCGCCGGTGTCGCCATGTTCATCCCTCAACCGCTCGAAGATGCGGTGGGACGTATGCCGCTGCTTCTTCGGCGCCTGGCGGTCGTCATCCAGGATCTGGTGAATGACGGGGTGGAAGCGTTCCAGCATCCTCTTTTTCCGGGGCTGGCGCTGTCGGTAACCGGGCGGCTCGTCGTGGGCGAGGATCTTCTTGAGGGTGTGCCAGCCCAGGCCGTACTGGCGGATGGCGGTTGATTCGCCGCTTGCGCCGCGGAAGGAGAATCTGGCCGTTCGCGACATCGGCTTCGGCAATCGTGATGAGGGTCGCTTGCGAGCGCGATCGCCCCCTCGGTGATTGCGGTGAAACTGCGAGATGACGTTCGAAGTTTTGAGAAGGACTGACAACGTGCGGCACGACACATTCTCCCTGGGGAGAGGCGTCGATTCGCAGCTTGGCACTATGTGCCAAAGCTCACGTCCACAGAAGGGGCGAGGTGTCCACGGCTGTCCACGCGCAAGTTTCTGCAAAACGCAAAAAAAGAAGCCCGGCTTCTTTGGAGAAGCCGGGCTTCGAATTCCCAAAAATCGCGACTGGCCGATTAGACCGAGAAGCTGCTGCCGCAGCCGCACGACTTCTGCACGTTCGGGTTGTTGAACGTGAAGCCCCGCTTATCCAGGCCATCGTAAAAGTCGACCGTCGTCCCATCGAGGTACAAGTCGCTCTTCTTGTCCACGGCCACCTTCAGCCCATGCTGTTCGGTGACATGGTCCTTGGCCGCGTCGGCCGCGTCGTCGAATCCCAAGCGGTACTGGAATCCGCTGCAGCCGCCGCCAGCCACGGCCACCCGCAGCACCTTCTCGCCCATGTTCTGTTCCGCCAGCACGCGCTTGATTTCGCCAGCGGCCTTTTCGGTCACGTTAATCATTGCGATCGATCTCTCAAAAAGTCTCACTGCCGCCCGGCGTCCATCATGGCTCCGTCGGAAACCGGCTCCGCAGGATTATAGCAGCCCCGACATCGCGAAAAAGCCACGATTTTTCGAGTCCAGCTTCGGCACGCTCCGACGCCGCCAAAGTCGGCGGCCGACCAGCTCCCCTCGCCCCGCCTCCCGAACAATCGCCAGGCCCTCAACCACCGCGCAACCTCGCGACAATCCAGTGAAAGCACATTCAAAACCGGTTCACGGGCTTGCCCGTGGGCTTTGGCGGGTCTGGCCAGCGGAAGAGACCTGACTCTCTTCCGTCACCCCTGCAGGGAAGGGACCAGCCACGGCGGACCAGGTTTTCCCGGCGTCAGAATGTGCCTTCACCCAGAGCCGGCTCTGACTTTTTTCTCTTCCACCCCAGAAACATGTCTCGAAACACCCGCTCGACCTGACACGCGCGAACCTTCGCGCTTGTTCCGCGTCCGATTTCCGATAGACTCTCATCTCGCCGGCGACAGCGTTGCTGCCGTTTGGTCGTTGCTACCGCACTGGCAACAGGTTGCGGCAGTTTCAGGATTCTGGCAGGGTAGCTCAGTCGGTTAGAGCACCGGCTTCATAAGCCGGTTGTCGGGGGTTCAAGTCCCCCCCCTGCTACTTGCCGTTTTATTCGACGTCCCTCATCCCCCGGCCTCCAGGTCCCTCGGGATCGTGGTCCTTCCAGCCAGGGAGCGGGATCCCCTCCCGTTGCGTCGAATCGCCATCCCCGATGGCGCTCACCGGCTCTTCCGGAGGTGCTGATGGCTCCGTTCGGTTCTCCCCGCGTCCCCTCCCCGCTGGACGCCCTCCTCCGACGTCGCGACGCACTCAAAATCGGCGGCCCCGGCTTCCTCGGCCTCAATGCCCTGCATCACCTGCGCGCCTCCGACGAAATCGCCCGCGCGAAATCGGTCATCTTTCTCTATCAGTTCGGCGGCCCCACGCATCTCGATACGTTCGACATGAAGCCCGACGCCCCCGAAGGCTACCGCGGCCCGCTCGGCAGCATCGAGTCCAGCCTCCCCGGACTGCGCATCTGCGAACTGCTCCCCGAAACCGCCAAAATCATGCACAAGGTGACGCTCCTCCGCAGCGTTCATCACAGCATGAAAAATCACAACTCGGCCTCCTACTGCGCCCTCACCGGGCATCTCCCCCCGGTCGACGACATCCGACTCAAAGACACCCTCGAACTCTTCCCCGCCTACGGCTCCGTCGCCGACCGCTTCGTCCCCGGCTCGGGCGAAATGCCAAAGTTCGTCGCCTATCCGCACATCATTCGCGACGGCTCCGTCACCCCCGGCCAGCACGCCAGCTTCCTCGGCAAACAGCACGACCCGCTGCTCGTCCTTTCCGACCCCAACAGTTCCGACTTCGGCCTGCCCGAACTCAGCCTGCCGCGCGGCGTTTCCGTCGACCGCCTGCAGGCCCGACGCGAAATGCAGAAACTTGTCAACGCCCAGCAGCGCTCGCTCGATGAAACGGCCGAAGCCCGCGGCATGAACGAGTACTACGAAAAAGCCCTCGGCATGCTCAACACCTCGCGCGTCCGCGATGCGTTCGATCTCTCCCGCGAAAAGCCCGAAACCCGCAACGCCTACGGCCGCACCACCTACGGCCAGGGCTGCCTGCTCGCCCGCCGCCTCGTCGAGGCCGGCGTGAAGTTCGTCAACGTCTACTTCGACCAGAGCATCGGCGGCCAGAAATTCGACTCCGGCGGCTGGGACACCCACGGCTTCAACGACACCCGCATGTTCCCGATCGTCAAAGCCCGGCACATGCCGATCACCGACCACACCCTCCCCGTGCTGATCAACGACCTTGATGACCGCGGCCTGCTCGATTCGACCCTCGTCGTCTGGATGGGCGAATTCGGCCGCACCCCCAAAATCAACGCCAACATCAGCCGCGATCATTGGCCGCAGTGCTACACCGTCCTCCTCGCCGGCGGAGGCGTGAAGCGCGGCTACATCCACGGCGCCAGCGACAAACGGGGCGAATTCCCCGCCCGCGACCCCGTCCACATCGGAGACCTCGCCGCCACCCTCTTCGCACTCCTGGGCATCGACCCTGAAACCGAAATCCGCGATCCCCTCAACCGCCCCTTCCCCATCGCCACCGGCCGTCCCGTTCGGGAAGTCTTTGTGTGACGTGACAAATTCCGACCGCCGAGTCGCAGAGGTCGCAGAGAACGAGAAAGGGCTAATAGAACGATGCAACGCGGCCTGTTGGATGACCTATCGTCGCAAGTCATCAATGCAGCGATTGAAGTGCATCGTGCACTCGGGCCCGGACTGCTGGAATCGGCGTACGAGCATTGCCTCTGCCGCGAGTTGGAACTGCGAGGAGTGCCGTTTGTGCAGCAGCAGGCAGTTCCAGTCGAATACAAAGGTATTCGGCTCGACTGCGGATACCGGCTCGACCTGTGCGTCGCAGGCCGGATCGTGGTTGAAATCAAGTCAGTGAGTGAACTCCTACCAATTCACGACGCCCAGCTCCTGACCTACCTGAAACTGACAGATCTGTCGCTGGGACTGCTTCTGAATTTCAACGTCCCTCTATTGAAGAACGGCATCCGCCGCATCGTCCACAACTTCAGGTCTGATGCCCCGTAAGGCACCTCTGCGTCCTCCGCGCCTCTGCGGTGAACCCTCCCCTCCCCCAAATCGGAGCGCCCCCCCGATGAACCGCCGCCACTTCCTCCAGTCCTCCACCGCCCTCATGGCCGCCGGCTTCACAGCCACCTCCCGCGGCTACTACGCCAACGAAACCATCAACATCGGCCTCCTCGGCTTCGGCGGCCGTTGCCGGGCCATCATCAAGCCGCTCCCCTCCATTCCCGGCACGCGCATCGTCGGCGTGGCCGACATCTGGGAGCAGAACCGCCAGGCCGGCAAGGCCATTGCCGATAAGTCGGCCACGATCCACAACGATTACCGCGAACTGCTCGACCGCAAAGACATCGACGCCGTCATGATCGCCTCCCCCGATCACTGGCATGTGCAGATGACGTGCGACGCCTGTGCGGCCGGCAAGGATGTCTACGTCGAGAAGCCACTCACGCACGACCTGTCGGAAGGCCAGCGCGTCATCGCGGCCCAGAACGACAACCACCGCATCGTGCAGGTCGGCACGCAGCAGCGCAGCATGCCGCATATCCAGAAGGCCTACGAACTCGTGCGGGCCGGCCACATCGGGAAGATCCACAAGGTCCATCTCTCCTGGAACCGGCAGGCCGAACGCGGAAAGAAGGGCCCCCTGGGGATCGATCCGAACTCCGTCGACTGGAAACGCTTCCTCGGCAACGCCCCGAACCAGCCCTTTGATGAATACCGGTTCCGGAACTGGCGCTGGTTCTGGGACTTCGGCGGCGGCATCTTCACCGACCTCATGGTCCACTGGATCGATGTGGTCCACTGGTTCCTCGATCTCGACCATCCCGAAACGGCCGTCGCGGTCGGCGACTGGTACCAGAAGAAAGACATGTGGGAGACCCCCGACACCGTGCAGACGCTGCTCAATTATCCCGAGCAGCAGGTGCAGGCTCATTTCGAGGGGACGTTCTACAACGCCCGGACCGCGTCGATGGTCGAGTTCATGGGAACGGAAGCGACGCTCTACATCGACCGCGGCGGCTATCAGGTCATCCCGCAGCGGAAATCGAACGTACCGGCCAGCGAGATGATTCTCGGCACCGGCGCCCGCGGCCTCGACTTCTACGACAAGCCCGACGGCGAAATGGTCCACGTCGCCAACTGGGTCGAATGCATGCGATCCCGCAAAACCCCCACCGCCCCCGCCGAAGCCGGCGTCAGCGCCGCCAGCGCCGCTCACATGGCCAACATCGCCCTCCGGACCGCTGAGACCGCCAAATGGAAAACCACCTGACCCCCGAGCAAGGTGCCACTGGTCTGCTTGCAGCCAGTGCAAACCGTTGCCGAGCCACCCCACTCCCAACAGCCCCCCCATGCAGCCCCATCGCAAGCGACTCAAGCGGTTCCACGAACCCGGCGACTGCCACGAGCTGACCTTCTCCACGTATCGGCAACTGGAGTTACTGACCCGCGACGACTGGCGGGCAATGCTCTGCCAGTCCATTGACCGGGCGATTGAGAACCACAGGTACCGGCTGATCGCGTTCGTCCTGATGCCCGATCACGTTCACCTGCTCGTCCTGCCGACGGAGATCAAACCCGGAGAACTTCCGGACCTCGATGTCCTACTCTCCGCGATCAAACGGCCATTCTCCTATCGCGTGAAACAGATGCTGATGGCCGAGCACAGCCCGCTGGTCGAGCGGCTGACGGTGCTGGAACGGCCTGGCAAGCCGGTGTTCCGGTTCTGGCAGGAAGGAGCCGGCTACGATCGCAACCTGAGAGTGGAGCGAGCCCTGTTGAACTCGATCGACTACCTCCATCAGAACCCGGTCCGGGCCGGGCTTGTGGCACAGGCTCGCGACTGGAAGTGGTCGAGCGCCCGCTGGTACGAATCCGATCGCGCGCTCATCGACCCCGACCTGCCAACGCTCCACGGCCTGCCGCCGGAGGCATTCGGATGAGCCTCATCCGGGAAGAGACCTCGGCAACGCCCGGCACTGGCTGCAAGCAGACCAGTGGCACCCTGAATATCGCCACCATTGGCACCCGGCGTCCTGCTGCCAGTCGAGCATTTCGGGCAATTCTGATCGCGTCATTCGTCGCATGCTTGCTGGGGGCATGGGCGTTCTATGCGAACAAACGAACGGAACAGAAGCGGGAGTTTTGGCGTTATCAGTCTTTCCTGCACGTCTCTGTATTCATTACGACTTTCGACGAATTGCCTCCAGCACGCACTCGAAGTCCGCTCGGCGAGGACCTGCATTCCTGGAGGCTGGCAGCGATGTTGCAGAGCCAACCAATCCCAAGGAACTCTTGGCCGAAGTTGGAAGAGAAGTGGACCGAACCATCTTTTCGAAAGTTTGATGACTCGGCCGGGTTGATGTTCACAGAGTCTGGCCAGACTTGCACGTTCATCATGGCGGTGGTCGACGACGACACTGGGTTCAGGCCTCACGAGAGAGTCACGCTCCCGGATCTGCCCGAGAACTTAATCATCGCCGTCGAAGATGACGGGTGCACAACGCACTGGATGGCACCTGTCGATCTTTCCATTGCCGCGGTCTTGTCGCCCGACCGAATCGCGAAGCAACGCGGCCCGAGCTTTCACGTCTTGTTTGCCGACGGCGAAGTTCGACGGCTCAGCAAAGACGTCCCACCGACGATTCTCGAAGAATTCCTCACACGTCGGACGGCGAAACAGGCGCAACGGACTAATCGACCACGCCCAGAGGGCGTGGGTTTAGGAAGGCCCCTCCAAAGGGGCC
>VFQQ010001701.1_pt1 | contig 28800 bp, 27 predicted proteins | sample 3512341 | NCBI WGS metagenome assembly VFQQ01 (sample SAMN10412373, study PRJNA504923) | tailings metagenome | isolation source: Relicate 2 Philex TSF1 revegetated site | place: Philippines: Tuba, Benguet | collected 2017-08-29
TCGACCAGCACCGAGAAGCCCATGGCGGCGTAGATGTAGCCCTTGGGGATGTGGAAGCCGAGGCCGTCTGCCACCAGCGACACGCCGATCAGCAGCAGGAAGGCCAGAGCCAGCATCTTGGTGGTGGGGTGTTCGGCGACGAAACGCGCGACCGGGCCGGAGGCGAAGAACATCACGGCGACGGCGACGATCACGGCGGCGATCATGACTTCGACGTGGTCGGCCATGCCGACGGCGGTGATGATCGAGTCGATCGAGAACACCATATCGATGACGATGATCTGGCCGATGATGGCGGCGAAGGCGGCGGTGGCCTTCTTGGCCATCGATTCTTCATGCGGCTCCTCGATGGCCGCGTGCATCTCGTGCGTCGCCTTGTAGACGAGGAAGCCACCGCCCGCGATCAGGATCAGATCCTTCCACGATAGATCGAAGCCGAAGGCGGAGATCGCCGGCTGGGTGAGGCTGATGACCCAGCTGATGACCAGCAGCAGCAGGATACGGAACACGAGGGCGAGGAGAATACCGATCTTGCGGGCGCGCTCGGCCTGCTCCTTGGGGAGCCGCGAGACCAGCACCGAGATGAAGACGATATTGTCGATGCCGAGCACGATCTCCATGATCGTCAGTGTTGCGAAGGCGACCCAGACATTTGGATCGGTGAGCAGCTCGAGCATCGGTTTCTCCGGATGGCAGTTGTGGCCGCAAATCTAGTGGTGGCCAGCGGGAGTTGGAAGTGCCCCGATCACAGGATTCTGACGGTGCGGTTTTTCACCGCGCCCGCCACTGCGGGTATGAACGCAGCGGCGCCGGGGTGGTTCGACGCGGCCGGGGGTGGTAGTTTTCGGCCAGTCAATCAAGGACCTTCGGTCAATGGACTCGTTCACCCCCGTTCCCGCTCTGATCGGCGGGCTTCTCATCGGCCTCGCCTCGGCGACCCTCTGGCTTGGCAATGGCCGCATTGCCGGGATTTCCGGCATTTTCGGCCAGCTGCTGCCCCCTGCCCGCACGGTGATCTGGCGCTTCGTCTTTCTCGCGGCGCTCGTCGCCGGCGCATTCCTGACGGCGCAGCTGCTGCCCGTGCTCGGCTCGCATCCACAACTGGTGACGGCGCCGGCCGCCTCGGGCATTCCGACGCCGGTCTGGATCGCGATTGCAGGGCTGCTCACCGGGTTCGGCACCCGCATCGGCAATGGCTGCACCTCCGGCCATGGCATTTGCGGCCTGGCGCGGCTGTCGCGACGCTCGTTCGTGGCGGTAGGCGTTTTCTTCGTGGTGGCCATCCTGACGGTCACGGTGACGGGAGTCGTGTGATGAAACCCTCGCTGCGCCCGCCCTATCTCCTCACCGCCGCCGCCAGCGGCCTGCTGTTCGGCATCGGCCTCTATGTCTCGCAGATGGTCGACCCGCAGAAGGTCCTGCGCTTCCTCGACTTCACCGCCATCCCGAGCGGCGGCTGGGACCCCAGCCTCGCCTTCGTCATGGGCGGCGGGCTGATCGTGATGTTCGCCGCCGTGCAATACGGCAAGCGCATCGGCAAGCCACTGTTCGACAGCAGCTTCCACCAGCCGGATTACAACCGCATCGACCTGCCGCTGGTCGGTGGCGCGGCGCTGTTCGGCGTCGGCTGGGGCATGTCCGGCATCTGCCCGGGCCCGGCGATCTCGCTACTCGCCTTCCTGCCCGACAATCTCTGGGTGTTCCTCGCCGCCATGTTCGTCGGCTCGTATCTGGGCAGCGTGCTGATGAAGCGCATTCCGCGCCAGGCGGTGCCGGCATGAGCGGGACCGTGGCCGAAGCCGTCGTCGTCGGTGGCGGGCTGGCGGGGCTCGCCGCGGCCGTCGCAGTGGCCCGCAGCGGCCTCCAGACCGTGCACCTCGCTCCCAAGGGTCCGCGCGATCAGCGGACCTCGGCGCTGATGATGCCGAGCGTCGACTATCTGCGCTCGGCCGGGCTCGTGGCGGAACCCTCGGAGGTCGGCCAGCCGCTGACCCAAATCCGCATCATAGATGCCACCGATCGCCTGATCCGCGCGCCGGAGACGCTGTTCGACAGCGCGGAGGCTGGGTTTCCGGCCTTCGGCTGGAATTTTCCCAACGTCAAGCTGACCGAGGCGTTCGAGAAAGCCCGCGAGGCACTGCCCAACCTCACCACGCGCGAGGTTTCGGTCACCGCCATCCAGACGGGCGGCGAGGCCACGAGGCTGTCCCTTTCGGACGGCACCACGCTCGACGCCGCGCTGCTGGTCGGCGCCGACGGCAAGAAATCGCTGATCCGCGCCTCGGCCGGTTTTCGCGCTCGCGAGAACGCCTTCGCCCAGTCGGCTCTCGTCTGCGACCTGCAGCTCGGCCGTCCGATCGGGGGCGCCTCGATCGAGTTCCACTATCCCGAAGGGCCGTTCACCCTGGTGCCGGCCGGTGACAATCGCGCCAACCTGGTCTGGATCGACGATCGCGACGTGCTGCGTGCCGCGCAGGCCGGCGGGCCGGAGCAGCTCAAGGCGACGTTCCGCGAAAAGTCCAAGCGGCTGTTCGGCAGCATCGAGCTGCTGACGCCGACGTATATCTTCCCGCTGTCTTCGATCACCGTCGACAAGGCCGGCATGGGCGGCATCGTGCTGGTCGGCGAAGCGGCGCATGCCTTTCCGCCGATCGGGGCGCAGGGGCTCAATCTCAGCCTCCGCGACGTCGCCGACCTGGCCGCGGCGCTCGCCAACACCGACCGTACGCCCGGCTGGGCCACGCGGGTCAGCGACGACTATGCGCAGCGCCGCTCGGGCGATCTCGCCCGCACCGGCGGCATGGTCGACAGCCTGTTCCGTTCGCTGCTGGCCGATTTCCTGCCAACGCAGGCCATGCGGGCCGGCGGGCTCTGGGCGCTGAAACTCGTGCCGCCACTGCGGCGGCAGGCCTTCGGCCTCGGCATGGGCAGCCGGTAGGCACAGCAAAAAGGGCGCCAGCGGCGCCCTTTTTCATTCCGATGTCAGATCCGCTTACTGCGGCGTGGCCGGAGCCGGCGTAGCGGCGCCATCGGCCGGAGCGGCAGCGCCGCCATTGCTCTGCTCGAGACGGCGGCGGAGCTGCTCGGCGAGGTCGTCGGTGCTCTGCTGCAGCGCGTTCTCACCGGTCGAGGTCTGGTTGAATTCTTCGAAGGTCATCGTCGCTTCGCCATCATACGACGCGGTGAAACCGGCCAGGTTGATGTCGATGATGAGGTCCTTGTTCTGGCGGTTCTTGGCAGTCAGCTTGAGCGTGCCACCCTTCTTGAGGCTGTTCACATAGGCTTCGTTGATCACCAGCTGCGTGGCGCAGCTCGAAGGATCGCAGAGCATGAAGGGCACGCGGACCGGCTTGCCGCCGTCGATCTGCCAGGTGAGGCCGAAGGGCAGCAGCACGCCGAGCGGAACCGCGGCAACGGCGAGCAGACGGCTCTCCTGGCCCGGATCGTCACGCAGCAGGAAGGAACCGAGGAAGCCGCCATTCTGGCCGACCACGACCTGGCGCATCACGCAGACCTTCTTGCCGTCGGCAAGCGGGTCGCAGAGCTTGAGCCAGTTGTTCTTGGGATCGGCGGCCGAAGCCGGGGTCGCCTGGGTGTTCGCGGTCGCATCGGCGGGCAGGCTGCCCGCAGCCGGGGTACCAGCTGCGTTGGCCGGAGCTGCCGGGGTCGTCTCCTGAGCGAGCGCCCCGTAGGAGGGCAGCATCAGCGCCGCGACGAGGCCGGCAACGGCAAACTTCTTGAGGATCATTAGCTTTCCTTGAGGTTCCCAAACGAGAGCGGAGACTCTCCGGCCCCCTTGCAATTCCGAGCCCTTCAACGGGCGAAATCGGGCAATAACATGACGCGGGAAGCCTTGGAAGGCTTTATGCGGCAGGTGTTGCGCCGACGCCGCTGTGGTCGGCCAGCTTGGCCATCCGCGAGAGGATCGCGGCGGTGCCCTTGAGGCGCATCTCCGCCTTGGGCCAGTCGCGCGCAAAGACCAGTTTTTGATCCGGCTTGATGCGCACATTCATACCCGGATCAGAGAGCATCTTGACCAGCGCCGCGGGGTTCGGGAACTCGTTGTGACGCAAGGTGATGACCGCGCCCTTGGGACCGGCATCGACCTTCTCGACATTGGCAGTGCGGCAGAGCGCCTTGACCAGGATGATCTTGAGCAATGCTTCGACTTCCTCCGGCAGCGGGCCGAAGCGGTCGATGAGTTCGGCGCCGACCGCGTCGATCTCGCGCGCATCGGTGAGTTCGGCGAGGCGGCGGTAGAGCTGCATGCGCAGCTGCAGATCGGGCACATAATGCTCCGGAATCATCACCGGCATGCCCAGCGAAATCTGCGGGCTCCACTCGCCATCGTCCTCATACTCCTCCTCGCCGGTGCGCAGCGAGGCCACGGCCTCTTCGAGCATGGCCTGATAGAGCTCGAAGCCGACTTCGCGGATATGACCCGACTGCTCCTCGCCGAGCAGGTTGCCGGCGCCGCGGATGTCGAGATCGTGGCTGGCGAGCTGGAAGCCGGCGCCGAGGCTTTCGAGCGATTGCAGCACGGTCAGGCGCCGCTCGGCGGTGTCGTTGAGCTTCTGGTTGGCCGGCACGGTGAACAGCGCATAGGCGCGCTGCTTGGAGCGGCCGATACGGCCACGGATCTGGTAGAGCTGCGCGAGGCCGAAATGGTCGGCGCGATGCACCACCAGCGTGTTGGCGTTCGGGATATCGAGGCCGGATTCGACGATGGTGGTCGCCACCAGCACGTCGAACTTGCCGTCGTAGAAATTGTTCATGATGTCGTCGAGTTCGCTCGCCGGCATCTGACCGTTGGCCACCACGAACGAGACTTCCGGCACCTGCTGGCGCAGGAACTCAGCGATATCGGGCTGATCCTTGATCCGTGGCACGACGTAGAACGCCTGCCCGCCGCGATACTTTTCGCGCAGCAGCGCTTCGCGGATCGAGAGCGGATCGAAGGGCGAAATGAAGGTGCGGATGGCGAGGCGGTCGACCGGCGGCGTCGCCAGCAGGCTAAGGTCGCGAACGCCAGTGAGCGCCAGTTGCAGGGTGCGCGGGATCGGCGTGGCGGTGAGCGTCAGCACGTGCACGCTCTCGCGCATCTCCTTGAGGCGCTCCTTGTGGCCGACGCCGAAATGCTGCTCCTCGTCGACGATCATCAGCCCGAGATTCTTGAACTTGATGGCCTTGCCGAGCAGCGCATGGGTGCCGACGACGATGTCGACCGAGCCATCGGCCATCCCGTCCTTGGTGAACTTGAGTTCGGCGGAGGACACCAGGCGCGACGCGGCCTTGACGTTGATCGGCAGGCCAGCAAAGCGCTCGCGGAAGGTCTTGAAATGCTGGCGCGCCAGCAGCGTCGTGGGCACCACGACAGCCACCTGCTGGCCAGACATGGCGACTGCGAAGGCGGCGCGCAGCGCCACTTCGGTCTTGCCGAAGCCGACGTCGCCGCAGACGAGCCGGTCCATGACCTTGCCCGAGGCGAGGTCGTCGAAGATCGCGTCGATGGCCAGCAACTGGTCCTCGGTCTCTTCGTAGGGGAAGCGGGCTGCGAACTCCTCGTAGGCGCCGCCGCCATTGTCGATCGGCTTGGCGTGCACCAGCTGGCGCTGCGCCGCCAGCTTGATGAGCTGGGCCGCCATATCGCGGATGCGCTTCTTGAGCTTGCTCTTCTTGGCCTGCCAGGCGCCGCCGCCGAGCTTGTCGAGCTCGCCGACCCCTTCGGAGCCATAGCGCGACAGCAATTCGATGTTTTCGACCGGCAGATAGAGCTTGGTATTTCCGGCATATTCGATCTCGACGCAGTCATGCGGCGCGCCGGAAACCTCGATGGTCTTGAGGCCGAGGAAGCGGCCGATGCCATGGTCGACATGGACGACGAGATCGCCGGCCGCGAGGCTCGCCGCCTCGGTCAGCGCGTCCGACGCCTTGCGCTTGCGCTGCTGGCGCAGCAGGCGCTCGCCCAGGATGTCCTGCTCGGAGAGAACGACCATGTCGTTGGTTTCAAAGCCAGTCTCGAGACCGAGCACGACAAGGACGGAGACGTTGGACGAGGTGGTCTCGGCGTCGCGCCAGTTTTCGGCGAGGCGCGGATTGGTGAGACCGTGGTCCTTGAGCACCTGCGCCATGCGGTCGCGCGAGCCTTCCGACCAGCAGGCGACGATGCTCTTCCGCCCTGCCCGGCTCTGCTGCTGCAGGTAGGTGACGACGGACTCGAAGAGGTTGGTGTCCTGCGCCTGCCGTTCGGCCGCGAAGGTGCGGGCGACGCGGCCACCGGAATCGTCGCTGCGCGTCTCATCGGGCGAAGCGAACGGCGACAGTTGGGTGACGATGGCGCCCCTGGTCAGGGTGAACGGATCGGCTCCGATCTCGTAGAGCAGGCCCGGCTCGATCGGCTTGTAGGGCGCACCGGAGGTCGCGGCATTCTTGACGGTCTGCGCCTGCTCGCGGGCCTCGAAATAGTCCTTGATCTGGGTCTGGCGCTCGGCAAACGCCTCCCGTGCCTGGTCGTCGAAGATGAAGGGGGCGGTGCCGGTGTAATCGGCCAGCCCTTCCATGTGCTCGAAGAAGAACGGCATCCAGTGCTCGACGCCCGGATAGCGCTGGCCGGCGCTGACGGCGGCATAGAGCGGGTCGTCGACGGTGTTGCCGCCGAAGGCAGCGGTGTAGCGCTGGCGGAAGCGCTTGATGGAGTCGTCGTTGAGCAGCACTTCGCTCATCGGTGCGAGCGCAATGCGCTTCAGATTGCCGGTGGTGCGCTGCGTGTCCGGATCGAAGGTGCGGATGGTTTCGAGCTGGCGGCCGAAGAAATCGAAGCGGAGCGGGGTTTCCATGCTGGCCGGGAACAGGTCGACAAGACCGCCGCGCACGGCAAATTCGCCCGCCTCGCGCACCGTCGGCACGCGCAGATAGCCATTGTTGGCGGCCCAGTCGATCAGCCGGTTGCTGTCGACCACCTGCCCGGCGGCAGCGGCAAACGACATGCCGGCGACGACTTCGACCGGCGGCAGCTTCTGGATCAGGGCGTTGACGGCAGTGAGGACGATGGCGCCCCTGGTGCTCTCGCTGGTCAGCGTCGACAGAGCCGTCATGCGGGCCGCGATGGTGACGCCATTGGGCGACACACGGTCATAGGGCAGACAATCCCAGGCCGGCAGCGTCAGCACAGTGTGGCCGGGCATCAGTTGCGCCAGGACATCCGCCATGCGCTGCAGGCGACGACCGTCACGGGCGACGAATACCGCGGCGACACGGGCGTCCGGGTCGGCGGCCAGCCGCGCCTCCACTTGACGCGCGAGCACCACCGGCTGCATGCCATCGGGGACGTTGGTCAGGACGCGGTCGGGGCGGATGTCGGTCATTTGGCGGTCCGGAAGGCAAGGATTTCGGCAAGCAGAGCGGTGTCGACGCCGGCAGGCGGCGTCTCCTGCCCCATCACCCATTTGAGGAGGTCGGTATCCTCCTCGTCCATAAACGTCTCGAGCCGCAGAAGTTCAGCCTCGCCCAGCGCATCGGCATGAGCATCCGCATAGGGCCCGAGAACGAGGTCCATCTCGCGCGTGCCGCGATGCCAGGCCCGGTACTTCAACCGGCGCCGGCGCATAGCAATGTCTTCACCGGCGTCTTTTGAGGGGGCCATGAACGGGTCGTCTCTCGCGATTTGGGCTTTGTACTTATTCTGTTCTGGTGGCTTTGTCAGCCCAGATGAGAGGTATTTCCGCTGCAGAGCGCGTGGCTAGCAGTAAGGTCTCCCTCCCCCTTGCGGGGAGGGGACAGGGGTGGGGGTGGATGGGCCAGTGACGTTGGGGATGTGCTTGACGCATCGGACAGATTCCGGACCCCCCATACCCCCCACCCTGACCCTCCCCCGCAAGGGGGGAGGTGACACAGCCGCCGGTGCGCATCGCCGCCCTTCCCCCTCCCAACCCATGCCCTATAAAGGGCCATGGCTCGTCCCGCGTCGCTCGATCCGCTGTTTCGCTCGCTTCACTCCATCAAGGGTGTGGGGCCGCAGCTCAGTGCGCTGCTGACGCGGTTCTTCGGGGCACCCGAGGGGCAGGAAGCGGTGGCGCTCGACCTGCTCATGCACATGCCGTCGGGGATCGTCGATCGGCGGCGCATGGACGGCGTGGCCGGCACCTTCATCGGCCATCTGGCCACGCTCAAACTGCATATCGACCGGCACCAGCCGCCGCCGCGCGGCAAGCCGCATATCCCGCATCGGGTGTTCGCGCATGACGAGACGGGCGACATCCAGCTGGTCTATTTTCGCGCGCAGGGCAACTGGGTGGAGAAGCTGCTGCCGGTGGGCGAGGAGCGCTATGTCTCCGGCCAGATCGGGTTTTTCAATGGCGACAAGCAGATCACCCATCCCGACTATGTGGTCGAGGTCGACAAGTTCGACTCGCTGCCGCTGGTGGAGCCGGTCTACCCGCTCACGCACGGCCTTTCGGCCAAGGCGCTGACCAAGCTGACCCGGCAGGTGCTGGAGACCCTGCCAGGCCTGCCGGAGTGGATCCCGCCGGCGACGCTGGCGCAGTTCAAATGGCCGCGCTTCGACGAGGCGATGCGCAAGGTCCATGCACCGGACGCGCCCAGCGATGGCGAGCTCTGGGGGCCGGCGCGCATGCGGCTGGCCTATGACGAGTATCTCGCCGGCCAGATCGCCCTAATGATCGTCCGCAGCCAGCTGGTGGCGGCGCGCGGTGTCGCCCGCAGTTTCACGGGCGAGATCACCGCGCGGGTGACGGCGGCCCTGCCCTATACGCTGACCGAAGGGCAGCAGGCGGCGGTCGAGGACATCCGCAAGGACCTCGCCTCGCCCGAGCGCATGTCGCGCCTCGTGCAGGGCGATGTCGGCGCCGGCAAGACGGTGGTGGCGCTCATGGCGATGGCGGCGGTGGCCGAATCCGGCGCGCAGTCAACGCTGATGGCGCCGACGGAAATTCTGGCTACGCAGCACTATCGGACCTTGGCGCCGATCTGCGTCAAAGCCGGGATCGGCATCGAGCTCCTGACCGGCAAGATGCCGGCCGGTGATCGCCGCGCGGCGCTGGAGCGGCTGGCGACCGGCGAGAGCAGCATTGCGGTGGGTACTCATGCGCTGTTCCAGTCAGGTGTGGAGTTCCGCAATCTCGGCCTGACCGTGGTCGACGAACAGCACCGCTTCGGCGTGCACCAGCGGCTGGCGCTCTCGGAAAAAGGCGAGCACACCGACCTGCTGGTGATGACCGCGACGCCGATCCCGCGCACGCTCGTTCTCACCCATTTCGGCGACATGGCCGTCTCGGTGCTGCGCGAAAAACCGCGCGGTCGGCAGCCGATCGACACCGCCGTGCTCTCGATCAAGGACTATCCCCGCGTCATCCAGCGGCTGCAGAATAGGGTCGCGGAAGGCGCCCAGGCCTTCTGGGTCACGCCCCTCGTCGAGGAGAGCGAAAACCTGGAGATCACGAGTGCCGAAGACCGATTCAATGAGCTGAAACAGGTGTTTGGCGACAAGGTTTCGCTCGTTCATGGACGGTTGTCCGCCGTTCAGAAACAAGGCGCGATGGAGGCGTTCGCCCGCGGCGAGACCAGCATCCTCGTCGCCACCACGGTGATCGAAGTCGGCGTCGACGTCCCCAACGCCACCATCATGATCATCGAACACGCCGAGCGTTTCGGCCTCGCCCAGCTCCATCAGCTGCGCGGCCGCGTCGGTCGCGGCTCTCAGCGCTCCGCCTGCCTGCTCCTGTTCAAGGAGCCGCTGAGCGAAACCGCGCAAGCCCGGCTCGAAACCATCAAGGGCACCGAGGACGGATTTGTCATTGCCGAGAAAGACTTGGAGTTGCGCGGCCAGGGCGACCTACTCGGCACCCGCCAGTCCGGCATGCCCGGCTACAACCTCGCCGTCCCCGACGTGCACCGGCACCTGCTCGAATATGCCCATGCCGATGCCCGCGAGGTCATGACCCGTAACCCCGGCCTGACCGGTGCCGACGGCGCGGCGCTCCGCACCCTGCTCTATCTGTTCCGCAAGGACCTGGCGCTGCCGCTGATCCGCTCAGGCTAAGTCGAACGCATGCCGCTTGAGGTCGGCCAGCTCCACGAATTCCAACGCGAATTGGTTGGTGGAGAGGATCGCGACGCGCGGCGCCTTGCCGGCCTCCAGGGCCTCCTTCCAGCGCAGGATGTGCAGGCACCAGCGATCGCCGGGTTTGAGGCCGGGAAAGCCATAGGCCGGGTTCGGCGTTGAGAGATCGTTGCCCACCGACTTGGAAAAGCTGAGGAATTCCGCGGTCATCTCGCAGCAGACGAGATGCCGCGCCACCTCGTCCGGCCCGACCATGCAGCTGCCGGTGCGGAAGAACCCGGTCATCGGGTCGGTCGAGCACGGCTGCAGCGGCTCGCCGAAGACGTTGAGCTCCGGCGCGAGCCCGATGCCGCCGCTACTCAACCGTCACCGACTTGGCGAGGTTGCGCGGCTGGTCCACGTCCGTGCCCATGAAAACAGCCGTGTGATAGGCCAGCAGTTGCACGGGGATGGTGGCGAGGATCGGGGCAACGAAGCTCGAGACCTTGGGCAGCACGATGATATCGTCGACGCCATGACCGACAGTCTTGGCGCCCTCTTCGTCGGTGATCAGGATGATCTTGCCGCCGCGGGCCGCCACTTCCTGCATGTTCGAAAGGGTCTTTTCCATCAGCTCGTCGCTGGGGGCGACGACGATCACCGGCATCAGCTCGTCGACGAGCGCGATCGGCCCGTGCTTCAGCTCGCCGGCGGCATAACCCTCGGCGTGGATGTAGCTGATTTCCTTCAGCTTCAGCGCGCCCTCGAGGGCGATCGGGAACATCTGGCCGCGGCCCAGATAGAGCACGTCCTTGGCCTTCGAGAGCCGCTTGGCGATGTCGAGAATCTGGTCTTCGGTGCCGAGCGCCGCAGAGACGGCCGTCGGCAGCGAGATCAGGGCGTGCACCAGTTCCTGCTCCTGCTCGCGCGTGACGGTGCCACGGGCCACGGAGGCGGCCAGCGCCAGACCGGCGAGCGCGGTCAGCTGCGCGGTGAACGCCTTGGTCGAAGCCACGCCGATTTCGGGACCGCAGAGCGTCGGGAACACCACATGGCTTTCGCGCGCAATGGTCGATTCCGGCACGTTGAGCAGCGAGGCGATGTGCTGCCCCTGACCGGCGCAATAACGCAGCGCCGCCAGCGTATCGGCGGTCTCGCCGGACTGGGAGATGAACAGCGACAGGCCGTTCTTTTCCAGCGGCGGCTCGCGATAGCGGAATTCGGACGCCACATCGACATCCACCGGCAGGCGCGCATAGCGCTCGAACCAGTACTTTGCCACCGATCCGGCGAACGACGCCGTGCCGCAGGCGGAAATGGTCAAGCGCGACAGCGTCTTGAAGTCGAACGGCAGCGTCTCGCGCAGCGCCACGGTCTCGCTGCCCATGTCCACGTAGTGGCTCAAGGTATGCGAGATGGTTTCAGGCTGCTCGTAGATTTCCTTGGCCATGAAATGGCGATGATTGCCCTTATCGACCATCAGCGCCGACGCCTGCGACACGAGCGTTTCGCGGTTCACGATGGCATCGGAGCCATCGCGGATGGTGACGCCCTGGGGCGTGATCACCGCCCAGTCGCCATCGAGAAGATAGCTCAGGCGCGAGGTGAACGGCGCCAGCGCCATGGCGTCGGAACCGAGATACATCTCGGTCGCGCCATACCCCACGGCCAGCGGCGCGCCGCGGCGGGCGGCGATCAGCAGGCGGTCGTGGCCCTTGAACATGAAAGCCAGCGCGAAGGCGCCGCGCAGGAGCTTCAGCGTCCGGGCGACAGCCATTTCCGGATCGAGGCCGCGATCGATCTCGCGGGTGACCCAGAGAGCGACGGATTCGGTATCGGTCTGCGTCTTGGGCAGGTAGCCGTCCTTGGCCAGGTCCTCGAGCAGCTCGCGAAAATTCTCGATGATGCCGTTATGGACGACCGCGACGCGCTCGGTGGCGTGGGGATGGGCATTGCCCTCGGTCGGCGCGCCATGGGTGGCCCAGCGGGTGTGGCCGATGCCGATATTGCCGGCGAGCGGCTCGAAGGACAGTTTCTGCGCCAGATTACCCAGCTTGCCTTCGGCGCGGCGGCGATCGATGCGGCCGCCTTCCAGCGTCGCTACGCCGGCACTGTCATAGCCGCGATACTCGAGGCGCTTGAGTGCATCCACCAGCCGCGGCGCGACCGGTTCGACGCCGATGATCCCCACAATCCCGCACATGGTCCCGTCCCCTACTTCTTGGCTTTCGCCGCTTTGACTGCCAGTGCCCGCGCCTTGAGTTTGGGGGCATAACCCGGCTTGTTCTCCTGCCGCGCCCGGCCGATGGCCATGGCGTCGGGCTCGACGTCCTTGTTGATGACGCTCCCAGACGCCGTATAGGCGCCGTTGCCGATCGTCACCGGGGCCACCAGCGAATTGTTGGAGCCGACGAAGACATCGTCGCCGATTGTCGTCTTCGACTTGTTCACGCCATCATAGTTGCAGGTGATGGTACCGGCGCCGATGTTCACTTTCGAGCCTATCTCGGCATCGCCGAGATAGCTGAGGTGACCAGCCTTGGTGCCGGCGCCGATCCTGGCGTTCTTCACCTCGACGAAATTGCCCAGATGCACGTCCGGCCCGAGCTCGGCGCCGCCGCGGATGCGGGCGAAGGGGCCGATGCTGGCGCCCTGCCCGATCGTCACCTGCTCGATATCGCAGAAGGCCCGGATCTCGACGCCGTCGGCGATCTTCACGCCGGGCCCGAAGACGACGTTCGGAAAGATGGTGACGTCCTGGCCGATCTCGGTGTCGTACGAGAAATAGACCGAGGCCGGGTCCTTCAGGGTCACGCCGGCCTTCATGAAGGCTTCGCGCTGCGTCTCCTGGAAAAGGCCTTCGGCGCGCGCCAACTGCGAGCGGTCGTTTACGCCGAGCACGTCGACCTCAGGCGCCACCGCATAGCCGACCCTGTAGCCGGCGGTATTGGCCAATTCGACGAGGTCGGTGACGTAGAACTCGCCCTGGGCGTTGTTGGTGGTCACCTTGTCGATCAGGCCGCGGAACACATCGGCGCGGAAGGCGAGGATACAGGCGTTGCAGAGCCCGATCTTGCGCTCGTCCTCGCTGGCATCCTTGTGCTCGCGGATCGCAAGCAGGCGCTCGCCATCGGTGATGAAGCGGCCGTAGCCGGTCGGATCGACCGGGATGAAGCCCAGGATCGCCGCGTCCATCCCGGCATCGAGCCGGTCAGTGACAAGCTTGAAGTTCTGGCCGCGCAGCAGTGGGTGGTCGCCATAGACGACGGCGACGTAGCCCTCATGCGTCTCGAACAGGTCGCGCGCCATCGAGGCGGCGTGCGCCGTGCCCCTGCGCTCGTGCTGTTCATAAAAGCGGATATCGGGGGACAAGGCGCCGAGCATGTCGCGCACCTGCTGATGTGCAGGCGCGGTGATGACGGCGACTTTCGAGGATCCGCCGGTCATGGCGGCGCGGACCACGTGGCCGATGATCGGCAGGCCGCCCACTGGATGGAGGACTTTGGGAGTCGACGATCGCATGCGGGTGCCTTCGCCCGCGGCCAGAACGATCGACAAAAGGTCAGTCATGCAGCCCTCACTGCGCGAGATTTCCAATGGTTTTATGGCAGCAAGTTGTTGGGAAACCCATAACGGCCACATCGGCTGCTAAACTGCACGGATAGGCTTGATTCGACAGGGTTTCCGTATTGGCCAAGGCCTCAGAGCAGTTTCGCGCTTCCGATGTGACCATGTGGGGCATCATCGCCCTGTGCTGCTGGGGCGGTGCGGTGTTGCTCGCCAATGTGTCGGCCATCGTCCCGAGCATCGTCTTCGCCGGCCTGCACGCCTCGCGGCTGGATGGGGCGACGGTGGCGCAACTGCGCGTGCAGGTGGCGACGCTGGGCGATGAGGCCAAGCGGATGCGGGCGGAAAACAACCTGCTGCTGCAGCGCTTTGACCGGGCCGAGGAAACCAACAAGGACGCGGTGCGACGGATCGGGGCGCTGGAAGTGTCGATGCCCAACGCGATGGAAACGCGGACCGGCAGCACCAATCCGGGCATCGACCGCATGCCGACGGCGTCGATCGGCGGGAATGCCATCAGTTTCGATGCCGAAGGCGGCTCGGTGAGCGTGGTGCGCAAGCCGCTGTTGCGGGACGCGCCCGCAGTCGAGCAGATGCCCGCAGCTGTTGGGCCCACGGCTGATTCCTCGGCTTTCGGGCTGGCGCTGGGCTTCCCGATCGCTCCGGACGATGCGGAAGCACAATGGCAGAGCCTCGCCGCCAAGGTGGGCACCCTGCTGCTGGGGCTAGCGCCGCTGCTGCAGGACGTCGATGGCGGGGACAGCAAGATGATCGTTGCCGGTCCGGTGACCGACCGGGCGCAGGCCGAGCAGCTCTGCGTCCGCATGGACCGCGTCGGTATTCCCTGCGAACCCAAACCGTTCCAGGGCGAACCGCTGCCGCTGCTCAACTGACCGGGCAAATCCCGGTTGACTCACGGGGGGCGATGGCTATGTTCCGCGCCACCTCCGGGCGCCCGTAGCTCAGTGGTAGAGCATCCGACTTTTAATCGGATGGTCCCGGGTTCGAATCCCGGCGGGCGTACCACATCACCCTTCCCTGCCTCGCCAGAACCGATCGCCGTATCGGACGTTTTGCTTTCCGAACTCTCGGAAAGGAGACGGTCATGGCTGAGCATCAGAAGAAACCAGGGCGGCTGACCAACCCGCCGCAGCATAGTTTCGGCGCCTATGGCGAGGGTGTGAGCGAGGAACGGGCGCCTGACGGACTGCCGACACGGGCGGACCCGCATCCGGCGGAGGAAGAAAACCCCTACCGAGCGCCGCATCCGGGCGGCGTGCATTCCAAGCACGATATCAACCGGGTGAACGATGCGGTGACTGACGGCTGGCCCAAGGAGCGGCCGCAGAACGCCGAAACAGGCAAGCCGATCACGCCGGGAAGCTGAGCGTCGGCAACGGTTTGGCGACAGCCAAGTTGATCCATCCGATGCGGCGCGTGCCAACCGGACGCGACGGAGATGGGAAACGGCGCGATTTTTCTGGTTTCTCGTGTCGGCCAACGCAATGGCAGACGAGTCCCTGACCTGTCCGCGCCGCATCGCCCTCTAGTTGGCGAGCGTGACCACCAGAGCACCGCGACGCGTGGCCACGATGGTGTGCTCGTACTGGACCGTCAGCGCCGACGGGCGGGCGACCAGCGTCCATTCGTCGTCGGCGCTTTTCTGTTCTGCAGAGCGGCCGCCCAGCGACAGGAAGGGCTCGATGGTGAAGACCAGACCATCGGCGATGCGGCGACGCTCCGAGCGGTCGGGCCAGGTCGGGATTTCACCCGGCTCGTCGTGGAGGCTGTCGCCGACGCCGTGGCTGGCAAGGTTGCGGATCAGCGAATAGCCGTTCTTGCTGGCGAAGGCACCGATGGCATTGCCGACCGCAGCCAAAGGCGCGCCGGACTTCACGGCACGGATGCCCTCCCACATCGCCCGCTTGCCGTCGCGGCAGAGCTTTTCCAGCGCCGGAGTGCTTTCCGGGACGACGAAGGACGCGCCGGTATCGGCGAAGACACCGTCCTTCACCGCCGAGACGTCGATGTTGACCAGATCGCCGGCCTCGATAACTCGCGCACCGGGGATGCCGTGGGCAATCTCTTCATTGACCGAGATACAGGTGGCGCCGGGGAAGTCGTAGGTGACGATCGGCGCGGACTGGGCACCATTCGCTTCCAGGATTTTCCGGCCGATCTCGTCAAGCTCCAGCGTCGTCATGCCGGGCCGCAGCGCCGCCGCCATGGCGTCGCGGGCGACGGCGCAGATGCAGCCGATGGCCTTGAGCTTTTCGAGATCGGCTTCGCTGGTGATGGTCAAACGGCTCAGGCCTTCAGGCGGTGATAGGCGGCCAGCAGGCCGCGCGTCGAGGCGTCGTGACCCTCGGACTTGGCGGTACCCTCGACCTTGGGCAGCAGGGCCTTGGCCAGTTGCTTGCCGAGTTCGACGCCCCACTGGTCATAGGAGTTCACACCCCAGATGGTGCCCTGGACGAACACCTTGTGTTCGTAGAGTGCAATCAGGCTGCCGAGGATTTCCGGCGTCAGCTTGGGGTAGATGATGGTGTTGGACGGGCGGTTGCCCGGGAACATCTTGTGCGGCGTCAGCGCCTTGATCTTGTCCTTGTCGAGGCCCTGCGCCTTGAGCTCGGCGACCACCTCTTCCTTGGTCTTGCCCAGCATCAGCGCCTCGGACTGGGCGAAGCAGTTGGCGACCAGCTTGGCGTGGTGCGGCGGCAGCTCTTCATGCGGCTGCGCGGCGACCAGCAGGTCGACCGGGATGACGTCGGTGCCTTGGTGGATCAACTGGTAGAAGGCGTGCTGGCCGTTGGTCCCCGGCTCGCCCCAGATGATCGGGCCGGTGGGGTAGTCGACGGCCTTGCCATCGAGGCTCACGGACTTGCCGTTCGATTCCATGTCCTGCTGCTGCAGGTAGGCGGCAAAGCGGCTGAGACGCTGGTCATAAGGCAGTACGGTGTGGGTCGAGAACCCCCAGGCGTTGCGATACCAGACGCCGAGCAGGCCCATGATGACGGGCAGGTTCTTGTCCAGCCTGGTCTTGAGGAAATGCTGGTCCATCTCGTAGGCGCCCTTGAGGAACGCCTGGAAATTGTCGAAGCCGACGGCGATGGCAACCGGCAGGCCGATAGCCGACCATACCGAGTAGCGGCCGCCGACCCAGTCCCAGAAGCCGAAAATGCGGTCGGACTTGATGCCGAATTCCGCGCAGGCCTTGAGATTGGTGGAGAGCGCGGCGAAGTGATCCGGCACGGCGTCATTGCCCAGCGCCTTGGCGAGCCAGGCGCGGGCGGTGGCCGCGTTCGTCATGGTCTCGTCGGTGGTGAAGGTCTTGGACGCGACGATGAACATCGTCTTCTTGGGGTCGAGGCCCTTGAGCGTGTCGTGCATGTGCGCGCCATCGACGTTCGAGACGTAGTGCACGCGGAGGTCGGGGCGGGTGTACGGCGCAAGCGCCAGGGTCACCATGGCGGGGCCGAGATCGGAGCCGCCAATGCCCATGTTGACCACGTCGGTGAACTGCTCGCCGGTGGCGCCACGAATGGCGCCCGAGCGCACGGCTTCGGAGAAATTCTTCATGGCTGCGAGGACCTTGCGGACCTCGGGCATCACGTCGGCGCCGTCGACCTTGACCGGCTTGTCGCCCTGGTAGCGCAGCGCCATGTGCATGACGGCGCGGTCTTCGGTGGAATTGATGTGCTTGCCGGCCCACATGTCCTTGCGTCGGCCTTCGAGATCGACGGCCCTGGCGATCTCGAACAGCTTTGCCATCACCGCTTCATCGATGCGGTTCTTGGAGTAATCGAGCAGGATCGAGCCGGCCGACACCGAGAAACGCTTGAAGCGGTTCGGGTCGAGCGCGAACTGCACGCGCATGGGCTCTGCCTCGAGGCGCTTCCGGTGCTTCATGAGCGGGTTGAGGAGCGACTTGCGAGACGTGGCCATGGCGATTTCCTCTAGTTTTGCGGCAGGTCGCCCTGCGACCATTGCGCGCGCGTTTGTGCAGCAAAATCGGCGAATCCGCCAGCCTCAATTGCCGCACGGCAGCCGCGCACCAGCTCCTGATAATAGGCCAGATTGATCTGGCTGAGGATCATGGCGCCGAGCATTTCCTCGGTGCGGATCAGGTGGTGGAGATAGGCGCGGGAGAAGCGTCGGCAGTTGAGGTTGGGCGACTGCTCGTCGAGCGGCCGCGGATCGTCCTTATGGCGCGCGTTCTTCAGGTTGATGACACCGAAGCGGGTATAGGCGTGGCCGTGACGGCCGGCGCGGGTGGGATGCACGCAATCGAACATGTCGATGCCGCGTTCGACGCCGCCGAGAATGTCGTCTGGCTTGCCGACTCCCATCAGGTAGCGCGGCTTGTCGGTGGGCAGCGCAGGCGTGATCTCCTGCAGCACACGGAACATCACGTCCTGGGGCTCGCCGACGGCGAGGCCGCCGACGGAATAGCCATCGAAATCGAGCGCCTGCAGGCCAGCGGCCGAACGATGGCGCAGTTCGATGTCGTCGCCACCCTGCACGATGCCGAACAGCATGCGGTTGGGTTGGTCGCCGAAGCGATTCTTCGATCGCGCGGCCCAGCGGAGCGACAGCTCCATGGCGCGCTCCATCTCCTTGCGCTCGGACGGCAGTGGAATGCACTCGTCGAGTTGCATGATGATGTCGCTGGCGAGCAGCAGCTGAATCTCGATCGAGCGCGCCGGCTGCAGTTCAGGCGCCGAGCCATCGATATGCGAGCGGAAGGTGACGCCCTGCTCCGTCAGTTTCCGCAGTTTGGCCAGCGACATGACCTGGAAACCACCGGAATCGGTGAGGATCGGACGTTGCCAGTCCATGAAGTCGTGCAGGCCGCCCAGCGCCGCGACACGCTCGGCGCCGGGCCGCAGCATCAGGTGGTAGGTATTGCCGAGGAGAATGTCCGCGCCGGTCTCGCGGACCTGCTCGGGATACATCGCCTTGACGGTGCCGACGGTGCCCACGGGCATGAAGGCCGGGGTCTCGATTTCGCCGCGCGGCGTGTCGATGCGGCCGCGGCGGGCCATGCCGTCGGTGTTGATGTGGGTGAAGCGGGCGTTCTTCATGCGTTGTCTTCGTCGTCTGGATGCGGCGCGCGGAACAGCAGGCTGGCGTCGCCGTAGGAATAGAACCGGTAGCCGTCGTCGATCGCGTGGCGGTAGGCGGCGTGCATGGTGTCGAAGCCGGCAAAGGCCGAAACCAGCATGAACAGCGTCGACTTCGGCAGGTGGAAGTTGGTCATCAGCAGGTCGACGACGCGGAAGCGATAGCCCGGGGTGATGAAGATGTCGGTATCGCCGATGAAGGGCGCCAACTTGCCAGTAGCCCGGGCGGCGCTCTCGAGCAGGCGCAGGCTGGTGGTGCCGACAGCAACGACGCGACCGCCCCTGGCCTTGGCGGCCAAGATGCGCTCGACCACGGCGGCAGGGATTTCGCCCCATTCGGCATGCATCTGGTGGTCGTCGGTGTCCTCGACCTTGACCGGGAGGAAGGTCCCTGCCCCGACATGGAGCGTGATGCGCTCGATGGAAACACCGTGTTCGGCGAGCTTCTGCAGCAGGCTTTCGGTGAAATGCAGGCCCGCCGTAGGCGCCGCGACGGCGCCGTCGCGGGCGGCATAGACGGTCTGGTAGTCGGTCTTGTCGCGCTCTTCGGTGTGCCGCTTCGCCTCGATGTAGGGCGGCAGCGGCATGGCGCCGTGCGACTTGATGGCTTCGTCGAGTTCGGCCCCGCCGAGATCGAATTCCAGCGTGACTTCGCCGGTTTCACCCTTGCCGGCGACCGTGGCGCCGAGGCTTTCGTCGTCGCCCAGAGCGAGGCGGTCGAGAATGTGGAGCTTCTTGGCCGGGCGGGCGAAGGCGCGCCAAGTGCGGGCATCGACACGCTTGTGGAGGTTGAAAGCCACGCCGGCGCGGAGTTCGCCGCGGATGCGCGTGCCGGTCAGTTCGGCGGGCAGTACCTTGGTATCGTTGACCACCAGCACGTCGCCGGGCCTGAGCAGCGTCAGCAGGTCCGTGACCTTGCCGTCGACCAGCGGCTCACCCGGGCGTACCTGCAGCAGGCGGGCGGAATCGCGCGGCTCGACCGGGTGCAGCGCGATGCTCTCGGCGGGAAGCTCGAAATCGAAATCGGAAACCTTCATGCGGCGAGGCTAAAGCACGCGGCGCATCGCCTGTCGAGCGGCTACCGGCCCTTGCACGTGACCGTGACACCCCGGCGCGCGCCGCGACACGTCGTTCACCCGACGCTGCAGTTGACCGGAAATGCTCCAACATCGACGACTTCGATGAGGCCGGCTATGGCGTCGTAGTATGGCACCGCGACGAGGCGGACGCGGACCGTGACCTTTTCGTAGTTCGGGTCGGCAAGGTCGATATTGATGCGGTCATCCATCCAACTCTGCTGGAACGGCACGCCGGCAACGATACCCATGTCATTCTCGCGTCGGGTCTCGGGCTCACCGAGCCACACGCCGGCAGTCAGGAGGGAGAAGCCGGTCGCGCCGCCCATAGGGAAATCGGCCTCGATGCCCTCGCCCTCGCACATCAGGTTGACGCCTGCGAAAGCCGGACTGGCGGTCGCGGCCACGCAGGCGAGACCAAGCAGAAGATTGCGGATCATGTCACGGTCCCTCGCATGAAACGGCCCAGACACCCTTGCCGGGGACGGTGAGTACGCCGCCCTTGGCGTCCCCATGCTCATTGCTCACGACAAAGGCGCGCAGTTCGGCGAGGACTGCGTTGCGATCGTTGTCGGTCAGGGTGACGTGGAGTTCGGTGGCGCCGAAGAACGAGTCTGCAATGGTCAGCGGCGTGCCCGGCTCGAGGCTTGGATCGGTCGACCAGCTTTCGACGCCGACGGACAGGTGCGTGCGGCTGAACTGCGCGAAATCGAGGCCACCGGCGAGCACGCCGAGCCGGGCCTCGCCCGTGGCGTCGGCGCATTCGATCCATTCGGTGGCCTGGGTAGCGGAGGTCAGGCCGATCAGCACGGCAGCAAGGGCGAGAATGCGCATTGCTCTAGCGCGCGATCGTGCAGGCTACGCCGAAGGCGCCGCCGGCGGGGACGTGGAGGACGCCGCCGATGCCGGTCTGCGAGCCTTCGTAGACCCGGTCGAGACGCACCGAGGCGACGATAGTGTCGTAGCCCTTGTCCGCATTGAGCAGATGCATGTCGAAAACGAGCCTGTCGGTGTCCTGGTCGACGTTGACGAAGCTCACGTCGCCATCGTTGGAGGGGTCGTGGGCGGAGGTATATCCCAGCTCGTCCATGATCTTGAACCTGGCGCTGACCAGAGCGTAATCGCCGGTCGCCTCGTCGTGGGTCTCGACGATCTCGAAGTAATTCAGGTCGCCGGCGGGATCGCTGCAGTCGAGCGTATAGGCTGCGGCGGGCGTCGCGAAGGCAATGACGAGGATGGGGAGAAGTCTGAGCATGTGGCGTCCCTTGAGTTGGGCGCCAGATGGCAGCGGCGGGCTGAACCGCCGCTGAACGCGGCCAGTGGGCCGTTAGCTCAAGGGCCCGAGCAGCTCACGGCCCAGACGCCCGCGCCGACAATGGTCAGCGTGCCGCCATAGGCCGGCAATTCGGTCTCGCCGGCAGTGACGAACAGGCGGAGTTCAGCAACGAGTGTGCCCGCATTGACGGCATCCACCAGGATCATGCCGTTGCCCTCGAAGGACTGCCCGACCTGCACCGGCTCGCCGGGGCCATTGGCGACATCGCTGGCCCAGACCTGTTCGCCCACCGAGATAGTGATCGCGGCAATCGACATGACGTCGCCACCGCCGACCAGGAAATCGAAGCTGGCCTCGCCGGAGCTGTCCGAACAATTGACCCATTCAGTGGCAAAGGCCGGGCTCGAAAGCCCGGCCAGAACCAAACCGATCGCGGAAAGGCGACGGAGCATCAGGCGTCCGCGGCGATCTTGGCGGTGACGATGCTGTCGGGCTCGCGCACCGGCTCGCCGCGCTTGAATTTGTCGACGTTTTCCATGCCTTCGAGCACCTTGCCCCAGACCGTGTACTGGCGGTCGAGGAAGCGGGCGTCGTCGAAGACGATGAAGAACTGGCTGTTGGCGCTGTCCGGGTTCTGCGAACGGGCCATCGACAGGACACCGCGCACATGCGGTTCGGCGTTGAATTCCTGCTTCAGGTTCGGGTACTTCGAGCCGCCCATGCCGGTGCCGGTCGGGTCGCCACCCTGAGCCATGAAGCCGTCGATGACGCGGTGGAACACGACGCCGTCGTAGAAGCCTTCACGAACGAGCTTCTTGATGTGAGCAACGTGATTGGGCGCCAGGTCGGGCCGGAGCTCGATCACGACGGGACCCTTGGTGGTCTCGAGCAGCAGGGTGTTTTCGGGATCCTCGTAGTCGGCCATGGCTGGCTCCTTATTTGTATTCGATTTTGGCGGAGATGATCTTGTCGGGGTTCGCCGGGGGCTCACCGCGGGTGATCTTGTCGACCGCTTCCATGCCTGAAACCACGCGGCCGAACACGGTGTACTGGCCGTCGAGGAAGGTGCAGTCCTGGAAGCAGATGAAGAACTGGCTGTTGAAGGTGTTCGGGTCCGACGACCGGGCCGCGCCGACGGCGCCGCGGGTGAAGGATTCCTTGTTGAACTCGGCCTTGACGTCCGGCTTGTCCGAACCGCCCATGCCGGTGCCGGTCGGATCGCCCGACTGCGCCATGAAGCCTTCGATGACGCGGTGGAAGACGATGCCGTCGTAGAACTTGGCTTCGGTCAGTTCGGTGATGCGCTGCACATGGAGCGGCGCCACGGCCGGGAGCAGCTCGATGTCGACGGTGCCGTCCTTGAGTTCGATGATCCAGTGCGGGGTGCCCGACTGGGCCTTGGCGGCCGAGGGCGCGATGGTCGAGACGGCGAAGAAGGCGGCAATCGCCGCGGCGATGATGCCGACGAGTACGCCGGCGCGCTTGAGAGGAGCGGTCATGTTTTTTTCTTGAGAGCCTCGAGAACAAGGGGCGGCACGAATTTGCTGATATCGCCGCCGAGCTGCGCGATCTGGCGCACAAGGGTGGCCGAGATGTGGCGGACGGGCGGAGAGGACGGCAGGAACACGGTCTGCAGGTCCGGCGCCATCTGGGCGTTCATGCCCACCATCTGCATTTCGTAATTGTAGTCGGTGGTGTCGCGCAGGCCGCGGATGATGAGTTTGGCGCCATTATCGCGGGCGGCGGTGACCGCCAAGCCCTCGAAATCGACGATCTTGAACTCGGTGTCGGTGCGCTTGCCGACCGGATCGAGCACGGCCTTGAGCAGCGCCAGCCGGTCCTGATGCGAAAACAGCGGTGTCTTGGTGGCGTGAGTGCCCACCGCGACCACGAGCGTATCGACCAGCTTGCAGGCCCGCTCGATGACGTCGAGGTGGCCATTGGTCAGCGGATCGAACGAGCCGGGATAGAAACCGACGAGTTTGGTCATGAGGTCCCTCCCCGCAAATCGCGCCGGGTTTGTGTCATGGGGCGGAGATTAAGGCAAGCGGAGGCCCCTTGAGCAGCGGAATCATAATCCGCAGGGGTTCAAATCCCTCCTCCGCTACCAACCTCCTAGAGCGTGATCGCCTCGATCAGGCCGTTGCGCAGCGTGACGATGCGATCCGCCCGGCGCGCGAGGTCGTGATTGTGGGTGGCGATGAGGGCCGCGGCGCCTTCGTTCTTGATCAGCGAAGCCAGCGCCTCGAACACCTTGTCGCTGGTGGCCGGGTCGAGATTTCCGGTCGGTTCGTCGGCAAGGATCACCCTGGGGTTGTTGGCGGCGGCGCGGGCTATGGCGACGCGCTGCTGCTCGCCTCCCGACAGTTCCGCCGGCCGATGATGTCCGCGCTGGCCGACGCCGAGCAGTTCCAGCAGCTCCCGCGAGCGCTTGTCGGCCTCGGCCTGGGTCTTGCCGGCGATCAGCTGCGGGATGGTGATGTTCTCGGTGGCCGTGAACTCGGGCAGCAGGTGGTGGAACTGGTAGACGTAGCCGATGGTGGTGCGGCGCAGCAGCGTGCGGCCGCGCTCGCTCATCTGCGAGGTCGGCGTGCCGACGATCTCGACTTCGCCCTGTTGCGGGCGCTCCAGCAACCCGCCGATGTGGAGCAAGGTGGACTTCCCTGCCCCCGACGGCGCCACGATGGCGACCAGTTCGCCACTGGCGACGCTGAGATCAGCCGCTTCGAGCACGCGCACCTGGGTCGGGCCGTCGCCATAGTGGCGGTGGACCTTGGTGAGTTTGAGGTGGGTCTCACTCATAGCGCAGGGCCTCGACCGGGTCATACTGGGCGGCGCGCCAGGCGGGGTAGATGGTGGCGAGGAACGACAAGCCGAGCGCGAGGAGCGCGACAGTCGTGACTTCGGTCGGGTCGATCTTGCTGGGGAGCGAGGACAGGAAGAACACTTCCGGCGGGAACAGCGTGATGCCGAGAAGGTTCGAGATGCCGGCGCGCAGCGTCTCGGCATTGGCGGCGATCAGCAGCCCGAGGCCGACGCCGATTATGGTGCCCATGACGCCGATGGCGGTGCCGGTCATCGAGAAGATGCGCATGATCGAGCCGCGTGTGGCGCCCATGGTGCGCAGCACCGCGATGTCGGCGCCCTTGTCCTTCACCAGCATCACGAGGCTCGAAATGATGTTGAAGGCGGCGACGAGGATGATCATCGAGAGGATGACGAACATGACCACGCGCTCGACCTGCAGGGCCGAGAAGAAGGTCTCGTTGCGCTGTTGCCAGTCGGTGAGGATGAGCGGGCGGCTCAGGCCTGACTGGATGGCGTTGCGCGCAGTGGCGATGGCATCGGGATTGGAGATGAAGATGTCGATCGCGGTCGCCATAGGGATACGGTCATAGGCCGCCTCGATCTCTTCGTCCGTCGCCATGACGCCGGGCGGATCGACCCCGGGCTTGAGCGCGTCCTCGTAGAGCTTGAAGTAGCTCTGGGCCGGCTCCATCGGCATGTAGAGATAGAACGAGTCGAACTCGACCATGCCGAGGTTGAAGACGACATTGACCGGGTAGGATCGGATCTGCGGAGTTTTGCCGAACGGCGTGTTGGTGCCGTTCGGGTTGACGATTGTCACCGCGTCGCCGACCGTGACACCTAGCTTTTGCGCCAGTCGCGAGCCGATGGCGACGCCATTGCTGGTGTCCCACTGATCCCAGCCGCCGAGCTGGGCGGAATCGCGCAGCAGCGGCATGGCTTCGAGCGACGCGGCGCTGAGGCCGCGGACGGATACGCCGGTCGACTCCACCTGCCCCGAGGCCAGTGCCTGGCCTTCGACATAGGGAATGACGGCGACGACGCCGGGAATCTTGCGCAGTTCGGCCGACACTTGCTCGTAGTCGGTGAAGCGCTGCTCGATCGGATAGGCCGTGAAGTGGCCGTTGAGCCCGAGGATCTTGCTCAGCAGTTCGGCGCGGAAGCCGTTCATCACCGACATGACGACGATCAGCGTCGCCACGCCGATGGCGACGCCGGTCAGCGTCAATGCGGCGATGACCGAAATGAACGCGTCCTTGCGGCGGGCGCGCAGATAGCGGCCCGCGATCAGGAATTCGAAGCGGGAGAACGCCCCGCTCGTCTCGGTCTGGCCGGCGGCTGGGCTGCTCAAATGGTGTCCAGCCGCTGCGGTTCGATCAGCGAAATCAGGCGCTTGACCGCATCTGCGACCGGCAGCGTCTCGCGCTCGCCGGACTTGCGGTGCTTGATTTCGACCTGCCCTTCCTTGAGGCCGCGCGGCCCGATGATGAGCTGGTACGGCACGCCAACGAGGTCGGCGGTGGCGAACTTGCCCCCGGCGCCCTGGTCGCGGTCGTCGTAAAGTGCGTCGATGCCGGCCGCCTTGAGTTCGGCATAGGCCTTCTCGCTCGCCGCATCGCTCTCGGCGTCACCGACCTTGAGGTTGATGACGACGGCCTCGAACGGCGCGACCGAGACCGGCCAGACGATGCCCGCATCGTCGTGGAAGGCTTCGATGATGGCCGGCACGAGACGCGACGGACCGATGCCGTAGGAGCCCATCTGCACTTCGACTTCCTTGCCATCAGGACCGGTGACGGTCGCCTTCATCGGCTTGGAGTACTTGGTGCCGAAATAGAAGATGTGGCCCACTTCGATGCCGCGGGCCGAAACCTGCTTGTCGGCCGGCACTTCGGCGAACTTGGCCGCGTCGTGCATTTCTTCGGTGGCGGCGTAAAGCGAGGTCCAGTCCTTGATGATGGGCTCGAGATCGCCGCGGAAATCGGTTTCGGGACCCGGGATCGGCTTGCCAACCATGTCGGCATGGGCAAACACCGCGCTCTCGCCGGTATCGGCCAGCACGATGAACTCATAGCTGAGGTCGCCGCCGATGGGGCCGCTGTCGGCGCGCATCGGGATGGCGGTCAGGCCCATGCGGCGGAAGGTGCGCAGGTAGGCAACGAACATGCGGTAGAAGGCCTTCACCGCGCCATCGCGATCGATGTCGAACGAATAAGCGTCCTTCATCAGGAATTCGCGGCTGCGCATGGTGCCGAAGCGCGGGCGCACCTCGTCACGGAACTTCCACTGGATGTGGTAGAGGTTGAGCGGCAGATCCTTGTACGACTTCACGTAGCTGCGGAAGACGTCGGTGATCATCTCCTCGTTGGTGGGGCCGTAGAGCATCTCGCGCTCCTTGCGGTCCTTCAGTCGCAGCATCTCTTCGCCATAGGCGTCATAGCGCCCACTCTCCCGCCAGAGGTCGGCCGACTGCAGCGTCGGCATCAAGAGCTGCACGGCGCCGGAGCGATCCTGCTCCTGCTCGATGATGCGGACGATCTTGTTGAGCACCTTGAAGCCCAGCGGCAGCCAGGTGTAGCTCCCGGCAGCCTGCTGCTTGATCATGCCCGCGCGCAGCATCAGCTGGTGCGAGATGATCTCGGCCTCCTTCGGCGTCTCTTTGAGGACGGGAAGGAAATAGCGGGAGAGACGCATGGATACTCCTCGTGCGTGCGCCGGATTCGTGAGCTTCCGTATAGCGCAGAGCGGCAAAGAGAGGGAACCGGATTTCAGGGCGAAACTGCGGCAGGATAAGGCTTAGGCAGGGGCGAAAAATGCTCACTCCAGTGGCAGTTTCGCCCTATGTAAAAATGCAATGGCAGCCATGCAGAATCTGCGTGACAGACCCAGAATCCGTTGTTAGGGTCCGGCGCAATAAGAACACAGGCAGCCGCAAGTTGCCGGACGTCGACAACGTCAAGGGAGGAGCGTTGGCAGCCGCTTTCTAGCGTGCCTAAGACCAGCGTATTGTCGAACAAACTCAATTCAGCAGGGCCCTAGTGCCCTGCTTTTTTGTTTGATTTCAAACAATTGTGGCTAAATTCGCGTTAGAAGCATGAGAATGCCGAACAAGGCACCACGGCACTATGACCAGCGGCCTCATACCAACGATCTATGTAGGTTTTGCGACAGACATCGAAGTCCGTCGCCTCAGGCCGTCAAAACAACTTTTGAGGTCCAACTGAGCGAAGATCGCTCAACGATTCCAGTAAGCGTGCAGCGTCTCGTTGGACAGCCCCCACAGGAGCAGGCCCGTGAACACAATGGAGAGACCGGTGGTCAAGAGTATCTTCCTGACCAGATGCGGCTTCAGCGGCGCGCCGGGATCGCTGCCCGCGACCACTTCCACGCCCGCCTCATGATGGCTGCGCGCACCAATGGGTAACACTGCCACGAAGGTGAGCCACCAGACCACGAAATAAACAGCGAGGATCGAACCGTATTGCATGACCTGTCCTAGCCCAGAAGGTGACCGGCGCGAAAGAAGCCAACTTGTCGCGCCGGATGCAGTTAAACGCGATGGACGAAGACGCTCACATTCGGCTTGCGACCCCAGAAGGCATTGACCTCACCGCGAATAGCCTTGAACAGCGCAGAGTTCAGCACCTCGGTGTCGCTGCGGCGCTTCGGCGGCATGGACTTGATCACACCGGCAACCGTCTGCTCGACCAGTTCGACCACGGACTCATCCTCGGTCTCAGGCAAGCCTTCAACGACGAGATCGGGCCCAGCAACAACATGGCCGCTGGAATTGACGCAGAGGCTCACCACAATCATGCCGCCGAAGGACAGGCGGCGCCGTCCCTTGACACCACTTTCTTCGGGCGTGCACAGCACGAGGCCATCCAGATAGAGTTCACCGGTCCGCACCTCGGCCGGATAGGCCATCGGTTCAGGGAAAAGACGCACCAGGTCGCCATTGCGCGCCTCGCAGACGTCGGGAATGCCTTCCTGTCGGCCGAGCTTGGCATGCGCGTCGAGATGCATCGCTTCACCGTGCACCGGCACCAGCACCTGCGGCTTCACCCAGGAATAGAGCTTGCGCAATTCGTCACGGCGCGGATGGCCGGTGACGTGGACCAAGGCGTCGTTCTGCGTGATGACCTCGACGCCCTTGTCGATCAGCAGGTTCTGGATATCGATGACTTCGCGCTCATTGCCGGGAATGGCCCATGAGGAGAAGATCATCCGATCGCCGGCATTGAGATCGATCACCGGGTGATCGCCGCGAGCAATACGGGCAATGGCGGCCCGCGCCTCGCCCTGGCTGCCCGTGCAGACCAGCACGCACTTGTTGCGCGGAATCGACTTGTAGGCGTCCTGATCGTGGACCTGCGGCAGACCCTCGAGCATGCCCAGTTCCTTGGCAATACCCATGATGCGGTGCAGCGAGCGCCCGGACATCACCACCTGCCGGCCGGCCTGATGCGCGGCCCGCACGATCGAGACGACGCGGCCCACATTTGAGGCAAAGGTGGTCACGGCAACGCGATTGGGGGCCTCGGCGATCAGCGCGGCCAGATTGGCGCCGACATCGGCTTCGCTCGGGCTTTCGCCGTCCTTGAGCGCATTGGTGGAGTCGCAGATCAGAGCCAGCGGCAGGCTGGTATCGGCACCGATGGCCTGAAGGCGGGCAACATCGGTGGGCGCATTGAGCACCGGGGTGGGGTCGAGCTTCCAGTCACCGGTATGCAGCGCCCGCCCGACTGGCGTCGTAATAAGCAGACTGTTGGATTCTGGAATTGAGTGGGCGACGTTGATCGCCTCGATTGTGAACGGACCGACAGTGAACGGCTTGCCTGGCTGCATGATGGTAATGTCGACATTTTCGACAATACCGTCCCCTGCCCGCTT
>VFQQ010001702.1_pt1 | contig 28781 bp, 29 predicted proteins | sample 3512341 | NCBI WGS metagenome assembly VFQQ01 (sample SAMN10412373, study PRJNA504923) | tailings metagenome | isolation source: Relicate 2 Philex TSF1 revegetated site | place: Philippines: Tuba, Benguet | collected 2017-08-29
GGTAGTTCAGTTGGTTAGAATACCGGCCTGTCACGCCGGGGGTCGCGGGTTCGAGCCCCGTCCGCTCCGCCACCAATACCCGAACGGGCCCCCTCAGAAGGGGCCCGTTTTGCTTGGTGGCTCGCGCATGCGCGGCGGCCTTGCCCGGACGGGAGCCTGGCGCCGGCGCGCCCGCTCCCGGGCCGTGCAATGGCCCGGCGCCAGCGCTCTGCACCGTCCTGCCGGCGATCGCCGCCCCAGTCGCCTGGCCCAGAAGGGCTGAATCCAGCCGCCCACCGCGCTACGTGCCTCGCGCGCCGCAGGTCGCCGGTCGCTGATCCGGTGGCCGCGCGGGCCCGAGGTGGCCGCAGGTCATCGCCGGCCCCGCAGCGCAACGCGGCCGGGACTTCCGCCCTCGGCCGGCAAGCGCCCCGCCCCCGCAAAAACCCCAGTGCGCTGCTTTGATGAGTTCGTTAACGTATGCATTAATGAACTCACTAGCGCCCGAGGAACCGCGCCGCCTGCCCTTCGATCCCGCCTCGTTGCAGGACTTGGGTGCTGGCCTGCAGCGGCCGGAGTGCGTGCTGGCAACCCGCGATGGCAGCCTGTACACCGCCGACTGGCGAGGTGGGGTGGCCGAGCTGCGTGCCGACGGCAGCCAGGCGCTGTACCTCGCCGACCGCCTGCCACCGGGCCTTGAACTGCGCCCCAACGGCATCGCCCTGCTGCGCGATGGCAGCTTCCTGCTGGCGCAGCTGGGCGACGAGGATGGCGGTGTCTGGCGCCTGTGGCGCGACGGCCGCTGCGAGCCCTGGTGCCTGGCCGTCGACGGCAGGCCGTTGCCGCCCACCAACTACGTGGTGCAGGACGCCGCGGGGCGCACCTGGATCACCGTCAGCACGCGGCGCCAGCCGCGCGCCCTGGGTTACCGCGCCGACTGCGACGACGGCTTCATCGTCTGCGTCGACCCGCGCGGCGCCCGCGTCGCCGCCGACGGGCTGGGTTACACCAACGAGGTCGCCGTCGATCCCAGCGGCCGCTGGCTCTACGCCAACGAGACCTTCGCGCGGCGCCTCTCGCGCTTCGCGCTGGCGGAGGACGGCACGCTGGGCCCGCGCCAGACCGTCACCGAGTTCGGCGCCGGCTGCTTCCCCGACGGCCTGGCCTTAGACGTCGAGGGCCAGGCCTGGGTGGTCAGCATCGTCAGCAACCGGCTGATCCGCGTCGCGCCGGACGGCCGCCAAACGCTGTGGCTGGAGGACGCCGACCCGGCGCACCTGGCCGAGGTCGAGGCCGCCTACCGCGCCGGCGCGATGGGCCGCCCGCACCTGGACGGCATCCGCAGCCAACGCCTGCGCAACATCTCCAGCATCGCCTTCGCCGGCCCCGACCGCCGCACCGCCGTGCTGGGCAACCTGCTCGACGACCACCTCTACGCGTTGCGCCTGCCGGTGGCCGGCCTCGCCCCCCTCCACTGGAGCTACCCGCTATGAACGCCCAGGCCACGCAGCAAGGCCAGTCGCTGGTCGACGCCGCGTACGAGCAGATCCGCGCCCGCATCCTCGACAACGTCTGGCCACCGGGCCACCGCGCGCTGGAGCAGGAGGTGGCGCTGGCGCTGGGCATGAGCCGCACGCCGGTGCGCGAGGCGATGGTGCGCCTGCAGACCGAGGGCCTGGTCGAGGTCGTGCCCCGCCACGGCATGCGCGTGCTGCCGGTTTCGCCGGCCGACATGCGCGAGATCTACGAGATCCTCACCGCGCTGGAGGGCATGGCCGTCGAGCGCCTGGCCCAGCGACGGCCGGCCGACGACGAGCTGGCGCCGCTGGTGCAGGCCACGCGCGACATGGAACGCGCGTTGCTGGCCGACGACCTGGAGGCCTGGGCCCGCGCCGACGAGCGCTTCCATGCCGGCCTCATCGAGCTGGCCGGCAACCGCCAACTGCAGGCCACGGTGATGAACTACTGGGACCGCGCCCACCGCGCGCGCATGTTCTCGCTGCGCCTGCGCCCCAAGCCGCAGAACTCCACGCAGGAACACATGGAGCTGGTCGAGCGCCTGCGTGCCGGCGACGCCGTCGGCGCCGCCGCCGTCAACCGCGCCCACCGCGAGCGCGCCAGCCGCGAGCTGCTGGCCATCTTCGAGCGCTACAAGCTGGCGCAGATGTGAGCCGGCGATGAAGAGCTACGACATCGCCGTGCTGCCCGGCGACGGCATCGGCGCCGAGGTGATGGACGCCGCGCTGCAGGTCCTGCACGCCGCCGGCCGCCGCGCCGGCCGTTCGTTCACCACCACCCGCCACGCCGCCGGCGCGCAGCACTTCGCCGACACCGGCGTGGCCTTGCCCGACGCGGTGCTCGGCGCCTGCCGCCGGGCCGACGCCATCCTGTTCGGCGCGATGGGCCTGCCGCATGTGCGCGCCGCCGATGGCACCGAGGTGATCCCGCAGCTGGACATCCGCTTCGCGCTGGACCTGTACGCTGGCGTGCGCCCGGTGCGCACCTGGCCCGGGCTGCCGGTGCCGCTGGCCAGCCCCTTGGCCACACAGATAGACCTGGTGCTGGTGCGCGAGAACACCGAGGGCCTGTTCTTCGCCCGCGGCCGCGGCGTGGTCGAGGCCGACGCCGCGTACGACACGATGAAGATCACGCGCAGCGGCACGGCGCGCGTCGTCGACTTCGCGCTGCAGCTGGCGCGCCAGCGCAAGGCGCGCGGCCGGCCCGGCCACGTCACCAACGTCGACAAGGCCAACGTGTTCCGCTCGATGGCCTTGTGGCGCGAGGTCTTCCACCAGCGCGCCGCGGCCTGCCCCGACATCGCCACCAGCGACGCCTACGTCGACGCGATGGCGCTGAACCTGGTGCTCAAGCCCTGGCAGTACGACGTGCTGGTCACCGAGAACATGTTCGGCGACATCCTGTCGGACCTGATCGCCTCGCTGGTGGGCGGCATGGGCATGGCGCCCTCGGCCGACATCGGCGACGCGCACGCACTGTTCCAGCCGGCGCACGGCACGGCGCCCGACATCGCCGGGCGGGGCATCGCCAACCCCACAGCGATGATCCTGTCGGCGGCGATGATGCTGGACTGGCTGGCGGTGCGCCACGACGACACGGCGCTGGCCGACGCGGCGCGTGCCATCGAGGCGGCGGTGCAGGGCGCCTTCGAGAGCGGCGCCGTGCGGCCGCGCGAGTTCGGCGGCAGCAGTTGCACCGCCGACATCGCCGCCGCGGTGCTGGCGAGGGTCTGAAGGCCATGGCCGAGCGCATTGCCATGGTCGGGGCCGGCTACTTCGCCGGCTACCAGCTGCAGGGCTGGCGGGATGCCGGCGAGCCGGTGCAGGCGCTGTGCGACCTGGACCGCACGCGCTGCGAGGCGCTGGCCGAGCGCCACGGCGTGCCGGCGCGCTACACCCAGCTGGCCGCGATGCTCGACGCCGTGCAGCCCACGCTGCTGGACGTGGTGCTGCCGCCGCAGGCCCAGGCCGCGGTGCTGCGCGAGGCCTTCGCGCGCGGCATCGCCTGCATCTGCCAGAAGCCCTTCGGCGCCGACTACGCCGAGGCGCAGTCCCTGGCCGCCGAGGCCGCCGGGTGCGGCCTGATGCTGGCCATCCACGAGAACTTCCGCTTCATGCCGGGGTTCCGCGAGTGCCGACGCCTCATCGACGCCGGTCACTTCGGCCGCCTGCACGGCATCGCCTTCCGGCTGCGGCCGGGCGATGGCCAGGGGCCCGAGGCCTACCTGGCGCGCCAGCCCTACTTCCAGAGCCTGCCGCGGCTGCTGGTGCGCGAGACCGCGGTGCACTTCATCGACTGCTTCCGCTACCTGTGCGGCGAGGTGCAGGCGGTGACGGCGCGGCTGCGCCGGCTCAACCCGGCCATTGCCGGCGAGGACGCGGGCCTGGTGGTGTTCGAGTTCGACGGCGGCGTGCACGGCCTGTTCGACGGCAACCGCCTCAACGGCCACCCGGCGCAGGACCCGCGACGGACCATGGGCGAGCTGTGGCTGGAGGGCGAGCGCGGCGTGCTGCGCCTGGACGGCGATGCCCGCCTGTGGTGGTTGCCGCAGGGCGGTGCCGAGACCGAGCACGCCTACGACCGCGGCCCAACCGACCGCGTGTTCGGCGGCGCCGTCGACGCGCTGCAGCGCCATGTGCTGGCCCATCGCCGCGACGGCGCGCCGCTGGAGAACGCCGCCGCCGACTACCTGGCCAACCTGCGCGTGCAGGAGGCCGTCTACCGCTCCCATGACACCGGCCGCCGCATCGAGATGGCCGGGTTCGACCCCCACCAACCCTGAACGACCAGGAGACAAGCCCATGAAGACGAGCAAGACCCTGCTGGCGCTGGCCGCCAGCATCGCGCTGGCGCCCGCCGCCGCGCAGACCGTGCTGAAGTTCAGCCACACCGACCAGCAGGCCGGCGCGCGCCAGGCCGCCGCCCAGGTGTTCGCAAAGAAGCTCGAGGAGCTGACCCAGGGCCGCTACAAGGTGCAGATCTACTGCTGCAGCCAGCTGGGCAACGACCCGAAGAACATCGAGCAGCTGGCGCTGGGCGGCATCGACTTCACCGTCAGCAGCACCGGCAGCTATGCGCCGCATGTGCCCAGCCTGAACCTGACGATGATGCCCTTCCTCGTCGACAGCTACGCGCAGGGCTGGAAGCTGTACGACGAGAGCCCCTGGCTGAAGGCGCAGTTCGCCAAGGCGCCCGAGAAGGGCTTCCGCTTCGTCGCCACCTGGGAGGCGGGCTTCCGCAGCATGACCACCAAGGACCCGCTGAGCAAGCCGGCCGATGCCACGGGCAAGAAGCTGCGCACCTTCCCCAACGAGATGATGCGCTGGACCCTCGAGGCCATGGGCTTCAACATCCAGATCATGCCGCTGCCCGAGGTCTACCTGGCCATCCAGCAGGGTGCCGTGTCGGGCCAGGAGAACCCGGTCGACACCATCTACTCGAACAAGTTCTACGAGGTGGCGCCGCACGTCACGCTGACCAACCACGTCTACAGCCCTATCCCGCTGGCGATCAGCGAGAAGACCTGGCAGAAGCTGTCGGAGGCCGACCGCAAGGCGGTGATGGAGGCCGGCGCCGTGGCCGCCCGGTTCAGCCGCGAGATGATCTCGGGCAACGACGCTAAGCAGCTGGCCGAGATGACGGCCAAGGGCGCCAAGGTCAACGCCAAGCCCGACGTGGCCGCTTTCCGCAGCGCCGTGATGCCGGTCTACGCCAAGGCGCGCGAGAAGTTCGGCGCCGACGTCGATGCCTTCCTGAAGGACGCCGAGGCCGTGCGCGCCTCGACCAAGTAAGGCGCGGCGATGTCGTCTGCCCCGCTGCTGGCACCGGTGGCCCCGGCGCCGGTGGCGATCCGCCTGCTCGGCCGCGCCGTCGACTGGAGCGTGATCGCCATCGGCGCCACCATGGCCACGATGGTCTTCGTCAACGTCGCGCTGCACCTGGTGCACCGCGACCTGGCCTGGGTCACCGAGTTCGGCGAACTGCTGATGGTCTGGGTGACCTTCCTCGGCGGCGCCTGCGCCGCGCAGCGCGGCGGCCACATGAGCATCACCGAGTTCATCGACAAGCTGGCCGCGCCGCAGCGGCGCTGGGCCGACGCCGGCGTGCAGGCGCTGTGCCTGGGCATGCTGCTGATCCTCACGCGCTACGGCTGGAACCTGGTGGCCGCCAACTGGGGCAACCAGCTGACGGTGCTGCAGTGGCCGATGGCCATCCAGTACATGGGCATGGCCGTGGGCTGCAGCCTGATGGCGGTGTTCGTCGCCTGGGACCTGTGGCAGATCCTGCGCGGTGTGCCGCGCGAGCGGCGCTACGGCGCCGACCACGGCTGAGCCGCGCGCGCCGCACCCCACGAGACCACCATGCTTGCCCTGACCCTGTTCGGCGTGTTCTTCGTCGTCGCGCTGGCCGGCGTGCCGCTGCTGTTCGCCATCCTGGCGACCACGGTGGGCATCATCTGGTTCCAGGATCTGGGCCACCCGCTGGAGACCATCTTCCTGTCCTTCATCGGCGGGGTGGAGCCGTTCATCCTGCTGGCCGTGCCGCTGTTCATCTTCGCCGGCGAGCTGCTGGCCCAGGGCGGCGTGGGCAAGCGCATCGTCGAGTTCGCGCGCGTGCTCTTCGGCTGGCTGCCCGGCGGGCTGGGCGTGGTCACGGTGATCAGCTGCACGATGTTCGGCGGCGTCTCGGGCTCGGCCATCGCCGACACCGCGGCCATCGGCTCGCTGGTGATCCCGGCGATGGTGGCGCGCGGCTACTCGCGCGGCTTCGCCGCGGCGCTGCTGGCGGTGGCCGGCACGCTGGCGCTGCTGATGCCGCTGTCGATCCCGTTCCTGGTCTACGCCTTCATCAGCGGCGTGTCCATGCGCAGCCTGTCCATGGCCGGGCTGCTGCCGGCGCTGGTGTCGGCGCTGGCGCTGATCGCGATGTGCATGTGGCATGGCTGGCGCACCGGCATTGACAGCGGCGACCAGCGCTCCAAGCCGTCCGAGATCTGGGCCGCGACCAAGGACGCCGGGCCGGCGCTGCTGATGCCGCTGATCATCATCGGCGGCATCTGGAGCGGCCTGTTCACGCCCAGCGAGTCGGCCGCGGTGGCCGTGGTCTACGGGCTGGTGGTGTCGCTGTTCTACTACCGCGACCTGGGCTGGCGGCGCATCCCGCAGCTGCTGCTCAACGCCTTCGTCACCAGCGCCACGGTGATGCTGGTGATCGGCGCCACCGGCGCGATGGCCTGGCTGATCACGGTCGAGCAGGTGGCGGTGCAGATGGCCGCGTGGATCTCGCTCGTGGCCACCGAGCCGTGGATGTTCCTGCTGCTGTTCAACGTCTGCCTGCTGCTGCTGGGGATCTTCATCGAGCCGCTGCCGGCGATGCTGCTCAGCGCGCCGCTGTTCCTGCCGCTGGCCAAGCACTTCGGCATGGACATGGTGCACATCGGCGTGGTGATGACGGCCAACCTGGCCATCGCGCTGTACACGCCGCCGGTGGGCGGCACGCTGTTCGTCGCCGCCAAGCTGGCCCGGGCCGGCATCGGCGAGATCACCCGCCACCTGTGGCCGCTGATGGCCGCCACCTTCGCCGTGGTGCTGCTGATCACCTACATCCCGTGGCTGTCGACCTGGCTGCCGCGCTTCATCTACTCGCTGTGAGTGCCGCGCCATGTACGCCGTCGTCGTCGAGTTCCTGATCCATCCCGCCCACGTGCGGTCCTTCGAGGCGGCCATCGTCGCCAACGCGCGCCAGTCGCTGGCCGACGAGCCTGGCTGCCGCCGGTTCGACGTCTGCCGCGACCTGGCCGAGCCGCGCCGCTTCCTGCTCTACGAGCTGTACGACGACGCGGCGGCCTTCGATGCGCACCTGGCCATGCCGCACTTCCGCGCCTTCGACGCCGCCTGCGCACCCTGGGTCGAGCGCAAGGCCGTGCAGCGCCTGGCGCGGCTGCTGCCCTGAGGGCCGCACGATGAGCCTGGTGCTGGGCGTCATCGCCGACGACTTCACCGGCGCCACCGACCTGGCCAACAACCTGGTGCGCGCCGGCATGCGCGTGCTGCAGCACAACGGCGTGCCCGCTGCCGACGAGCCCGCTGCACACGAGGTCGACGCCGTGGTCGTGGCGCTGAAGTCGCGCACCGCGCCGGTGGCGCAGGCGGTGGCCGAAACGTTGGCCGCGGCGCGCTGGCTGCGCGCGTCGGGCGCGCGCCAGCTGTACTTCAAGGTCTGTTCGACCTTCGACTCGACGCCGCGCGGCAACATCGGCCCGGTGGCCGAGGCGCTGATGACGCTGACGCAGGCGCCCTTCGTGCCGGTGACGCCGGCCTTCCCGACCAACGGGCGCAGCGTCTACCAGGGCCACCTGTTCGTCGGCGAGCAGCTGCTGTCCGACAGCGGCATGCGCCAGCACCCGCTGACGCCGATGACCGACGCCAACCTGCGGCGCGTGCTGCAGCCGCAGCTGGCGCGCGAGCGCGTCGGCCTGATCGCGCATGCCGACGTGGCCCTGGGCGGACCGGCGATCGCCGCACGCGCCGCGGCGCTGCGCGCCGCCGGCGTGCGCCTGGCCATCGTCGACGCCATCGACGGGCGCGACCTGGCCCACCTGGCCCGGGCCGCAGCGGACTGGCCGCTGGTCGTCGCCGGGTCCGGGCTGGGCGCGGCCCTGCCCGCACAGTGGGGCTTCAGCCCGGACGCCGAGGTGACGCGGCTGCCGCCGGCGTGCGGCGCGGCGGCCATCGTCTCGGGCAGCTGCAGCCCCGCCACGCAGGCGCAGGTGGCGGCCTTCATCGCTGCCGGCGGTGCGGCGCGGCCCGTCGACGCGCTGCGTGCCGCCGCCGGCGCCGATGTGGTCGGCGAGCTGCTCGACTGGGCGCTGCCGCGCCTGGGCGCGCGGCCGCTGCTGGTCTACGCGACGGCCGCCGCCGAGCAGCTGCGCGGGGTGCAGGCGCAGCTGGGTGCACAGCGTGCCGGCGCGCTGGTCGAGGAGCTGCTGGCGCGCATCGCCGTGCGCCTGGTGCAGGCCGGCGTCGGCCGGCTGGTGCTGGCCGGCGGCGAGACTTCCGGCGCCTGCGTGCAGGCGCTGGGGCTGCGCCGTCTGCGCATCGGCGTGCAGATCGACCCCGGCGTGCCCTGGTGCCACGCCGCCGAGCGCGGCCTGCACCTGGCGCTGAAGTCTGGCAACTTCGGCAGCCCCGACTTCTTCGACCGCGCCTTCCGGGTGCTGGAGACCGGCTGACGATGGACACCGAGGCACAGCGCCTGCGCGAGGCCCTCTGCGGCGTGGGCCGCTCGCTGCATGCGCGCGGCTACGCCCATGCCACGGCGGGCAACCTCAGCGCGCGCCTGGCCGATGGCGGGATGCTGATCACGCCCACCGACGCCTGCCTGGGCACGCTGGAGCCCGATCGCCTGGCCCGGCTGGATGCGCAGGGGCAGCAGCGGGGCGGCGACCGCGCCAGCAAGACCGCGGCGCTGCACCGCGCCATCTACGCCGCCGCGCCCGCAGCGCGCTGCATCGTGCACACCCACAGCACCCACCTGGTGGCGCTGACGCTGCAGGGCGTCTGGGCCGCCGACGCCGTGCTGCCGCCGATCACGCCCTACCAGGTGATGAAGGTCGGCCCGGTGCCGCTGATCCCCTACCACCTGCCCGGCGACGACGCCGTGCCCGGCCTGGTGGCCGAACGGCTGGCCGCGCGCCCGTCGCTGCGCGGCGTGCTGCTCGAGCGGCTGGGCCCGGTGGTCTGGCACGAGAGCCCCGAGGCCGCGGCTGTCGTGCTGGAGGAGCTGGAGGAAACGGCACGCCTGTGGCTGCTGTGCCGCCCGCGCCCGAGTCCGCTCGCCGCCTCGGCGGTGCAGGCGCTGTGCGCGCGCTTCGGCGTCGACTGGCCCGCGCCGCCCGTGGACCGGGCGCAGGCCGGAAGCGGACGCTAGCCCTCCTCGGGCTCGACCCGCGCCGTCGGCCGGCACGGCAGCGGCGGTTCGCCGGCCTCGCGGCAGGGGCGGAAGATGCGCCGCGTGCAGCCGGCGCAGATCTCGGGGTCCAGCCGCGCCAGCACGCGCGTCATCGGCGCCGGCGTGCCCAGCGGGATGAAGCGGTCCTCGCCGATCTCCTCGACGATGCCGCTACGGCGCTGCTCGTCGATCAGGTCGGCCCGCAGGTTGTAGATGAACAGGTCGCCGCCCAGCGCGCGGCGGCGGCGCGCCTCGTGGGCCAGCAGCTGGCCGCCGGCCAGGTCGACCAGGCCGACGCCGGGGCAGACCAGCACCAGGTGCTTCTGCGACGGCGTGGTTTCGTCGACGGCTTCGAACTCGCCCTGCAGGTGGTCGACGGCGCCGAAGTAGATCGGGCCGCCCACGCGCAGCATCTTGATCTGCGGGCAGTCGGGCAGGCCGGTGTCGGCGCTGAAGTGGTACTGGCCGGCGCCGATGGCCGGCTTGACGTCCTCCAGCACCGGGCGCGAGGTGCGGTGCAGGAACATCACCAGCGACACCAGCACGCCGACGTAGATCGCGTACTCCAGGTTCATCAGCAGCGTGGCGGCGAAGCTGATGCCCAGCAGCACCACCTCGGCCCGCGGGCCGCGCAGGATGAAGCGGATCTGCGCGCGGTCGATCAAGCCCCAGGCGACGAGGAACAGGATGCCGGCCATCGCCGCCATCGGCAGGAAGCGCATCAGCGGCGCCAGGAAGAGCAGGAAGCCGACCAGGATCAGCGACGAGAACACCGCGGCCATGGGCGTGCGCGCGCCGGCGGCCAGGTTCAGCGCGCTGCGGTTGAACGAGCCACTGGTCGGGTAGCCGCTGGTGAAGGCGGCGGCGATGTTGGACAGCCCCTGGCCGACGAACTCCTGGCTGCCGTCTATGCGCTGACCGGTCTGGATGGCGATGGCGCGCGCGATCGACACCGCCTCGGTCAGGCTCAGCATGGCCAGCGCCAGCGCGATAGGCAGGGTCACGCGCAGCGCGTCGGGCGACAGGTCGGGCGCCGACAGGGGCGGCAGCGCGCCGGGCACCGCCGACAGCATCGCGATGCCGGTGCGCTCCTGGCCCAGCAGCAGGTTCAGCAGCACGCCCAGCAGGCTGCCCGCGACCAGCCCGGCAATCATGTAGGGCACGCGCGGCAGCCAGCGCCGCGCCGCGAAGCTCCCGGCCAGCGTGGCCAGGCCCACGGCGGTCACCCAGGGGTTGATCTCGGGCAGGCGCAGCGCCACCTGGCGCAGCGCCTGGTGGAAGGCGGCGCCGCGCTCGATGGGCAGGCCGAAGAAGTTCTGCAGCTGGCTGGCGGCGATCAGCAGCGCCGCGCCGGCGGTGAAGCCCACCACCACGGTGTGCGAGATGAAGTTCACCAGCGTGCCCAGCTTCAGCAGCCCCAGCACCAGCTGGATCATGCCGCTGAGGAAGGCCAGCGTCAGCGCCAGGCGCACGAAGTCGGGGCTGCCCGGCTCGGCCAGCGGCGACAGCGTGGCGAAGATCACGATGGAGATCGCCGTGGTGGGCCCGCTGACCAGGTGCCAGCTGCTGCCGAACAGCGCGGCCACGATGGCCGGCAGCATGGCGGCGTACAGCCCGTACTCGGGCGGCATGCCGGCAATGGTGGCGAAGGCCACGCCCTGCGGCACGAGCAGCACCGCGCCGGTCAGGCCGGCGGCGGCGTCGGCGCGCAGCGTGTCGCGGGTGATGCGCCCGCGCCAGGCCAGGAAGGGCAGCCAGCGGCGCCAGAGCGCGTCGGGCGGGAGGGGGGTGCTGGGCGGCGCCGTGTCGGGCATCGTCGGGGCGGGCGCATCGGCCGGCCGGTGGCCGGGGCTGGGAGCCCGGGCCTGCTGGCCGCCCGGGCTTGGCGCGGGGCCGCGAGTATCGCATGCAGGCCCGCCGCTGAGCGTGGCATCCGGCACGGCGCGGCGATCGCCGGCGGCCTGGCGGGGGCTCCTGCGCGGGGCCCTCGCGGCTTGCGCTCAAGCCGTTGCACCCGACGCCGATACCCCTAGAGAGCCGGCCGGTCACGTGTCGGTGCAACCCCCGCCGAGAACCCGCGCACGGACTGCCGGCCATGCTCAAGAGAATCCACGTCAACCAGCTGCGGCTGGGCATGCACCTGCACAAGCTCGAGGGCAACTGGATCCAGCACCCGTTCTGGAAGTCCAAGTTCGTCATCCGCAGCGAGGACGACCTGCGCAAGCTGCACGCCTGCGGCATTGCGCACTGCTGGATCGACGACGCACTGGGGCTGGACGTGGACGGGGCCCGGCCGCCGGCGGCGCAGCAGGTGGCCGAGGCGGTGCCGCAGCCCACGCCGCAGGCCGAAGCCGACGCGGCGGCGCTGCGTGCGCGCGCGCTGCCCGGCGCGCCGGGGGTGGCACGCCCGCTCAGCGCCGAGTTGCAGGAGGCCAGCGCGATCTGCGAGCGCGGCCGCGCCGCGGTGCTGGCCATGTTCTCCGAGGCGCGGCTGGGCAAGGCCGTCGACGCCGCGGCCTGCGCGCCGCTGGTCGACGAGATCACCCAGTCGGTGCAGCGCAACCCGGGCGCGCTGGTCAGCCTGGCGCGGCTGAAGCGCAAGGACGACTACAGCTACATGCACTCGGTGGCGGTGTGCGCGCTGATGGTGTCGCTGGCCCGCCAGCTGGGCCAGGGCGACGAGGCTGCGCGCGCCGCCGGCATGGCCGGCCTGGTGCACGACATCGGCAAGGCGCTGATGCCCGAGGTGGTGCTGAACAAGCCGGGGCGGCTCACCGACGACGAGTTCGCCATCATCCGCACCCACCCGCTGCGCGGCCACGACCTGCTGGTCGAGGGCAACGGCGCCACCGCCGAGATGCTGCAGGTGGCGCTGCACCACCACGAGAAGGTCGACGGCAGCGGTTACCCGCACCGGCTGGCCGGCGACGCGATCGGCCTGCTGGCACGCATGGGCGCGGTGTGCGACGTCTACGACGCCATCACCTCGAACCGGCCGTACAAGGCCGGCTGGGACCCGGCCGAGTCGATCGCGCGCATGGCCTCGTGGGCCGGGCACTTCGACAAGACCCTGTTCGCCGCCTTCGTGCAGAGCCTGGGCATCTACCCGACCGGGTCGGTGGTCAAGCTGGCCTCGGGCAAGCTGGCCGTGGTGACCGAGCAGAACCCGCAGGCGCTGACCGCGCCGGTGGTCAACGTCTTCTACTCGACGAAGTCGCAGATGCGGGTGCCGCCGCAGCGCATCGACCTGGCTGCGCCGCATTGCGCCGACCGCATCGTCGGCCGCGCCAGCGAGGAGGCCCGGGGCTTCGCCCAGCTCGACGAGCTCTGGGCCGACAGCGACACGCTGCGCCGCATGCACCACTGACGCGCGGCGCGCCGGGGTTCACCCGCTGCGGGCCGGCACGCTTCCTGCCTAGACTGCGCCATCCACCTGACGGGCGGCGCAGCCGCCGGGAGCGCACATGAGAGTCAACACCCTTGCCACCTGGCTGGCGGCGCTGTGCCTGGCTGCGCCGCTGCAGGCGCAGACCCTGCACTGGGCCGGCCAGGGCGACCCGCTGACCATGGACCCTCATTCGCAGAACGAGGGCCTGACCAACATGATGAACGGCCAGGTCTACGAGCGCCTGGTGCGCCGCGACCGCCAGCTGAACATCGTGCCCGGCCTGGCGCAGAGCTGGGAACAGGCCGCCCCGCTGCTGTGGCGCTTCAAGCTGCGCCCCGGGGTGCGCTTCCACGACGGCGCGCCGCTGACCGCCGACGACGTGGTCTTCTCGGTCCACCGCGCCCAGGTGCCCACCGGCACCTTCCACGTCTACGCCAACGCGCTGGGCACGCCGGTGGCGGTGGACGCGCTCACCGTCGAGTTCCGCCTGCAGCAGGTCAACCCGGTGTTCCTGCAGCACCTGGAGTCGATCTTCATCATGAACAAGGCCTGGGCCGAGAAGCACCGGGTGACGCGGCCGCTGGACTTCAAGAACAAGGAGGAGAGCCACGCCGGCTTCCACGCCAACGGCACCGGGCCCTACAAGCTGGTCAGCCGCCAGCCCGGCATCCGCACCACCTACGAGCGCAACACCGCCTGGTGGGACCGCCATGCCGGCAACGTGCAGCAGGTGGTCTACAGCCAGATCGCCAACGACGCCACGCGGCTGGCGGCGCTGGTCTCGGGCGAGATCCACTTCGTGCTCGACCCCGCGCCGCGCGACGTGGCGCGGCTGCGCAGCACCGCCGGCGTGAAGGTCGTCGACGGGCCCGAGAACCGCGTGGTCTTCATCGGCATGGACCAGCACCGCGACGAGCTGCTGCACGGCAGCGTGAAGGACCGCAACCCGTTCAAGGACCAACGCGTGCGCCAGGCCCTGTACCACGCCGTCGACATCGAGGCCATCAGGACCAAGCTGATGAACGGCCAGGCCGTGCCCACCGGCGGCCTGACGCCCAGCCCGCTGGCGGTGTTCAACGACGCGGCGCTGGAGACGCGGCTGCCCTACGACGTGGCGCGTGCCCGCGCGCTGATGAAGGAAGCCGGCTACGCCAACGGCTTCGAGGTGACGCTGGACTGCCCGAACAACCGCTACATCAACGACGAGCGCATCTGCGTGGCGCTGTCGGGCATGTGGGCGCAGATCGGCGTGCGCGTGAAGGTCAACGCGATGCCGCGCGCCACCTACTTCCCCAAGCTGGAGAAGTTCGACACCAGCCTGTACATGCTGGGCTGGGGCGGCGCCGTCACCGACGCCGAGACCACCTTCACGCCGGTGCTGCGCAGCTATGGCGACAAGGGCGTGGGCCTGTACAACTACGGCCGCGTCAGCAACCCGAAGTTCGATGCGCTGGCCGCGGCCAGCAGCGTCGAGCCCGACCCTGGCAGGCGCGAGGCGCTGATCAAGGACGCCATGCGCGAGTACCGCGCCCAGACCCACCTGATCCCGCTGCACCGCCAGGTCATCCCCTGGGCCATGCGGGCCAACGTCGAGGTGGTGCACCGCGCAGACAACTGGCTGGAGATCGCCTGGGTCAGCGTGAAGTGAAGGCGTGTCAGGCGGTGGCGCGCCGCCGCACCGCGTCCAGGTAGGCATGCCCGTCGGGCGGCAGCCCGCTGCGCTGCGAGGCCCAGATCATCTCGCCCAGGCACTCCATCACCTCGTGGTGGGCCGCGTGCAGCGAGCCGCGCCGCGTGGCCAGCAGCTGCACCGCCTGGCGGATGCCAGCGGGCTGGTCGATCGCCACCTGCTCCTCGATCGTGAGGTGCATGGCCAGGTGCAGGAAGGGGTTGGTCCGCCCGTCCTCGACACGGTAGTCGGCGGCCAGCGCCGCGGCCTCGTCGGCCAGGTCGGCGGCGTACTCGGGGTGCTCGGGCAGCCAGCGCGCGGCCAGCGCCTGCATGGGCTCCAGCGGCAGCTGCTCGCGCAGGCGCCGCTGCACGCCGCAGAAGAATCGCCGCACGTCGGACTGGTTGGGCTGGAACATCGCAGAATTGTCGCCTCCCTCCCTTGCCCCACGGCACACCGCAGCGGCGCCGCGTCCGCGCCGGGCCACGTCGCCGCCCCCTGCCATGCTTGTCAGCACCGAACAGCTCTTCACCGAGGCGCACACCGCTGCCGCCTACCTGCCGCAGCCGGTCTCCGACGACACGCTGCGCGCGCTGTACGAGCTGTTCAAGTGGGGCCCGACCTCGGCCAACAGCGGCCCCGGGCGCTTCGCCTTCGTGCGCAGCGAGGCCGCGCGCCAGCGCCTGGCCGCGTGCATGAACCCGGGCGCCAACCAGACCAAGGTGCTGCAGGCGCCGGTGACGGTGGTCATCGGCATGGACATGGCCTTCCACGAGCAGCTGCCGCAGCTGTTCCCGCACACCGACGCGCGCAGCTGGTTCGCCGGCAAGCCCGCCGCCATCGAGGCCACGGCCTTCCGCAACAGCAGCCTGCAGGGGGGCTACCTGATCCTGGCCGCGCGCGCGCTGGGCCTGGACTGCGGGCCGATGAGCGGCTTCGACGCGGCGCGCGTCGACGCCGAGGTCTGGGCCGGCAGCAGCATCAGGACCAACTTCGTCTGCACGCTGGGCCATGCCGACGCGGCGCGCACCAAGCCGCGCAACCCGCGGCTGGCCTTCGGGCAGGCCTGCCGCCTGCTGTGACGCCCGCCCGCGGCAGCCCGCGGCCGTGCCCGGCGCGATGACGCCCATCACCGACACCGCCTTCTGGGCCGTCGCCGTGCCGGCGGTGCTGCTGATGGGGCTGGCCAAGAGCGGCTTCGCCAGCGGCTTCGGCGCCCTGGCCACGCCACTGATGGCGCTGGCGTTGCCGGTGCCGCAGGCGGCGGCCATCATGCTGCCGCTGCTGATGGTGATGGACGCCACCGGGCTGCAGCAGCTGTGGCGCGACCGCGACCGCGCCCAGCTGCGCCTGCTGCTGCCGGCCGGTCTGGCCGGCATCGTGCTGGGAGCGCTGCTGTTCGGCGCGATGAGCGACCGCGCCGTGGCCGCGGTGGTGGGCGGGCTGACGCTGGCCTTCCTGGCGCACCGGCTGTGGGCGGCACGCGGCGGGCGCCACGCGCCGCTGCCGCGCTGGGCGGCGCGGCCCTGCGCGCTGGTGGGCGGCTTCACCAGCTTCGTCGTGCATGCCGGGGGCCCGCCGCTGCAGGCCTGGCTGCTGCCGCAGCGGCTGTCGCCGCCGGTGCTGGCGGGCACGATGGCGGTGTTCTTCGCCGCCATCAACGCCGCCAAGTGGCTGCCCTATGCCTGGCTGGGTCTGATCGACGCGCGCAACCTGGCCACCTCGCTGCTGCTGCTGCCGCTGGCGCCGCTGTCGGTGTGGGCCGGCGTGTGGCTGCTGCGCCGGGTGCGGCCGCAGCTGTTCTACGGCCTGGCCTATGCCGGCATGGCGGCCACCGGCGCCAAGCTGCTGTGGGACGGGCTGGGCGGCTGAGCCGCTGCTGCGCTGGCCTGGCCTGCCGGCGCCGCGGGGTCCTGTGACCGGCTCGGCCGGCCGTGGCGGCGGCGCGACGCGGCTCCGGGTTGCCCGGCCGGGGACGCCGGGCAAGGGTTGCCGCGCGACGCGGGCGTCGGATGTCGCGATTTGCCCCGCTTGCCCCGGTGGCTGATGCACCGGCCGGCGCCGAGGGCAGGCAGGATCGTGCAAGCTGCCAGGGCCAGGCAGCTGGCGCGGCGAAGGCGCCGCGGCAGACAGGGAGGTGAACAGTGGATGTCGTCTGGATTGCCGGTGGCGTGGCTGCGCTTGCCGTCCTGGGTTTGCTGGCCTACGTGGCCGCGCGCGGTGGCCGCGCCGGTCGGGCGTCGCGCCGGCGGACGACGGTGCCCGGGCGAGCCGCCATCGCCGGGGCGGCGGCGCCAGCCAAGGCCTCGGATGGCGCGACCCGGCGCGCCGCGGCAGCGGGCGCGCGGACGCGGGCCGCGGCTGGCGCCGCACAGGCCCCGCTTGGCGCGGCGCCGGCGGCCGGCCCTGCGCCCTTGCGCAGCTGGCTGGACGCCGCCGAACTGCCGCCCGAGCTGGCGGCCTGGCGCCCGGTGGCCGCCGACGAGCTGCCGCCACAGCAGCTGCAGGGCATCGTCGACACCTTCCGCGACGTGCCGCGCCCGCCGCGGCTGCTCAGCCGGCTGGCGTCGATGGACCTGCTCAACGCGGCCAGCTCCGGCGAGCTGGTCGCGCTGATCACGGGTGAGCCGCTCATCGCGGCCAGGGTGCTGGCCGCTGTCAATGCACCGGCCTACGGCCTGGCCCAGCCGGTGGCCGGCGTCGGTCAGGCGGTGACCTATCTCGGCCTGAACCGCGTGCGGGCCATCTGCATGCAGTACGCGCTGCAGCAGGGCTTCCAGGCCGACAGCCCCGAGCGCGCCGAGCGGCTCAAGGACTTGTGGCAGGCCGGGGCGCTGGCCGGTGAGCTGGTCCAGCTCGGCGCCCAGCGCGCGGCACTGGCGGATCCGGGGGGCCTGACCAGTGCCGTGCTGCTGTCCTTCCTCGGCGACCTGGCGGTGGCCGTGGCCGTGGCCAGGCCGCTGCTGGCGCAGATCCCGGCGGGCGGGCATCTCGCCCGTTGCCAGGCCCAGCAGGCCCTGCTGGGCCTGGGCGCCGGCGAGATCGGCCGCCTGCTGATGCAGCAATGGGAGCTGCCGACATCGGTCATCGACGCCGTCGCCGCGGTCGACCAGCGGCTGTACCTGGGCCACAGCCCGCGCGGCGACGAGGCCACGCTGCGGGAGGCCTTCGGCTACCTGTGCGCGCGGCTGGGCGAGCGCCTGGCCCGCCGCGAGATCGCCGGTGTGGCGGCTTTCGACCTGGCCACCGACACCGATCCCGCACTGGCGCTGGTGCGCCCGCTGGCGCAGGACGCGCGCTTTGCCGCGCTGCTGGACGCGCTGCGCGCGCCGCAGGCGTTGGCGCGCATCGAGGCGCTGCTGGGCGATCGCCAGGTGCCGGCGCCTGCGCCGCGGACGCCGCGGTCGCCGTGACGGGCCTGGACCGGGGCGCGCGAACGCAGCCTGGGCGCCGCCGGGCCGTTCCCGGCTGCACAGCGCGCGCGGCCCTGGCTACCATCGCGCCGTCGGCCCCGCGTGGCCATGGAGCAGGGAGCCCTCGATGCCGGTGATCCTGGTCGCCAACCCCAAGGGCGGCGTCGGCAAGAGCACGCTGGCCACCAACCTTGCCGGCTGCCTGGCCCACGCCGGCCGCGCGGTGATGCTGGGTGACGCCGACCGCCAGCAGTCGTCGCGGCAATGGCTGCAGCAGCGCCCGGCGGCGCTGCCCGCGGTGCAGGGCTGGGCCATCGACAAGGACGGCCGGGCGCGCCCGCCCAAGGGCGTCGACCATGTGGTCATCGACACGCCGGCCGGGCTGCATGGCAAACGGCTGGAGGCGCTGATGGGCGTGGCCGACCGCGTGCTGATCCCGCTGCAGGCCAGCCTGTTCGACATCCAGGCCACCCACGCCTTCGTCAACGAGCTGCGTGCGCACCCGCGCGGCGCCAGCCTGCAGCTGGGCTTGGTGGGCATGCGCGTGCGCGACCACACCAAGGCGGCCGATCAGCTGCTGCAGTACCTGTCCACCGTGCCGGTGCCGGTGGTGGCCTGGCTGCGCGACACCCAGAACTACGTGCAGCTGGCCGCCCGCGGCCTGACGCTGTGGGACGTGGCGCCCAGCCGCGTCGAGCGCGACCTGGAGCAGTGGGCGCCGCTGGCCGCCTGGCTGGGGCTGCCGCCTACGCGCGGCGCCTGAGTCCTTGCCCTGCTCACCAACCTGACGCCTGCTGCATGCCCGACGCCGACCCCGCCGCGACCCGCCGTCACTATGCCCGCCTGGCCGACCTGGCCGCGCTGGTGGGCCAGGAGCTGGGCACCAGCCCCTGGCAACGCATCGAGCAGCCGCGTGTCGACGGCTTCGCCGACGCCACCGGCGACCACCAGTGGATCCATGTCGACCCGGCGCGCGCCGCAGCCGGCCCATTCGGCGCGCCCATCGCCCATGGTTTCCTGACGCTGTCGCTGCTGCCCATGCTGTCCGAGCAGGCCTTCGCCGTGGACGATGTGCGCATGGGCGTGAACTACGGGCTCAACCGCGTGCGCTTCCCGGCGCCGGTTCGCGTGGGCAGCCGGGTGCGCGGCCGCTTCGTGCTGCGCGCCTTCGATCCACTGGACGATGGTGGCGTGCAGCTGCTCATCGAGTCCACCATCGAGCTGGAAGGCTCGGCAAAGCCCGCCTGCGTGGCCGAGTCGGTGACGCGCCGTTACGCCTGAGGCGTGCGCCGCGGGGCGGTTCCTGTGTGCCGGAGGCAGCCATGGCGAAGTTCCTGCTGGTCGACGACCACCCGCTGCTGCGCGCGGCCTGGCAGGCCCTGATCCTGGCCGAGGAACCCGATGCCGAGCTGCAGCCGGTCGACAGCATGGCCGAGGCGCGCGATGCGCTGGGCGATGAGGGCAACGGCATCGCGCTGGTGCTGATGGACCTGGCGCTGGCACAGGCCGACGGCTTCGAGCTGCTGGCCGAACTGCATGCCGCACTGCCCGACCTGCCGGTGCTGGTGGTGTCGGGCCAGGAGGTGGTGGCCGACATGGTGCGTGCCGTCGACGCCGGTGCCCACGGCTACGTGACGCAGCGCGCGCCGCAGGCCGAGGTGTTGGAGGCCTGGCGGGCACTGCGCGGCGGCACCATGTACCTGCCCACGCGTCTGCTGCAGCAGGCGGCGGCCCAGGGTGGGCTCGTCGGCGCACCCGTCCAGGGCGCCGCCCCCGTGGTGCCGCCGGCCCCGGCGGCGCCGCTGCGCACGCCCGCCGAGCTGGGCCTGACGCCGCGCCAGCAAGAGGTGCTGGGGCTGTTGCTGCAGGGCCTGTCGAACAAGCTGATCGCGCGCCAGCTCAACCTCTCGGTCGAGACCGTGAAGGACCATGTGGCGGCGGTGCTGCGCGCGTTGGGGGTGGCCACGCGCATGCAGGCGGTGCTGCACGCGGGGCGGCTGCTGCAGCCCGGGTCCTTCGGCCCGCCGCGCCGGCCGCCGCTGGGCTGAGCTGCCGCGAGCCGGCTACCCCCGCCCGTGCCGCGCGCCGCCTGGCGCCCGCGCGGGGGGGGCGGCCGACGGATCGGCGCCGCCTGGGCACGCACCCTGGGTGCAGTGCGGGTACGCCGCGACCGGCGGCGCCGCCGGCCGCCCCGCCGCTACACTGCGACGCCTGCGAAGGAATGCCATGTTCGACCACCTGCGCGAAGACATCGCCTGCATCCGCGAGCGCGACCCCGCGGCCCGGTCCACCTGGGAGGTGCTGACCTGCTACCCCGGCCTGCATGCGCTGGTGCTGCACCGCTGGGCGCACGCGCTGTGGCGGCGCGGCTGGCTGTGGAGCGGGCGCTTCGTCTCGCATGTGGCGCGTTTCCTCACCGGCATCGAGATCCATCCCGGCGCCACCATCGGCCGCCAGGTGTTCATCGACCACGGCATGGGCGTGGTGATCGGCGAGACCGCCGAGATCGGCGACGGCTGCACCATCTACCAGGGCGTGACGCTGGGCGGGACCTCGCTGGCCAAGGGCGCCAAGCGCCACCCGACGCTGGGCCGCGGCGTGATCGTGGGCGCCAACGCGCAGGTGCTGGGCGGCTTCACGGTGGGCGATGGGGCGCGGGTGGGCTCCGGTGCCGTGCTGACCAAGCCGCTGCCGGCCGGTGCCACCGCGGTGGGCAACCCGGCGCGGGTGATCGACCGCGAGGCCGACGTGCAGCGCGAGGCCACCGCTGCACGCATGGGCTTCTCGGCCTACGGCGTGACCCAGGGCGACGACCCGGTGGCGCAGGCGATGAAGGGCCTGATCGACCACGCCTCGGGCCACGAGCACCAGATCGCGCTGCTGTGGCAGGCCATCGAGAAGCTCTCGGCGCGCTCGCGCGAGCTGCCGGCCGGCGACTGCGTGCCGCAGGATGCGCAGAAGAGCGAGAACTTCGACGCCGAGCGGCTGAACCGCCTGGTCAAGTGAGGGCCCGGCCGGCGGCGCCGCCTGGCGCCGCCGCCATCAGCCGCGCGGCGGGCGCTGCGCCGACTTCGGCCTGAAGGCCTTGCACACCGCGTCGTCGGTTTCCAGGTAGGGCCCGCCGATCAGGTCGATGCAGTAGGGCACGGCGGCGAAGATGCCGGGCACCGGCGGGCTGGCCTGCGGCAGGCCCTGGAGCGTCTCGGCGATGGCCTTGGGCTGCCCGGGCAGGTTGACGATCAGCGCGTTGCCGCGCACCACCGCCACCTGGCGCGACAGGATGGCCGTGGGCACGAAGGCCAGGCTGATCTGCCGCATCTGCTCGCCGAAGCCCGGCATCACCTTGTCGGCCACCGCCAGTGTGGCCTCGGGCGTGACGTCGCGCGGCGCCGGGCCGGTGCCACCGGTGGTCAGCACCAGGTGGCAGCCGGCCACGTCGACCAGCTGGCGCAGCGTCTCGCTGATCAGCGGCAGCTCGTCGGCGATCAGCCGCTCATGCCAGTCGATCGGATTCTTCAGCGCGCGCGCGAGCCAGTCCTTCAGCGCCGGGATGCCCTGGTCGGCATAGACGCCGCTGCTGGCGCGGTCGCTGATCGAGACGACGCCGATGCGGACGGAATCGGAGGAGCTCATGGTGCCGGCTTGCCGATGAAGGGCTTGATGAACTGGTAGAGCTCGCGAAAGCTCTTGGGCTGGCGCTGTTCGGCGGCGAGAGCTGCGGCGTCGCGGCGTGCCGCGCGCACCAGGCTGCGCAGCCGCTGCAGCTCGCAGTCGGGGTGCTCGTCGACCCAGCGCTGCAGCGCCGCGTCGTCGGCGATCAGTTCGGCGCGCCAGCGCTCGGCCTCGTGCAGCGCCAGCGCGTCGCGCGCGCCGCCCAGCTGCGCCGCGGCCACCACCTCGCGCAGTGCGTCGGCGTCGGACTGGCGCATCAGCTTGCCCACGTACTGCAGCTGGCGGCGGCGGCCCTCGTGCGTGCGCGTGCGGCGCAGCATCTCGATGGCTTCGCGCAGGCCCTCGTCCAGCGGCGCCGCAGCCAGCTGGGCGGCCGACAGCTCGGCCAGCTCGCGGCCCAGCTTCTGCAGCTCGTGCGACTGCTGCTTCAGCTGCGTCTTGCTGGGGCGCGCATCGTCGTCACCGGCGTCGCCGTAGTGGGTGTCGAGACCGCGGTGGGGGGCTGCGCGTCGGGGCATGGGGGCAGGGATCGGATGGCCGGCGCACCGTCGGCGCCAGGGCGGCGGCGGCAACGCTGGCCAGGGGGGGCTGGGTATCATAGGTGACATGGTCAAGACCCCCGCCCGGCCCGCAGCGGCCCCCCCGGCCGCGCAGGCGGCACTGGCTGAGCGCGGCTTCGCCTGCAGCCGCGAGCAGTTCCAGCAGATCATCGAGGACACGCTGGCGATGGCCCGCAAACTGGGCGCCAGTGATGCCGGCGCCGAAGTCTCCGAGGGCGTGGGCCTGTCGGTGTCGGTGCGCAAGGGCGAGTTGGAGAACGTCGAGCGCAACCGCGACAAGTCGCTCGGCGTCAGCGTCTACCTCGGCCAGCGGCGCGGCAACGCCAGCACCTCGGACTTCTCGCCTGCGGCCATCCGCGCCACCGTGCAGGCGGCCTACGACATCGCCCGCTTCACCGCCGAGGACCCGGCCGCCGGCCTGCCCGAGGCCGAGGACCTGGCCAGCGCCGACGAGGCGGCGCGCGACCTGCAGCTGTTCCACCCCTGGGCGATCGATGCCGAGGCCGCTGCCGAGCTGGCGCGCCGCTGCGAGGCTGCGGCCTTCGCCGTCAGCCGCCGCATCAGCAACAGCGAAGGCGCCGGCGTCTCGGCGCAGCAGTCGCACTTCTGGGCCGGCAACACGCGCGGCTTCCGCGGCGGCTACGCGGCGTCGCGCCACTACCTGTCGGTGGCACCCATCGCCGGGCGCGGCAAGGACATGCAGCGCGACAGCTGGTACAGCTCGATGCGCGACGCCGCCGAGCTGGCCAGCCCCGAGGCCGTGGGCCGCTACGCTGCCGAGCGCGCGCTGGCGCGCCTGAACGCGCGCCGCGTGCCCACGGGCACGGTGCCGGTGCTGTTCGAGTCGACGGTGGCCGCCGGGCTGCTGGGCGCCTACGTGCAGGCCACCAGCGGCGGCGCGCTGTACCGCAAGGCCAGCTTCCTGCCTGACAGCCTGGGCCAGCAGGTGCTGGCGCCGCACATCGACATCGACGAGGACGCCCATCAGCCCAAGGGCAAGGGCAGCGCGCCCTTCGACGACGAGGGCGTGCGCACGCGCTCGCGCCGCGTCGTCGACGCCGGCGTGGTGCAGGGCTACTTCCTGTCCAGCTACTCGGCGCGCAAGCTGGGCCTGCGCACCACCGGGCATGCCGGCGGCTCGCAGAACCTGGTGCTGCGCAGCCGGCTGACCCGGCCCGGCGACGACCTGGACGCGATGCTGCGCAAGCTGGGCCGCGGCCTGTTCGTCACCGAGCTGATGGGGCAGGGCGTCAACTACGTGACCGGCGACTACTCGCGCGGCGCCTCGGGCTACTGGGTCGAGGGTGGCCGCATCGCCTTCCCGGTGCACGAAGTGACGATCGCCGGCAACCTGCGCGAGATGTTCCAGGCCATCGTCGCCGTCGGTGCCGACACCTACAACCAGGGCGCGAAGACCACCGGCTCGGTGTTGCTCGAGCAGATGAAGCTGGCCGGCGCCTGAGCCGCCGCGGCCGTGCCCCCGCGCCCGGGTCGCGACGCCTGAGTCCCGACGCGCCGGCGTCGCGCGCGGCGTCGGCCGAAAGGCCTTGGCGGGCAAGGCCTTACGCAGTTGCGCGACGGGGTAAACCCGCCCGCGTGCCGGGCGGGGTGCTTCCTAGAATCGTTGCGTTTCCCTCCAATTCCAAGCACAGGAGATGCCTCGATGGAACGTCGCTCATTCATCCACGGTGCCGGCCTGGCCGGCATCCTGGCCGCCGGTGTCGCACCGGCCGCCCATGCCCAGGCCACCATCCGCTGGCGCCTGACCTCCAGTTTCCCGAAGTCGCTCGACACGCTGTTCGGCGTGTCCGACGTGTTCGCGAAGAAGGTCAGCGAGATGTCCGGCGGCAAGTTCCAGATCACCACCCACGCCCCGGGTGAACTGGTGCCGGCCTTCGGCACCATCGACGCGACGCAGGCCGGCACCGTCGAGGCGTCGCACACCGCGCCCTACTACTACTTCGGCAAGGACCCGACCTTCGCCATCGGCTGCGCGATCCCCTTCGGCCTGAACAGCCGCCAGATGACGGCCTGGATGTACGACGGCAACGGCCTGAAGCTGACGCGCGAGTTCTACGCCGCCTACAACATCATCAACTTCCCCTGTGGCAACACCGGCGCGCAGATGGGCGGCTGGTGGCGCAAGGAGATCAAGTCGCTGGCCGACCTGAAGGGCCAGAAGTTCCGCACCGGCGGCTTCAGCGGCCGGGTGATGGAGCGCATCGGTGCCGTTGCGGCCAACATCCCCGGCGGTGAGATCTACCAGGCGCTGGAGAAGGGCACCATCGACGCGGCCGAGTGGGTGGGGCCGTACGACGATGAGAAGCTCGGCTTCAACAAGGTCGCCCAGAACTACGCCTATCCGGGTTTCTGGGAAGGCGGCCCGCAGCTGGACCTGCACGTCAACACCAAGGCCTACGCGGCGCTGCCCAACGAGTACAAGGCCATCATCGAGTCGGCCGCGGCCTTCGCCCACACCAACATGCAGGCGCAGTACGACGTGCGCAACCCGGCGGCGCTGAAGCGCCTGGTGGGTGCCGGCGCCAAGCTGTTCCGCTTCCCCAAGGACATGATGGATGCGGCCTTCAAGGAGTCGATGGCGCTGTACAGCGAGCTCAGCGCCAGCAACCCGGCCTGGAAGAAGATCTACGAGGATTACGCCGCCTACCGGCGCGACGCCAACCTCTGGTTCCGCTTCACCGAGGCCGGCTTCGACGACTTCATGCAGGCCCAGCGCCTGTAAGCGACGCTGCTGCACGGCTCGCCCGCGGCGAGCCGCAGCCCCGCGCGAAAGCCCCGCCCTGGCGGGGCTTTCGTCTTTCTGGCGCGCCGTCGCCCGTTTGCCGTTCCGCGCCGGGCTCCTCCGACGCCCCGGCGGGCCCGGCCTGGCCGGGCTGACCGCACCGGCTGACTCCCCGGCGGGGCGAGCGATGCTTTGCCGCCGCCGCCTGTCGCCGGCCGCCGGCCGCACCGCTGTATCCCAGGTCCAGGGCCCCTCCCGAGGGCCGGCGAAAAGAAGAGGGGCCATGCCCGTCTGGACATGACCCCTGGATGAGGCGCCGCCGGCCCGGCCGCAGGCTGCCTCGAGGAGCGCCTGGAGCCCGACGGCCCCGGGTGTTACTTCTTCGGGTCCTTCTTGTCGTCCTTCAGCGCGTCCATCAGCGCCTTCATCGGGTCGTCGGCAGCCCCGCCCTCGTCGCCTGGCCGGTCGGCCTTGCGTGCGTCCATCGCCTCGCGGCCGGCGTCACGCATACCCTGCAGCGCCGCCTCGGCGTCGATCTGCTGGGTCTTCTTGATGCCGCCGGTGACCAGATCGGGCTTGAGCACGATGGCCGCGACCATGATCAGCTGCAGCACGATGAAGGCGATCGAGCCCTTGTAGATCTGCGCCGTGGTCACGGCCTTGATCGGGCGGCGGGTGACGCGGTCGGTGTAATCGTCCTTGGCCGCCACGCTGCGCAGGTAGAACAGCGCGAAGCCGAAGGGCGGCGTCAGGAACGAGGTCTGCAGGTTCATCGCCAGGATCACGCCGAACCAGACCAGGTCGATGCCCATCTTGTCGGCCACCGGCGCCAGCATCGGGATCACGATGAAGGCGATCTCGAAGAAGTCGATGAACATGCCCAGGATGAACACGAGCAGGTTGACGACGATCAGGAAGCCGAGCTGCCCGCCGGGCAGCTTGTCGAACAGGTGCTCGACCCAGATGTGGCCATCGGCGGCGTTGAAGGTGAAGCTGAACACCGTCGAGCCGATCAGGATGAACATCACGAAGGTCGACAGCTTGGTGGTGTTCTCCAGCGCCTGCTTCAGCAGCTTGAAGCTGAGCTTGCGCCGGCCGAGGGCCATCACCAGCGCGCCCAGCGCGCCCATCGCGCCGCCCTCGGTGGGCGTGGCCACGCCGAGGAAGATGGTGCCCAGCACCAGGAAGATCAGCACCAGCGGCGGGATCAGCACGAAGGTGACTCGTTCGGCCAGCCGCGACAGCAGGCCGGCGCCGACCAGCCGGTTGACACCGGCCAGCGCCAGCGCCAGGAACGAGGCCACCGTCATCGACATGATGAACACCTCGTCGCCCGGGGCATCCATCTCGCGACCCAGGAAGGGGTTCATGATGCTCTGGTGCGCCTGCGACCAGGCAAAGCCCGCGGCGCCGCAGACCGCCAGCAGCACGATCAGCGAGACATGGCCGCTGGCGCCGGTCTTCTCGCGGTAGATGCGCGCCTCGACCGGCAGCGGCGGCACCCACTGCGGCTTGACCAGCGCCACGACGACGACGAACAGCAGGTACAGGCCGATGAGCAGCAGGGCGGGCAGCAGCGCGCCGGCGTACATGTCGCCGACCGAGCGGCCGAGCTGGTCGGCCAGCACGATCAGCACCAGCGACGGCGGCACCGCCTGCGCCAGCGTGCCCGATGCGGTGATGGTGCCGGTGGCGATGGTGCGGTTGTAGCCGTAGCGCAGCATGATGGGCAGCGAGATCAGGCCCATCGAAATCACCGCCGCGGCGACGACGCCGGTGGTCGCCGCCATCAGCGCACCGACCAGGATCACCGCGATCGCCAGGCCGCCGCGCAGCGGGCCGAACACCTGGCCCACGGTCTCGAGCAGGTCCTCGGCCATGCCGGATCGCTCGAGGATGATCCCCATGAAGGTGAAGAACGGGATCGCCAGCAGGGTGTCGTTCTTCATGATCCCGAACACCCGCAGCGGCAGCGCGCCGAACAGGTTGTCGGGGAACAGGCCGATCTCCATGCCGATGTAGCCGAACAGCAGGCCGGTGGCAGCCAGGCCGAAGGCCACCGGGATGCCGGTGAGCAGGAAGAACAGCAGCCCGGCGAACAGCAGCGGGACGAAGTACTGGGCGATCAGCGCGCTCATGCCTTGCCCCCCGGCTGGCCCTGTGCGGCCTGGCCCATCTCGGCGAGGAGTTCCTCCTCGGGCGTGCGCTCACCGACGAAGCTGAACGGCGAGTCGATGTCGCCGCGCACGAAGGCGATGCGCTTGACCAGTTCGGACAGCGACTGCACCAGCAGCAGCGCGAAGCCCAGCGGGATCATGAAGATCACCGGCCAGCGGATCAGCCCGCCGGCGTTCTCGCTCATCTCGCCCGAGACGTAGGCGCGCATGAAGAAGGGCCAGGACAGGTCGATCAGGATCACGCACAGCGGGATCAGGAACACCACGATGCCGATGGCATCGATGATCGCGTTGGTGCGCTCGCTCAGGCGCGCGGCGATGAAGTCGATGCGCACATGGTTGTTGTGCAGGAACACGTAGCCCGCGGCCAGCATGAACACCGCCGCGAACAGGTACCACTGCACCTCGAGGTAGGCGTTGGAGCTGAGGTTGAAGGCCTTGCGGCTGATCGCGTTGCCGGCGCTGATCAGCACCATCACCAGCACCAGCCACATCATGGCCTTGCCGACCCACCCGGTGACCGTGTCGACGACACGGCAGAGCATCAAGAGCGCGCGCATGGCTATCCACTTCGCAGGGAACTGACTGCGCAGGATTCTAGGCAGCGCTCAGGGGCATTCCGGCCGGGTTATCGCTAGATAGGTAATCACCGCAGCCCCATCCCGGGGCGTGGATCAGCGCAGCAGGGACTGCGCGGCGACGAACATGCGCGTGCAGCGCGCGCCCGAGCGGCAGAAGGCCAGCAGCGGCCGCGGCAGCTCCTGCAGCAGCGCGGCGAAGGCGGCGATGTCCTGTGGTGACTGGTAGGCGCTGGCCACCGGCAGGAAGCGGTACTCGAGCCCGGCGGCGCGTGCCGCGGCTTCGATCTCGGCGTGGCGGGGCTGCAGCGGGCCCTCCTCGCCGTCGGGGCGGTTGTTGACCACGCTGCGGAAGCCGGCGCGGGCCAGCTCGGCCATCGCCGCGGCGTCGAGCTGCGGCGCCACGTAGACGCCGTCGACCAGCGGGCGGACCGGCAGCGCGGTGGGCTGGATGTCGCTCATGGCGGGGGGGCTCCTCGAACCTCGGTGACGCGGCGTCAGCGCGCCAGCGCCTGCTTCACCGCCGCCGAGACCATGGCCATCTCGGCCTGCGTGCCCAGGCGCTGCTTGGCCGCGGCCATCACGCGGCCCATGTCGCCAGGCCCGGTGGCGCCCAGTTCCGCAACCAGGGTGGCCACCTGCGTCGCGACCGCTTCGGCCGACAGGCGCTGCGGCAGGTAGCTGCTGAGCACCTGCGCCTCGGCCTCTTCCTTGGTGGCCAGGTCCTCGCGGCCACCCTGGCGGAAGGCGGCGATCGAGTCCTTGCGCTGCTTCACCAGCTTGTCGACGACGGCGACGATGGCGGCGTCGTCCAGCGTGATGCGCTCGTCGACCTCGCGCTGCTTGATCGCGGCGAGCAGGCCGCGGATGGTCGTCAGCCGGTCGGACTCGCGGGCGCGCATGGCGCTCTTCATGTCGTCCTGGATGCGTTCCTTCAGGCTCATGGCAGGGGGCTCGTGGGGGTTGGCGGGAACATGGATCGCCGAGCATGGGCCGCTGAAACGACAAGGCCCGCAGCGGCGTCCCGCGCGGGCCTCGACGAAGGCAGGCCGGGGCCCGCGGCTCAGTACAGCTTCTTGGGCAGCTGCATGCTGCGCACGCGCTTGTAGTGGCGCTTGACGGCGGCGGCCTTCT
>VFQQ010001703.1_pt1 | contig 28771 bp, 25 predicted proteins | sample 3512341 | NCBI WGS metagenome assembly VFQQ01 (sample SAMN10412373, study PRJNA504923) | tailings metagenome | isolation source: Relicate 2 Philex TSF1 revegetated site | place: Philippines: Tuba, Benguet | collected 2017-08-29
CGCTGCCCTCCTCGATCTCTTCGATCAGGCGGGCCATGACCCGGATCGCACTCTTGCCGTCGCGATTGCCGCCGCCGGCATGCGCCGGGCGCCCGTGCGCGGTGAGCGTCCAGCGCTGGAAAGCGTGGCGGCCGGTGACGACCTTGCCGCCGCGGGAAGGTTCGGGCACCAGGATGTGCTTGTGGCGCCGGGCTTCCGCCTCGATCATCGCGCGGGTGGCGGGACTGCCGACCTCTTCGTCGGGGATGAACAGGAATGTGACGGAAAGCGGCGGGCGACCGTGCACCCGCAGGACTTCGGCCAGGGCGAAGACGGCGAGCCGCATCCCGCCCTTCATGTCGACGATGCCGGGACCGAAGGCCCTGTCGCCATCCCTGCGGATCGGCAGCGGCCCGGCGAGCGTCCCGACGGGATGCACCGTGTCGAGATGCCCGAGCACGAGAATGCCGGGGCCGTTCGCCCGGCCGGGAACCACCGCCTTGAGACTATCGCCGAAACCCGCCGCACCGGGGATGCGTTCCACGGTGGCGCCGAGCGCCTTCATCTCCGCAGCCGCGGCGTCCATGGCCCGGTTGACGCCGTCCGGATCGATGGTCGGACTCTCGATGCGGACCCAGTCGAGGATCCCGGCGAGCAGAGTCTCGGCATCGAATCGCGAGGCGGTGATCATCAGCTTCCCTGCCACCAGTCGAGCAGTCCGGCAATGACCGCATAGCGGGCGAGCTTGCCGGTGCCGACCAGAAGGAGAAAGGGCAGGAACCGGACGCGCAGGGCCCCCGCGACGATGGTCAGCGGGTCACCGACGACCGGCACCCAGGCGAAGAGCAGTGACCAGCGGCCGAAACGGTTGAACCAGGCCTCGGCCCGGGCATAGGCGGCCCGTCCGACCGGGAACCAGGGCCGGTCGCGGAGAAGGTGAAGGAAGCGTCCCAACAGCCAGTTGGTGGCCGAGCCGGCGATGTTGCCGAACCCGGCGGCGGCGACCAGGAGCACGGGATCTCCCTGGCCCGCGGCCAGAAGGGCGAGCAGCGCCGCCTCCGAGGAGAAAGGAAGAATTGTGGCGGCGAGAAAGGCCGAGAACGACAGCCCGAGATAGACCCGCACGTCAGCCGCCGACCAGCACGACGATGCCTGTCACCGTGACGATCACCCCCAGGACCGCCATCCCCCCGGGCGACGCCGCGCGGCGCAGCATCAGATCGAGCAGGAGCGTGACCAGCGGATAGGTGCCGACCAGGGGCGCCACCAGACCGACCGGGCCGCGGGCGAGCGCGGCGTAGAGCGCGAGCACGGCACCGGCATTGCAAAGACCGACCAGTACAAACCAGCCCGCGCCCGCCTTCGCAGCGCGGGCCGAGAAGCCGCCGAACCACCAGGCGGCCAGAAGGACGACGACCGTCGACACCGTGTAGCCGATCGCGGCTGCGGCCAGCGGCGCAGCCCAAAGACCCAGACCGAACCTGGTGATCGGCTGGACCAGTCCGCGGATCGCGGCGGCGGCGAGGGGCAACAGCAGGGCGAGGCCGATGGACGCCGTGAGCCGCCCGCGGGCGAAGGCCAGCATCGTGATGCCACCGACCACGATGCAGAGCCCGAGCAGTTGGATCGGCCGTGGGACCTCGTCCAGCACGACAACGCCGAAGAGGATCGCGAAAACGGGCGCGAGGTTGCCGACCGCACCCGCCGTACTGGCGCCCAACCGCCTGTTGGCCAGGAAGGTGAGCAGCGTGACCGAAACCGGAAACAGCAGGCCCACCCCGGCGAACACGGCCACGGCGTCGAGCTCGGCAGCCGAGACATCCACCAGCACCGCCGCCACACCCCACAGGATCACCGTCGCGGAAGGAATGCTGACGGCCGCGCCTGCCAATGGCGGCAGATAGCGGAGCCCGTAGGGCGTGAGCGCCAGGGCCAGGCCGAACAGGCCGGCAGCGAGCAGAGCCAGTATGACAGCCGCCTGTTCCACGCCTCTAGCATTCCTCCCGATTGCGGCCCCGGCGCGGGCGTGATCCAATGCGTGTCAACGAGAATTGGTCCCGGAGGAAATCATGGCGATCACCGTCGTCCCGGTCACGCCCGGCTTTGTCGCCGAGATTGGCGATGTCGACCTTTCCAGGCCGCTGTCGACGGACGACGCCGAGGCCATCAGGCAGGCCTTCTGGACCTATGGCGTCGTCGTATTCCCCGACCAGCAGCTCAGCGCCGACCAGCATCTCGATTTCGCCCGGATGATCGGACCGCTGGAAACGACGATCGGCGTCTATCGCAAGGACTCGCCCCTGCGCATCGCGGCCAACTTCGCCGATGTCTCGAACCTGAACCACAAGAACGAGGTCTGGAGCAAGGACTCGCGGCTTCGCATGTTCCAGCTCGGCAATCGCATCTGGCACACGGACAGCTCGTTCAAATACCTGCCGGCCAAGGCCTCTTTGCTCTATGCCCGCTCGATCCCCCCGGTCGGCGGCCATACGGAATTCGCCGACCAGAGAGCCGCCTATGACGCGCTGCCGGAAGAAACGAAGGCGAAGCTGGAAGGCCTGGTCGCGGAGCACTCGATCTTCACCTCGCGCGGACGGCTCGGTTTCACCAATTTCTCGGAGGAGGAGCGGCAGAATCTCCCACCGGTGCCCCAGATGCTGGTCCGCACGATCCCGGAGAACGGGCGCAAATCGCTCTACGTGGCGTCGCATGCGGGCCGCATCTTCGGCATGCCGGATGCGGAGGGGCGGGCGCTGATCGACGGCCTCATCGCGCATGTGACGCAGCGTCAGTTCGTCTACACCCATCGCTGGCGCAACCACGACCTGGTGATGTGGGACAATCGCTGCACCATGCATCGCGGGACCGACTACGACGACCTGCGCTGGCGGCGGGACATGCAGCGGGCGACGGTCTCGGACATCGCCAATACCTGCGAGCAGGCAGGCGTGCGCGTCGCGGCCGCCTGACGCCGAGCGGTCAGAGTTTCTCCGGCCTCGCCTTGTGGAACTGGCAGGCCATCAGCATGTCGATGCTTTCGCCGTTCTTCGCCAGAGGGAGCCAAAGCGCCTCGTAGTCGTATTGCCGATTGTCGAGGACGGCGGTGTTGCGCACGAAGACCGGCGCGGGGCGGTCCGCGAGAGCGTGCAAGCGGGCGAGAACCGTTCGGCGGTACTCGAGGCTCGGCAACTCGTCGATCCACTTGCCCGTGCGGTCGTGGGCATCGCGCAGCAGCAGGTTGGTACCGATGAGGCGGTAGCGGAAGCGCGGGCCCGGCAGGACGACGTCGATCAGGACGACATTGCCCAGGACATAGCGGAAATCGATCGGATCGAGATCTGCGCGGGCGGGAAACCGGCGTGCGCCCCGCTTCTCCAGCCAATAGTGGAAGAGCCGCCGCATGAGAGGATCGGGAATGTCGCCGGGGCGGCAATCCCATGCCGTTTGCGCGTCGCCGGCCGGCGACGGCGCCCGATCCGCCGTCACTCGCGGTCTGCCCGGATACCCTGCTTCCATCCCACTGCCTCCGTTCGGCCGGCTATGATCCGGCGCGGCGTCAGCGCCATGCCAGCCTAGCGGAAGAGGGTTAAAAGCGGATGAGCGATAATGCCGAACGCAACCTCAGAGATATTCTGCAGGCCGCCGGGTGGTCTCTCCCCGTCAAGCCCTCCGTTTCTTTCAGCGGCTGCGATCCGGTTTTTCCCAGCCGTTTCCGCATCGCCGAGGCTGGCAGTGCCGCGCTCGCGGCGGTCGGCCTGGGGGCCGCGGCGCTCTGGCACCTGCGGACCGGACGCTGGCAGGCGGTCGGGGTCGATGCACGGGCCGCCGCCGCCGCCCTGCGCTCGACCAGATACCTGCGGATCGACGGGGCGGAACCGCCGCCGCTATGGGACCCGGTCAGCGGCATCTATCCCGACGCCACGGGACGCCACCTCTACATCCACTGCAACTTCGCCAATCACCGCGCCGCCGCGGTCCGGGCGCTCGGAGCCGATGACGACCGGGCGTCGGTGGCGGCCCGCATCGCGCGCGGCGACGCGGCGGATCTCGCCGAAAGGATCGTGGCGGCGAGTGGCGTCGGCGTGCTGGTGCGCAGCCCCGAGGAATGGGCGGCGCATCCGCAATCCGCTGCCGTCGCCGCATCGCCCCTCTTCTCCGTCGAAAGGATCGGCGAGGCGCCGCCCCGCCCGCTTCCTGCGGGCGACCGGCCGCTCTCCGGCATCCGTGTGCTCGACCTCACCCGCGTACTGGCGGGACCGACCTGCGCCCGCACCCTGGCCGAGCACGGCGCCGAAGTGCTGAAGATCGCCGGCCCGCACCTGCCCCATTCGGGGGCGGTGGAGCTCGATACCGGGCACGGCAAACGCTCGGCGTATCTGGATCTGCGCCAGGCCGGCGACCTGGAGCGCCTGCGCACCCTCGCCGCGGAAGCCGACGTCTTCTCGCAATCCTTCCGGCCCGGGACACTTGCAGGGCGCGGTTTCTCGCCTGAAGCGCTGGCGGCGCTCCGCCCAGGCATCGTCTGCGTCAACCTCAGCGCCTTCGGGGGCACCGGCCCCTGGGGCGCGCGTCGCGGGTTCGACACAGTGGTACAGGCGGTGAGCGGCATGGCGACGATCGAAGGCGGCGAGAGCGGCCCGCGCTTCATGCCGGTCTCGGCCATCGACTACGTCAGCGGCTACCTGATGGCTTTCGGCGCCATGCTCGCTCTTCGCCGTCGGGCGGAGGAAGGCGGAAGCTGGCAGGTGCGGGTATCGCTCGCCCGGATCGGACAGTGGATCGCCGAACGCGGATTGCTGGCTTCGGAGGCCATCGCCGGCCTGCCGGCCGATCTCGCGGCGGAGGAGATCGCCGGCCTGCAGGTGGAAAGCCGATCACCCGCCGGCCGGCTGACCCATCTAGGGCCGGTCCTTCACATGTCGGAAACGCCGCCCCGCTGGGACCGGCCGGCCGTCCCCCTGGGACACGACCGGGCTGCCTGGGGCGATCAGTAGGCGAGGTCCGTATAGGCGCGGTCGACGCTGCCCTCCCACTTGCCCCTGTAGAGTTCGAGAAGATCTTCCGCAGGGGTTCGACCGCTTGCGATAACCGCGCGGAGCGGGTCGAGGTAGTGGTCCTCCGCCTCGCCCGCGTCGGACAGACGCCGGCGCCGCCGCAGGCCGTCGGCGGAAATCGCCAGCACCTCGCGGCCGATCTCGAGCAGGCTCCGCCCGCGCAGTTCCGCCTTGAGGCCGAGCCTCGGGGCGTCGTTGCGCAGCTTGCCCCGCTCCTCCGCCGTCCAGGACTTCACCACATCCCAGGCGGCGTCGAGCGCCACGCCGTCGTAGAGGAGGCCGACCCAGAACGCCGGGAGTGCACAGAGACGCCACCAGGGCCCGCCATCGGCGCCCCGCATCTCGATGTAGCGCTTCAGCCGCACTTCCGGAAACAGCGTCGTGATGTGATCGGCCCAATCGCGCAGCGTGGGCAGTTCACCCGGGCGAGCCGGGAGACGACCGGCCATGAAATCGCGGAACGACTGGCCCGAGGCGTCGATATACCTCCCGTCGCGATAGACGAAGTACATCGGCACATCGAGGGCATAGTCGACGTAGCGCTCGAAGCCGAAACCCTCTTCGAAGGCAAAGGGGATCATGCCGGTGCGGTCGGGATCGGTGTCGGTCCAGATATTGCCGCGATAGCTGACGAAACCGTTCGGCCTACCCTCGGTGAAGGGCGAATTGGCGAACAGCGCCGTCGCGAGCGGCTGCAGCGCCAGGCCGACCCTCATCTTCTTCGCCATGTCGGCTTCGGAGGCGAAATCGAGGTTCACCTGCACGGTGCAGGTGCGCAACATCATGTCGAGGCCGAGATTCCCTTTCTTCGGCATATAGGCACGCATGATGTTGTAGCGGCCCTTGGGCATGACCGGGATGTCCTCCCGGCGCCATTTCGGGTCGAAGCCCAGGCCGAGGAATCCGAGCCCGAGCTCGCCGCCGACCGCCTTCACCTGGCTCAGGTGGGTGTTCAACTCGCGACAGTTCTGGTGCAGCGTCTCGAGCGGGGCGCCGGAGAGTTCGAACTGCCCGCCGGGTTCGAGACTGACGGACTGGCCCTCCATCGACAGCGCGATGATGTTCTCACCCTCCATCACCGGCGCCCAGCCAAATCGCTGCAGGCCTTCGAGCAGGGCCTTGATCCCCCTCGGCCCGCCATAGGGGGCCGGTCTCAAGTCACTGGTATTGAAGACGAATTTTTCGTGCTCGACGCCTATCCGCCAAGTCTCGGCGGGCTTGCTGCCGGCCGCCAGATACTCGACCAGCTGGTCCTTCGATTCGACCAGCGTCTCCGGCGCGTTTGCGGGTCCCGACATGCCCCTCCCATCCCGGCCCGACAACCGAGGCCGCTACCCAACCCAGAGCTCTATCTGGGAACTCCCCACTATCGGATCAACCCGATGCGTGCAACCACACCCATTCGCTACCAGCCAGCGCCGCACCACATGGCGAGCGCGGCGAGGGCCGCCGTCTCGGCCCGCAGGATACGCGGACCGAGCGACACCGGGACGATGCCGGGGCGGGCGCGCAGCGCCGCGCCCTCCTCCGGCGCGAAACCGCCCTCGGGACCCACGAGCAGCGTGACGGGCGGCGGCGGCGCGGCATGCGCGAGAAGCGGCGCGTCACCGCGCTCGTCACAGAACAGCAGCGGCCGGTCGGCCGGCCAATCGGCCAGGAGGCGGTCGAGCGGCACCGGCGCATCGATCACAGGAACCGACAGGCGCTCGCATTGCTCCGCCGCCTCGATCGCGATCGCCTCCAGTCGTTCGGGCCGCAGCTTCGGCACCTGGGTGCGCCGCGTGATGACCGGCGTAAGATGCGTGACGCCAAGTTCCGTGGCCTTTTCCACCAGCCAGTCGATCCGCGGCTGCTTGATGGGTGCGAAGCAAAGCCGCAATTGGGGCTCCACGGGCTGGTGCTTCAGCTGATGAGTGACGGCGAGCCTCAGATCGCGCTTTCCGGCGGGCTGCAGGATGGCGCCCCATTCTCCGTCGCGGCCGTTGAACAGACCCACGCTTTCCCCAGGTGGCAGGCGCAGAACGTTGAGCAGACGGTGGGATACTTCGCGCGGCGGCATGATCTCACGCCCCTCATGCAGGCCTTCGCGAACGAAAAGTCGCCGCCTGGCTTGCGAATCCGTTGCGGCTTCGGGGTGGGCTTTGGCATGGTGGTCCGACATCGTTCCATTCAAGCAGGTTCGGACCGCCGCGGCATGACCGAAGCGATCAGCCCCGTCGCCGATGCCGTCCCAGGCAATTGGGTCGACCGGTATGCGCCGCCCGCCGCCCGTCCCTATCTGCGCCTGTCGCGGATGGACCGGCCGATCGGCACCTGGCTGTTGCTGATCCCCTGCTGGTGGGCGCTGGCGGCGGCGGCACCGGCACTTGACCTGCGGTTCCTGTGGCTGTTCGTGCTGTTCGGGCTCGGCGCCCTGGTGATGCGGGGGGCGGGCTGCACTTTCAACGACATCGCCGATCGCGATTTCGATGCCAAGGTGGCGCGGACCCGCAGCCGGCCGCTGCCCTCCGGCCAGGCGACGGTAAAGCAGGCCGTAATCTGGATGGTGGCGCAGAGCCTGATCGGGCTCGTCATCCTGCTGCAGCTGAATGGGCTCGCGATCTGGCTCGGCATCGCCTCGCTCGGCCTCGTCGCCATCTATCCCTTCGCCAAGCGCTTCACCTTCTGGCCGCAGGCATTCCTGGGGCTTGCCTTCAACTGGGGCGCGATCATGGGCTGGGCCGCGGCGGCGGGCGAAATCCCCCTCGCCTCGCCCATCCTTTATGTCGCCGGCATCGCCTGGACGCTCGGCTACGACACCATCTATGGCCACCAGGACCGCGAGGATGACGACCTGATCGGGGTAAAGTCGACCTCGCGGCTGTTCGGCAACGACACCCGGCCCTGGGTGATCGGCTTCTATTCCATCACCTGGGTTGGCATCGGCCTCGCGGGCTGGCTGAGCGGTGCCGGCCTCCTGTTCTGGCCCTGCCTCGCGCTGGCGGGCGCACATTTCGCCTGGCAGGTGGCCACGCTCAAGATCGGCGATCCCATCGATTGCCGCACCAAATTCAGATCCAACCGCGATGCCGGCCTGATCATCCTGGCCGGCTTCCTGCTGGGGAGGCTCGCATGACCGACCGGGACGCCACCGTCGACGACTTCCGCCGCATCTACGACCGCTTCACGGCCGTGATCTCGCGTCACAACTGTGGCAACTGGTGCGCGCCGCTCAACAACGGCGAGCCGGTCTGCTGCACCACGAAACAGGCGATCCCCATCGTGCAGAAGAACGAATACAAGCTTCTGCAGGAGCGCACCGACATGTGGTCGCGCTTCAAACCCTATGACAAGACCAGCAGGCAGATCGTGAAAGACCTGCACAAGGACTGCATGGCGATCGAATGCCGCGGGGCCCGGCACTGCGAGCGCGACAACCGCACCATCGCCTGCCGCGCCTTCCCCTTCTTCCCCTACCTGACGCGCGGCGGCGACTTCGTCGGCCTCGGCTACTATTGGACCTTCGAGGACCGCTGCTGGATGATCTCGCACCTGGAGCTGGTAGAGCGCGACTTCATCCGCGAATTCGTCGCCGCCTATGAATCGCTGTTCGAATCGGATGCCGGCGAATACGAGGCCTACAAGAACTATTCGGCGACCGCGCGGCGCACCTTCAGCCGCTTCAAGCGCCCCATCCCGCTGATCGGGCGCGAGGGGGGCTTCTACAAGATCATGCCGAAATCGGGTGAGATGCGGCCGGCGCCGCGGAGCGAGATCACCGCGCACGGTCCCTACAAGTCGGAACGGGCCTACCGGTCGGCAGTGAAAGACGCCGGCGGCACCCTGCCGGATAATTTCGTCTGGACCCGCTGACTAGGCGGCCCGCCCGCCATCCTCCGGGTGGCGGTAGAGGAAGGTGCCGAGCAGCACCCAGCGCGCCGCGCCCTCCCCGCCCCGAAGCGGCGTGGTGTAGTGCCAGAACGGCAGGCGGTAGGCGGTGATGCCGCCGCGGGTCGCGACCGGCACCATCTCGGTCAGATGGCCGGCCTTGGCATAGACCAGCCACTGGTCCTGCACCCCCGGCGTCGAAAAGCTCAGATGCAGGTCGAAGTAGCCGCGTCTTGCCGCCGGCATATCAGGGTGATGGTCGTTGTGCGGGCCGGCATAGTCGCCCGGGCCATAGCGCAGCGCCTGGATACCGTGGCCGGCCTTCAAGGGCTTTCCCGCCAGCGCCCCGGCGAAGGCGCGGTAGCTTGGCGAGCGCAGCATCTCCGGCAGACCGATCGCCGCCGCCGCAGCGGCCCCCTTCTGCCGGGCGCGCTCCAGATAGGCGGTGGAGACGCGCACCGTCTTCGGCAGCAGCTCGGTATAGCTCTCAGTCATCGCGTCGATGCTGCCCGGCGGGATCGGCTGGGCCATGCGCTCCAGATGCGGCGCCAGGGCGCGCTCCAGCAGCGTTGTCACGGCCTCCGCCCGGTCGCGGCGGATCAGGCCTTCAAGGGCCAGGAAGCGCCGGCGCGGATCGGTGAGCGCGCCGCAGGCGGCATGCGTGCCGGCCAGCACCTTCCGCCCCTCGGCGGTCAGCAGGTCCTCGAATTCGGCGGGCAGGCGGCGCATCGGCAACCGATGTAGAGTGCGGCCGCAGAAGTGTACAGAGACCAGAATGCCCTACGCCTCGTTGCGCGATTTCATGACCCGGCTGGAACGCGAAGGCCGCCTCGTCCGGGTGGCCGAGCCGGTTTCGACCGTGCTGGAGATGACCGAGATCCAGACCCGTCTCCTTGCCGGAGGCGGCCCCGCGGTGCTGTTCGAGAAGCCGGTCAAGGCCGACGGCACAGCGTCCGAGATGCCGGTGCTGGTCAACCTGTTCGGCACGGTCGAGCGTGTCGCCTGGGGTATGGAGCGCGAGCCGACCCAGCTTCGCGAAGTGGGTGAGACGCTCGCGTTCCTGCGCCAGCCAGAGCCGCCCGGCGGCTGGCGCGAGGCACTGGAGATGTTTCCGCTCTTGAAGACCGTCATGGCCATGCGGCCGCGCACCGTAGGCAGCGCGCCGGTGCAGGATGTGGTGTTGAAAGGCGACGATATCGACCTCAACCGCCTGCCGATCCAGACCTGCTGGCCGGGCGAGCCGGCGCCGCTGATCACCTGGCCGCTGGTCGTCACCAAGGGGCCGGGCAAGGGTAAGACCGATGGCTTCAACCTCGGCATCTACCGCATGCAGGTGACGGGGAAGAACACCACGCTGATGCGCTGGCTGAAGCATCGCGGCGGTGCCCAGCACCATCGCCGCTGGGGGCTGGAGAAGCGGGAGCCACTGCCGGCCGCGGTCGTCATCGGCGCCGATCCGGGTACGATCCTGGCCGCGGTGACGCCGGTGCCGGATACGCTGTCCGAATATCAGTTCGCCGGGCTGCTCCGCGGCAAGAAGGTGGAACTGGTGGACTGCCTGACCGTGCCGCTGAAGGTGCCGGCCGAGGCCGAGATCGTGCTGGAGGGCCACGTGTCCCTCGACGATTTCGGCGACGAAGGCCCCTATGGCGACCACACCGGCTACTACAACGCGGTGGAGCAGTTCCCGGTGTTCACGGTTTCCGCCATCACCATGCGGAAGCAGCCGATCTATCTGTCGACCTTCACCGGCCGCCCGCCGGACGAACCCTCGGTCCTGGGCGAGGCGCTGAACGAGGTGTTCATCCCGCTGCTGATCCAGCAGTTCCCGGAGATCGTCGATTTCTGGCTGCCGCCGGAGGGCTGTTCGTACCGCATCGCCGTGGTGTCGATGAAGAAGGCGTATCCGGGCCACGCCAAGCGGGTGATGATGGGCGTGTGGTCCTTCCTACGCCAGTTCATGTACACGAAGTGGGTCATCGTGGTGGACGACGACATCAATGCGCGGGACTGGAAGGACGTGATGTGGGCGATTTCCACCCGCATGGACCCGGTGCGCGACATCACCCTCGTCGACCGCACGCCAATCGACTACCTCGACTTCGCCAGCCCCGAGAGCGGTCTCGGCGGCAAGATCGGCCTCGACGCCACCAACAAGCTGCCGCCCGAGACGCATCGCGACTGGGGCAAGGAAATCCGCATGGACGACGAGGTCGTCCGCGCGGTGACCGACAAATGGTCGAGGCTCGGCCTCCCCGGTTCGGGCAAGCCGATCTGGAAGTAGCTTAGGCGAAGGGGTTCTCCACCAGCGGCCACTGGCGCCTGTTGGCCTTCTCATAGGGCAGCTTGGTCCAGTCCGGCACCAGCGCGCCCGGTGCGGCGACGTAGAGCACTTCACTCGCGATCGGCGCATAGGCGGCGTGGAAATGCTGCATCGACTTCACGACCACGACCTTCTTCGCCGAGGGATCGACACCGAGCTTGGTGAAGCAATCGCGGCTCGAGCACTGGGCGCGCTTGCTGTTGACGACGACCGTGATGCCGCCGACGTCGAGTGCCGTCGCATCGCCGATGTTCATGAGCGCCTTTCGTTCGCCGCCGAATTCGACGGTCACGTTCTCTTCGACCTTCAGGACGGTGGCGCGGAGGTCGAGCGGCGGGCCGGACGTGGGACCGAGCTTCCCGCCGAGGCGAAGGTCGAAGGTCGCCCCCTCGCCCACTTCCTTGGCCAGGCGCACGACCATGGGATCCCAGAACATCGCCATGGCGGCGTCCTTGATACCTCGCTTCAGCATCGCCTCCAGGATGAAGGTGGAATCGCTTGCCGCCCCTCCGCCGGCATTGTCCGACACGTCGGCCAGGACCATCGGCCGGTCCTGGTTGTGCGAGGCGGCTCGGGCGATGGCGGTATCCAAGCTGATGTATGGCGGCTGGGTCTCGTGGCGCATGGCGTAGAACTCGCGGCCGAGCGTCTCTGCGAGCGCTGCCGCTTTCGCCGGGTCGCCATCGGTCACCGCGACGATGCGGCTGCCCATCTCCGCGACATCGCCCCAGGGAAAGCCGTGGCCGATGGAGAGCGACAAGACGCCGTCCTTGCCCTCCATCGCCGACAGCTTGTCGACGAAACCGCGCATCGGCTGGCGTGTCGTGTGGAAGATGCCGATCATCCTGCAGTCGAAGGCCGCCATCACCGGCTTCGTCTTGCCCTCCGCCGCATCGGCGATGACGTGAAACAGGTCGTGGGCGCGCTCGGGGATGTCGACATGCGGGTATTCCTTGAACAGCACGATCGCGGTGGCCGACCTGAGGATGGCGTCCGTAATGTGGCAGTGCAGGTCCAGTTCGGCACCGAGAGAGGCCTTCGGGCCGATGATGTCGCGGATACGGGTGAGCAGGTCACCCTCGCAATCGTCATAGCCTTCGGCCACCATCGCCCCGTGCAGCGAGATGAGGGCGATGTCGACGGGCATGGCCGCCTTCAGATCGGCCAGGATCTCGTCGCGGAAGGCTTCGTAGACGCGGCGGACCGTCTTCCCCGCCGGCATCGCAAAGGCACAGAGGCTTTCCTCGACCTTCCAGCCGCGCGCTTCCGACAGCTGCTTCCAGACGGCGAGCGGCGAACCGAAGGACGGCACCTTGGTGCCGTAGCTGCCGGCCCGGTAGAGGCACGTCTCCTCGAACATCTGCATGCCGGTCGGCAGCGAGGAGAAGGTATTGGTCTCGGTGCCGAGGGTGGCTGTGAACACTTTCATCGCTGCTCTTCCGGACTGGCGAAACGGTCCGCGATCAGACAGCGTCCCGCCGCCTGTTGGCAAGCGCATGGCAGACCTGCCGGCACGGGTTGCTGAAACATGCTAACCACGGGTTCGGGTCGGGGATGGAGGTTTGCTGGTTCATGCGCTGGCGCATGCTCGCCGTATTGTTCCTCGCGCGTTGCGCGCTCGGCTTCCAGTTCCAGTCGGCCGCTTCAGCCGGACCCGTGATGATCACGCAGCTCGGCATCAGCTATGCCGAGCTCGGTCTCCTGATCGGACTGCACACGACGCCCGGCATCTTCCTGTCGCTGCCCGGCGGCATCATCGGCCAGTGGCTCGGCGACAAGCGCGGCATCCTGATCGGCTTCGGCCTGATGACCGCTGGGGGACTGATCGGGGGACTGAGCGACAGCTTCACTGCGGCCTGCATCGGTCGGGTGCTGGCCGGCATGGGCAATGTCTTCCTCTCGGTGCTCATGACGAAGATGACGACCGACTGGTTCGAGGGCAAGGAACTGGTCACCGCCCTTTCCATCCTCTTCGCGAGCTGGCCGGTGGGAATCGGCCTCGCCCTGCTCGCCGTCGGGCCGATCGCTACCGCCTTCGGCTGGAACAGCGGACTGTTGGCAGCGGGCGTATTGTCCGCCCTCGGCCTGATCCTGATCGCCCTCTTCGCCCGGGAAAAGCCGTCGGCGACACCTGCATCGGCGGGGAACCGATACGCGATCTGGCGCCTCAGCGGGCGCGACCTTCTGGCGGCGACGCTCGCCGGCCTCGTCTGGTCGCTCTACAACCAGCCGGCGCTGCTGATCCAAGGCTTCGCGCCCAGCTTCCTCGCCGGCCGCGGCATCGGCGCCGTCGATGCCGGTGCACTCGTGAGCCTGACGACCTGGACCTTCCTGCCCGCCATGATCATCGGCGGCTGGCTGATCGAGCGGTCGGGCGCGCCCAGACTGGGAATCGTCCTCTGCTGCCTGCCCCTGGCGGCGGCCATGGCCCTTCTGCCGCTGGCCCCGACGGAAGCGGTCCCGCTCCTCTTCGCCCTGTGCGGCCTCCTCACCGGCGCCCCGACCGGCGCCGTGATGTCGCTACCGGCCGCCTGGCTCGCGCCCTCCTCCCGCGCTCTCGGGATGGGCGTCTTCTACACTTGGCACTATCTGGGGATGGCCGCCACCCCCGCCCTCGCCGGCTGGCTGGTCGACCGAACCGGAAGCGGTGACGCGCCCTTCCTGCTCGGCGCGGTCACGGGGCTGGGTGCCGTCGCCGCCCTGGCACTGGCGCGGCGCCCCGGTCCGGAGAAGGAGCCGCGCTGAGACCAGTCTCTCGCCGTAGGGTCAGTTCAGCGCGCCCTGCCGCTTCGCGACATAGATCCCGTCCTTCAGGTCGACGAACATCTCTTCCACCTGGGGATGCCCGACGGGAGCCTTAGTCTCGTCGACCAGGAGATTCTGCTCCGACACGTAGGCGACATAGGTCGTCTGCGCGTTCTCGGCCAACAGGTGATAGAAAGGCTGGTCCTTGCGGGGACGCATCTCCTCGGGGATCGACGTCCACCATTCCTCGGTATTGTTGAAGACCGGGTCGACATCGAAAATGACGCCGCGGAACGGATAGACCCGATGCTTCACGATCTGGCCGATGTGAAACTTGGCTCGCCGAAGTTCCATATGCGCCGCTCCTCCAGCCTCCTCGTAGGGACGACTCCACTATCGTCATGGAATGGTAGCAAAGGTACCAACGATCGGAAGCGTCAACCGTCACGACCGATTCATATGGACGAGCGCCGGGCTCCCGCAAGCCTCGCTTTCGGCTTTTCCCCGGGAAACGACCAAAGGCATTTGCCAATGACGCCAAGTTACATAACTATTTGACAGGGGTTGGAGAGAGCTGGCGGGAGTGACAGCGCCATGTTTCTGTTGGACCGCTTTCTTAACCAATTGATTAGACACGGCTCTTTTTCGGTGACCGATCCGCGGGGGCGGACCCACCGATACGGCGACGGCAGAGGTCCCTCTGCCGGGATCCGCATTCACGACAACGCCACGTTGTGGCGCATCGGCCTGAACCCGGGCATGGCGGTTGGCGAAGCCTATATGGAAGGCAGGCTCGACGTCGTCGATGGGGACGTCTACGGCATGCTGGAGGTGGCCTGCGCCAATCTCGGCTGGGGCCATGTCGACCTGATCAGCCGCATGCCCGCTCCGCTGCGCATGGCGCTGAAGCGGGTGCAGCAGTTCAATCCGATCGGCAAGTCGAAGGAGAACGTCGCCCACCACTACGACCTGTCGGGCGAACTCTACGATCTCTTCCTTGACGCCGACCGGCAGTATTCATGCGCCTATTTCGCCCGGCCCGACGACACACTGGAGATGGCGCAAGAGCAGAAGAAGCGCCACATCGCCTCAAAGCTGCGTCTGGGTCCAGGACTGCGGGTTCTGGACATCGGTTGCGGCTGGGGCGGGCTCGCCCTGTACCTCGCACGAACTGCCGGGGTCGAGGTGGTGGGTTGCACGCTGTCGGAAGAGCAGTTTGCCGTGGCGACGCGCAGGGCTGAAGAGGCTGGCCTCGCCGACAGAGTCACTTTTCTCCTGGAAGACTACCGCAACGTCACCGGCCCCTTCGACCGCATCGTGTCGGTGGGCATGTTCGAGCATGTCGGGGTGCTGCATTACGCGGAGTTCTTTCGCAAATGCGAAAGCCTCTTGAAGCCCGACGGCGTCGCCCTTCTGCACACCATCGGCCGGTCCGACGGGCCAGGCGCAACCAATTCCTGGATCAGGAAGTACATCTTCCCCGGCGGCTATTCACCCGCCATGTCCGAGGTCATCCCTGAGATGGAGCGTGCGCGGCTCTATGTGACCGATATCGAGATCCTGCGCCTGCACTACGCCGAAACGCTGCGCCACTGGCGGATGCGCTTCAACGCAGCGCGCGACCGCGTGAAAGCGCTCTACGACGAGCGGTTCTGCAGGATGTGGGAATTCTACTTGGCCGCCTGCGAGGCGACCTTCCGCTATGGCGGCCATTCCGTCTTCCAATTCCAGTTCACCAAGCACGTTTCCACCCTGCCGATCACCCGCGACTACATGATCGATTGGGAACGCGCGCAGGCGGGAGCCCCGAGCGGTCAGATGGCGGCGGAGTAGTCGCGCGCCCCCTTCGCCGCCACCCCCTTGATCGGAATCAAGGTGCCCGCTTGCGCCTCTCGGATAGTTGCTGGCAGAAGGTGGCAGAGGAAACCCGGAAGGATCGACAGAGTTCATGTCCGCAGCAGCTGCTCTCGACCGTCCGGCCGCCCGGGCGGCCGAAGATTTCGATGTCCTGATCGTGGGTGCAGGCATATCCGGCATCGGCGGCGCGTGGCACCTGACCCGACAGTGTCCCGGCAAGAGCTTCGTCGTGCTCGAGGCGATGGAGACCTTCGGCGGCACGTGGCACACGCACAAGTATCCCGGCATCCGCTCGGACAGCGACCTGTACACTTTCGGCTACCGCTTCAAGCCCTGGGTCGGAGCGCCAATCGCGACCTCCGCCGAGATAAAGACATACATGGCCGAGGTCATCGAGGAGGCCGACCTCTCGAGGCACATCCGCTACCGGCACAAGATCACCAGGGCGGCCTGGTCGAGCGCGGATCAGCGCTGGCATGTCGAGGCCGTCCGTGGCGATAGCGGAGAGACCGTCCGATTCACCGCGAACTTCCTGTGGATGTGCCAGGGCTACTACCGGCACGACAAGGGATACACACCGAAATGGCCCGGCATGGAGCGCTTCCGCGGCCGGATCGTTCATCCGCAGACATGGCCCGAGGATCTGGACCTTAAAGGCCAGAAAGTCGTGGTCATCGGCTCGGGGGCGACAGCGGCCACGCTGGTGCCCAATATCGCCGACGATACCGAGCACGTGACGATGCTGCAGCGTTCGCCCACATATTTCATTCCGGCGCGGAACGCGAACAACCTCGCCGACACGTTGCGCGAGATCCAGATCGACGAGACCTGGATCCATGAGATCGTGCGCCGCAAGATCCTGTTCGATCAGGCGACCTTCATGCGTCGCTGCCTGGAAGAGCCGGAGACGATGAAGGAGGAGCTGCTTAAGGGCGTTCGCGCCTATATCGGCCCCGATCACCCGATCGATCCGCACTTCAACCCCACCTACAAGCCATGGACCCAGCGCATCGCCTTCGTCCCCGACGGCGACCTGTTCCGCGGCATCCGCGCCGGCAAGGCCTCGGTCGTTACCGACGAGATCGAAACCTTCACCGAGACGGGTATCCAGCTGAAATCGGGAAAGTCGCTCGAAGCCGACATCATCGTCACCGCGACCGGCTTCGATCTGAACGTGCTGGGCGACATCGAGTTCGCCATCGACGGAGAGCCGCTCGCCTTCGCCGATACGGTGACCTATCGCGGGATGATGTTCACCGGCGTGCCGAACATGGTCTGGGTGTTCGGCTATTTCAGGGCGAGCTGGACCTTGCGGGCCGATCTGGTCGCCGATTTCGTCTGCCGCCTGCTCCGTCATATGGATCGCAAGGGCGTGAAGCAGGTCGGTGTGGCGCTACGGCCCGAAGACCGGGACATGCCGCTGCTGCCCTGGATCGATACCGACAACTTCAATCCCGGATATGTCTTGCGCGGGCTGCACCTTCTGCCCAAACGGGGCAGCAAGCGCGAGTGGCAGCACACGCAGGACTATTGGGCCGAGAAGGACGAGTTCCCCGCGATCGACCTGGACGACGCGGCTTTCGTCTATCGGTGAAGACCGCGCGCCTCGCCTTCCGACGGGCTCAGGGCCTCCAACCTCTCGCCTGGAGCGGCCGGTCTGGACCGGGGAAGCAAGCGGGCCCCATAGGTGACCTGATCCCGGTCGATCTGCTGCCAGGCCCAGTTGATGGTCCTTGCCCGGGCGCCCTCGCCATCGAGCTTGCCCCAATAGGCGGTCGGGTAGCGCCGTCTGGCCAGGGGACCGCTCACCACGATGACGACGTGGCCGTGGACCGAGGGCTGTACCTGCTCGCACCCCTTCAAGCCGGCGAGAACGAGAGCGCCTGCATCCGCGGCCGCCTTGGCGGCTGCTCCGTCGGGCAGAAGGCGCCAGCCGCCTCTCACCGCGGATACGATCGCGTCGGCATTTCCCGCCATGTCCACACCGAGCCGTGCGCAGACGCGGCGTACGAACAGGCTGCAATCGTCGCGGGCTTCGGGGAACTCGGCTTCGCAGGCATCGATGATCGACCCGGCATCGCCCCCGGCGCCGGCAGGTCGAGTGATGCTGGTGGTCATGACTACGCTGCACCCGCGGCTTGTTGGCGAGGCCGCGTTATGGCATCCGAGGCATCAGGACCGCGTTATTTGGAATGCGCGCAAAGGGCGAGAGGTACCGCCCTCTAGGGCCCAGCCGTTGCCGCCCCGCCCCCAGATCACGCGAAAATAACGCTCCTGACACAGTATGGGCGGCAAGGGATGAGAGGAGGGGGGACATGCACGGCGGAAAGCCCGGTTGCCCGTTCGCGAATGCGGCAGCGGCAGCAGCGCAGCCTGAGCGTGCTGTTGCCGGCGCCTCCATGTCCCGTCCCGGGTCGGTTGTCCCGAAATCAGGCTACGGCCCGGCGGAGCCGGGCGACTATCGCGGCGTGGTTCGCGGCGGCCGGCGCGACGACAGCCGCACCGACGAACTGTTCCGCGCCATCCAGGAACACTCCTTCCGGGGGGACGACCTTGAAGGGCAGGTCCTGGCGCCGGAAAGCGAGATGCCCCCAGCCGGCTATACCTATCTCGGACAGTTCGCCGCGCATGATCTGACGCTGAGCAGCCTGGTGGGTCAGGATCCGAAGACGGCGAGAGAGCCGGAGAACACCCGCAAGCGCCCGCTCCTACTCGACTCGCTCTATGGCGAGCCAGGGAGCGCCCACACCCCGTGGCTGTCCCGCCTCGACACCAGGGGAAAACCCCTCAAGCCGGGCTGGCCCGCCACGCGCTTCGTTCTGTCCCCCGTCGGCGGTGCGGCCATGCGCCGGATCGAGGCGCCAGCCGGGTTTCCCGCGCGCGACATCGGCCGGGCGATCGTGACCGCACCGGCCGGCACTTCCCCCTCCGCCTATGACATCTTCAGGCCGGGTGCTGCCGGCGACGTCGAGTTCGGCATCCCGATGGTCGCCGATCCCCGCAACGACGATCAGCCGCTGATCGCCCAGCTCACGGCTCTGTTCAAGATCGCGCACAACCTCGCCATGGCGGCCCTGGACAAGGCCTCTCCTCCCGCATCGCCGGCAGCCGCCCAGAGGAACTTCGATACGGCGCGCCTTGCGCTGACCGCTGTTTTCCGCCGGATCCTCCGCGACGACCTCCTCGGCCGTCTGCTGGATCCGGTGGTCTATGGCTACTATCGGAAGTCGTCGCGCTTCCTCGACGAGCCCGACGATGCGCGCCCGGTTTCGCGCGACTTCGCCCACGCCGCCTATCGGGCCTGCCATGCGATGATTCGGCCGCTCTATCCGTTCGGCCGCAACATCCATCGTCTCCGCAAGATCCTGGACAATACCTCCGCCTATCGCGGCGGCGTGCTGGTGCCCTTGCAGGAAAGCTGGATCATCGACTGGTCCCTCCTCTTCCCGGTGAGGGGATCGGATCCGGCACGTGCCCACCCGCTCATCCCGCAATTCTCGGCCGCGCTTCGTGACCTCCCGCTGAAGACCGATCCCGCCCTGCCGCCGCCGGACGGCCTGCTCTACAAGGACCTGTGGAGCGGCGCACTCTCGGGCGTCCGGCGCATCTCCACCCTGTTGGAGCAGATCCGGACCCGGCAGCCCGATCTCGCCGCCGGCTCCGAGTGGCTGCGGGACGGCGCGAAGGGGAAGGCGGCGATGAAAGGCTGGTGGCGTCTGAGCGGTCCGGGCGACGCGGCATGGATGGAGAAGGAAATCACCTCCAATCCGCCGCCGCTGCTCTACGTGCTCGCCGAGGCGGCCGCAGCCCGCGGCGGCCGGAGCCTCGGTCCACTTGGATCGGTCATTGTCGCCGACACGTTCTTCCGCGCACTCGCCGCATCGTCCTCCGCCGCCGAGGAGGCCTGCGAGCGCGTGTTCGGCAAGACGCCTCCGGCAGACATGCCGGCGCTGGTTCTCTGGATCGACGCCCGCATGGACAGGAAGCACAAGCGCACCGCCAGCGGCACGCCCCTTCCGTTCGCGAGTTGAGCCCAACCTCCAACAAGAGAAGGAACACCTCTATGGCAGCGAAACCAAAGACGCCGTCCAAACCCCCGGCGAGCGGGATGGTCATGGGCTACATGGACATCGCCGACTACAAGGCCTTCGGCCTCCTGATCGCCGAATACTCCCTCGGCTATCAGCTCACCAGCACCGGCGAGCAGCCCCCGGCGAACAAGCGCAAGCCGATGCCCTGGCCGAAGACCCTGGACGAGTTCAAGGAAACCTGCCGCAAGCGGGGCGTGGGCAAGGTGCTCGACAACGTCAAGGGCATCCAGATGATCCAGCCCTCCGACGACGTGCTGCTGCTCCGCCTGCCGCCGAAGCGGATCATCGACGAGGCGATCAGCGTCCACAAGAAGCAGAAGGCCAGCGCCTATCCCATGCCGGACTTCTACGAGACCATGCTCCTGGCGGGCAAGCCCCGCGCCAAGCCGGAAGGCATGTCCCACCTCGACTTCTGGTACTGCCGCGTCGGCGACTACACGGTCTCCTTCTGCGGCTGAGCCGACAGCGGCGGGCGCGGGACGGTCAGACCGGCGACAATCCCGCGGCCGCCAGGCCCGCCACCAGCCTTTCGCGCCCCTCGCCGGGCGCGACCGGGAAGCATTGCGCAACCCAGCGCGCCACGTCCCGCCGGGCCGGCGACGTGCCGAGGGTCCAGCGCTGCAGCGAATTGTCGAACAGTTCGTCGCAGCGCGCGCGCGCTGTCTCGAGATCGCCGATCTCCACAAGGGCGGCTATGCCCCAGGGAGCGGCATTGAAAAAGCCCTGTCCGGCACGTTTGTAGGCGTCCGCGGCGGCGGCGTAGTCGCCGCACAGGAACCAGAGGCCGGACAGGTAGCCCCACTGGACCGGCGTGCCGATGAACTTGAGCCGCACCGCCCGCGCCGCCAGGTCGGCGGCGAGCCGGGTGTTGCCGCAGAAGGCGAGGCCCGTCGCCACGGACACGACCGTCCACGGGTCGTTCTCGTTCAGGTCGTAGGCCAGGCGCAGGTTCGCTTCAGCATCGTCGAATCGGTCGGTCATCATCGCGTTCCACGCCGCGCAAAGATGCGAGCGGGAATCGAACGGGTCGAGCGTCTGCGCGGAGCGGACCAGGCCGGACGCCTCCTCGAGATGGGGTCTGGACCGGTGTTCGCCGACATAGACGAGATGGCGCGAATGCATCGTCTGGGCGAGGCTGCTGTAGGCCGGAGCGAAGGCCGGCCGCTCATCGATCAGGCCGCGATAGATCTGGATCGCGCGATTGTAGTCCTCGGGCAGGTGCTGGAAGTGGTGCTGCTGGCCGCGAAGCCAGCGATTGTAGTGCTGCAGCGAAAGTTCGGGCGCGGCCATGCAGCGGGCGAGCTGCTCGCGGGAGGCGTGCACGTTCACGCCGAGCGCGATCTTGGAAACGATCTCGGGCTGCATCGAGAACAGCGAGGAGACATCGACGCGGTAGTTGTCGCCCCAGATCACCCGCCCGGAGTGGATGTCGTTGAGGGTGAGGCTGACGTAGAGCTTTTCCTCCTCGATGATGGCGCTGGAACTCAGCTGAAAGGCCGGCGCCTGGATCTGGCCGGGCGGCATGTTGGCGCTCTCGATCACCGTCCATTCGCGAAAGCGGACCATCCGCGAGATCAGGTCGTGGCGAAAGACCGAGGCGACGAAGCCGTTGTTGCCCGAGACGTTGAGCACATCGACTTCGCTGATCAGGATCCTCGGACAGATTTCCTCGACGGGATCCACCGCCACCGGCGAGGGTGCCGGCGCGGGAACCGCGAGCGGCGGCATGCTGGCGACCTCGCCCAGCTTGATGCGGGCCACCAGATCCTGGGTTTCCGTCGTCGGCTCGGTGTCGAATTCGCTTTCCAGATGCTGCCAGAGCGCTTCATAGGCGCGCAGCGCCCCCGCCTGGTCGCCCGAGCGGGCCCGGATCGACATCAGCATGCGGCAGGCGGGTTCATGCGAGGGGTCGACGTTGAGGATCGCCTGGGCGGCATCCAGCGCCGTCGCCTCGTCCTCCGCCCGGGTCATGCGCCGTTCGAGTCCCGAGCGGACGCGGTCGTGTATGGTCTGGCGCTGGACGTTCAGCCAGACGCTGAACTGCTCGTCCAGATGCTCCATTCCCTGCAGCAGGAGCGAGGGCTCGAAGGGTTGATGCAGGAGCCGCTCGTGCAGGGGCCCATCACCCGACAGGGAGCCGAGAATGTCGGCCAGGTCGGTCTCGAAGCTGCCGGCCGACAGCGCCACATGCGTTTTCTGAACGTCGAAGCCTTCGAAACCGACCGCCTTGAAGGCACTGCGCAGGAGAAAGATGGTCTGGCGCAGCGACGAGCGCGCCTGAACCTCCGCCTTGTCGCCCCAGAACAGGCCAGTCGCGGTCTCGCGCGCCAGGGTCGCGCCCGGGGACAGGCACAGATAGGCCAGCATCGCGTCGGCCTTGCGCGAATTCGTGACCACCTGTCGCCCGCCGACGGAAAAGGCCAGTCGGCCGACCAAGGTCGCTCTCAGAGCGTCTGCTGGCATCGAACGCGTACTCTCCCCACTCACACCTCGTCCGGCTGTCTTCGCCCCCCACCGACCTCGTTCCCTCGGATCAGATGATGGCGGGCCGGGACGTCGCATCGGGATCGCCCGAGATGGCGCGAACACCCGTCAGCCTGTCCGTCTCCACGTCACCGGGGTCCGGCTGCAAGGAAGGTACCAGAGCGCGGATGACCGGCACACCCAGGGCCGCGGTCGTCTGATCGATGAGGATGACGTCATGCCCGCACGCGGCGAGATGCGCAATGAGCGCCTCGGCCCCGTCCTGTTCTTCGGTCCGGCCGGGGAGAGGAGCGCCCGCGGGATGCAGGATCGGCCAGTCCGCCGACACGACCGAGTTGCGGCGGCAGTGCATCCGATCGACATCGTTCAATCCCCCTTCGCCGCTCTCGGCGAGCTTCGCGGCCACGACGAGATCGGCCAGTTCGAGCTGGCCGAGTTGGAGACAGGCCGCCGTCAGTGCCGCCGCCTGCCGCTGTGCGGCGGCGACGCCGAAGGCGAAGCCCTCTCCGGCGCCGTCGACCGACACGGCCGCCATGACCGGAAGTCCCAGATCGGTCGTGAGGTCGAGGAACCAGGTCTGCCGCCCGGCAGCGCCGTCGCGAACCTCGGCGAGGAGATCGCCGGCGCCCGAAGCCGCAACGAGTTCGGCAGAAACCGGCCGGGCGCGCCTGCCACCCCGCCACCACAGTGCCAGCGCGTCCCGTTCGATCACTTCGAGAACGGCGGCGAGCGTCGCCGCCTCGGCCGTCACGCCCGCCGCGCATCCGAGACCCGGCGCGAACAGCGGGTCGATCTGGCGGCGGTCCGGCGAACGCCGCCAGCAGAGATCCACAGGCACGGCCAGGGTGCGCCCCCGGGCCGGCACATGGCCGAGACAGCAGTCGATCGCCCGATCCGGGAGGCGCCCGGCCAGAGCGGCGAACCAGGGCGTTCCCTCGCCCGACTGAACCCCGCCGCCGGTCAGGAGCGGGATCGCACCGAAATCGTGTTGGGACAGGTATTCAACCGCCTCGCCGACGCAGCGCCGGAACGCCTGCAGCGGGCTGAGGCCCGCTCCCGACAGACCCCGCTTCGTCCCCCAGCGCGCGCCGAATACCGTGGGGCTCGCCTCGGCACCGAAGAAGTGCAGTCCCGGCATGTCGGGCGACTGGATGGCGAAGATCCGATCGAGCTTGCCGGCCACGTCGAACAGCCGGATCAGGTCGGCCCGATCCTCGCCTTCGACCTCCCCCGCACCGAGCTTGGCGACGAGGCCCGCTCCCGTGGCGGCAGCCGCCCCCTCGAGCGTCGCGCCGGCGAGATGCCGTGCCGCCAGTGACCATGCGGAAGGATTCACCACCGATTGCAGGTCCTGTCGATCATGCGCTTGCGTCCCATGCTAGGTGATCCGGCGGGCGGGTGACCAGCGGATTCCGGCCGGAACCGGCCGCGCCGCAACCGTATGCCTCGTGCCGATCTCCCACAGCGGTGCCGCGGTGCCGCCACCCCGCTGGCCGCGGCGGCGGCGCGGATCCTTCCCCGCTGTCCACACCCTGTGGAGGAAGCTTATCCACGCTATAATTCCGTACGCGGCGGATTGCGCCGAGTCGCTCTCCAGTCTCAGTCTGTAATCTCCGGGCGACCATGGAACCCTTCGCCAATGTCGTAGCCGCTTTCGCCAAGCCCGCCTCCGAGCGGGGCGAAGCGCTCTATCGCGAGCCGCCGGCCAATCTCGAGGCCGAGCAGGAACTGCTGGGCGCGCTCCTGATCAACAACGATGCCGCCTCGCGGATGTCGGACACGCTCTCGGCGGCGGATTTCGCCGACAGCCGCCACGGTCGCATCTTCGCCGCCGCCATGCGCCTGATCGAACGCGGGGAGATCGCCAATCCGGTCACGCTCAAGGCGCATTTCGAACGCGACGAGAGCCTGAAGGAGATCGGCGGCCCGGCCTACCTCGCCCGCCTCGCGGCCTCGGCCACCACCATCATCAACGTGGGCGACTACGCCAAGGTGATCCGCGACCTCTCCATCCGCCGCCAGCTGATCACGCTCGGCGAGGACGTGGTCAACGGCTCCTACGAGACAGACATCGACAAGCCGGCGACGGCACTGATCGAGAAGGCGGAAGAACAGCTGTTCAGCCTTGCCGAGGCGGGACAGGCCGAGCGCGCCTTCCTCGGCTTCAACGAGGCGATCTCGGCTTCCATCCGCATGGCGGAGGCGGCGAAGCGGCATGGCGGCCTGTCGGGCGTCGGCACGGGCCTGCGGGACATCGACGACAAGCTCGGCGGGCTGCACCGGTCCGACCTCATCATCCTGGCCGGGCGCCCCTCGATGGGAAAGACGGCGCTCGCCACCAACATGGCCTTCAACGCCGCCAAGGAATACGTGCTCTCCGGCGGCCAGCGCGGCGCGCGGGTCGCCTTCTTCAGCCTGGAAATGTCGGCCGAGCAGCTCGCCACCCGCATTCTCTCGACCGAGGCCGAGATCCCCTCCTCCGATCTCCGCCGCGGCAAGATCGACGACCAGCAGTTCCAGCGGCTGGTGCAGGCGGCCGGCGAACTCTCCCGGGTGCCCTTCCATATCGACGAGACCGGCTCGATCTCGATCTCAATGCTCAGGACCCGGGCCCGCCGGCTGAAGCGGACTTCCGGTCTGGACCTCATCGTGGTCGATTACCTGCAGCTCATGCGCGGCTCGAACCTGCGCCAGGACAACCGGGTCCAGGAGATTTCCGAGATCACGCAAGGCCTGAAGGCGCTGGCCAAGGACCTGGAAGTGCCGGTGCTGGCGCTGTCCCAGCTCTCCCGCCAGGTCGAGGCCCGCGACGACAAGCGCCCGCAGCTCGCCGACCTGCGCGAATCGGGCGCCATCGAGCAGGACGCCGACGTCGTCTGCTTCGTCTTCCGCGAGGAGTACTACAAGGCCCGGACCGAACCGCGCGAAGGCACGCCCGAACACGCCACCTGGCAGGCGGAGATGGAGAAGATCCACAACACCGCCGAGATGATCATCGGCAAGCAGCGCCACGGCCCGATCGGCACCGTGAAGCTCGCCTTCACCCCGATGTACACCCGCTTCTCCGACCTCGCCGATCCCGAGCGGTTCGTCGAGCCGGGATACTGACGCGGACATTTTTGTCCGCCGTCCCTTAGAGCCCTCCCTCGCGCGCAGCGTGGGGGAGGGTTTGGGTGGGGGCAGGCCACCCGCTGAGGCGCCGGGGCTTTCCATCGACCTGAACATTCGTCCGCCGGACATTCTTGTCCGCTTCCATCGCTGGCGGCCAGAAATGGCCGCTTGGATTCCGGCACGCGGACAATTCTGGCCGCACGCCGCTGAAGCCGCGAGGACGCGTGGCCAGATATGGCCACTTCAACCGCCGGCCCAAATCTGGCCGCCTGCACTGCCGGACACTTCCGTCCGCTCCAACGCCCTCTGCGGGCGGGTGTGATGCCCGCGGAGGAACGTGGAACCAGGAACAAGTCCAGGCACGACCTAAGTTACTACGTTCAAATAAATATCCTGGATTTCGACCAGAAAACGGCCCTGCCTATTTCAGCCAATTCGTGCCAATTCGAGCCAGAAAAAGCCGGTTCCGAACCAGCCGGAGCCAGTGGGAGCCTATTTCAGCCAATTCGAGCCAGGACTTTCCGTTTACGGAAAGCAGCGATCAGCGGTTCGCCTCGCCATCGAACATTGAAAAACCGATGGCGTTCGCATCACTGTATTCACGATGGACAAGCGCAGGACGCCCTCCGAGCTCCAACTTCGAATGATACTAGAATATGGAGCCGATGGAAAGAATTATTCCCGCTTGACGCGCAGTTCGTCCGTGGCACGTTTGCTCTGCGATCGCGGAGTCGAAGCATCTTGAAAAGCGGAGCGTTGTCGAACCTAAAAAGTGGAGTGTCACCGAATTTAACTATCGCCGTATGACAACCCCCGCCCGGGACGCTACGAAGGAGTCCGGACCTTCTCCTCACCGAATCCGGAGCATCGATGTCGGGCGTTGCCGGCGCAGGCCATCTCGAGATCGACCTCGGCGCCATCGCCGCCAACTGGAAGATGCTGGCCGCCGCCGCGCCGGGCGCGCGATGCGGGGCGCCGGTGAAGGCGGATGCCTATGGGCTGGGGGCGCGGCAGGTCGTCCCGGCGCTGTACCGAGCCGGCTGCCGCGACTTTTTCGTCGCTCATCCGGGCGAGGCGCTGGCCATTCGCGGGGTCAGCGCCGATGCGCGCATCTTCGTGCTGCACGGGCCGGGCGAGGCGCCGGAGGATCTGGCGGCCGCCGGCATCATCCCCGTGCTGTCGACCCTGGCCCAGGTGAGCACATGGTCGGCGCTCGGCCGCAAGTACGGCCGGCTCAAGGCGGCACTGCATGTCGATACGGGGATGAACCGCCTCGGCCTGGACATGGCCGAAGCCGAAAACCTGCCGGGAAATCTGGGCGATATCGACCTCGTGCTGGTGCTGAGCCACCTCGCCTGCGCCGATATCCCTGGCCATCCGCTGACCCCGCTGCAGCTCGACCGGTTCCGCCGTATCACCGGGCTTTTTCCGGGCGTCACCCATTCGCTCGCCAATTCCTCGGGCATCTTCCTCGGCCCCGACTACCATTTCGGCCTGGTCCGCCCCGGGGCCGCGCTCTATGGCATCAACCCTTTGGCGGACAAGCCCAATCCGATGCGTCCCGTGGTGCGCCTGACCGCTCCCGTGCTGCAGGTCCGCCGCGTTGACGCTCCGGACAGCGTTGGATACGGTGCCGAGCACGCGGTCGCCGGGCCGGCGGTCATCGCAACCGTCGCCGTGGGTTACGCCGACGGTTATCCGCGTGCGCTGGGCGGTCGGGGCGTTGCCGTGGTCGCCGGACAGCGCGTTCCCATCGCCGGCCGGATCTCCATGGACCTCATCACCCTCGACGTCACCGCCCTGCCGCCGGGGTCTGTCCTGCCTGGGACCGAGGTGGTGCTGATCGGCGACGGGATCGACGTGGACGAGCTCGGTTCGGCGGCCGGTACGATCGGATACGACATCCTGACGAGGCTGGGCCGGCGCTATATCCGCACCTGGACCGGCGCCGCATGAACCCTCTCGCCGCGATCGGGGCCGCCGTCCTCCGCTTCCTGCAGGCGGCCGGCAAGATCGGCCTGTTCACCTTCCACGGCCTGCGCCATGTGCTGGCGCCGCCGCTGTATTTCCGGCTGGTCGGCCGGCAGATGCTGTCGATCGGCTATTTCTCGCTCCCCGTAGTGGGGCTGACGGCGCTGTTCACCGGCATGGTGCTGGCGCTGCAGATCTATATCGGCTCGGTCCGTTTCAACGCCGAGAGCGCCGTCGCCTCCATCGTCGTCCTGGGCATCACCCGCGAGCTCGGGCCCGTTCTGGGCGGGCTGATGGTTGCGGGCCGGGTTGCCGCCGCGATGGCGGCCGAGATCGGCACCATGCGGGTGACCGAGCAGATCGACGCGCTGGTGACGCTGTCGACCAATCCCTACAAGTATCTGGTGGTGCCGCGGCTGGTCGCCGCCACGACCATGCTGCCGCTCCTGGTCTTCGTCGCCGACGTGATCGGGGTCATGGGCGGCTACCTGGTCGGCACGCACAAGCTAGGCTTCAACGAAGGCACCTACCTGCAGAGCACCAAGGATTTTCTGGAAGCCTCCGACGTCATCTCCGGCCTGGTGAAGGCGGCCGTCTTCGGTTTCATCATCGCGCTGATGGGCTGCTATCACGGCTTCAACAGCGCCGGCGGCGCGCAGGGCGTGGGCCGGGCGACCACCAACGCGGTGGTCTCCTCCTCGATCCTGATCCTGGTCGCCAACTACTTCATCACCGAACTGTTCTTCAGCCGATGAGCGAGACGCCCAAGATCGAGCTGCAGGCGGTCAAGAAGCGCTTCGGGCGCAAGGTGGTGCTGGATGGCATCGACCTCAGCATCCCGAAGGGTGAATCGCTCGTCGTCATCGGCGGATCGGGCACCGGCAAATCGGTGATGATCAAGTCCATCCTGGGCATCATCCAGCCCGATTCGGGCAGCATCCGCATCGACGGCGAGGAGACGGTCGGCCTGAAGGGCAACGCGCGCGACCGGATGCTGAAGAAATTCGGCATGCTGTTCCAGGGCGCGGCGCTGTTCGATTCGCTGAAGGTCTGGGAGAACGTCGCCTTCGGCCTGATCCAGGGCCGCGGCATGAAGCGCGCGGAAGCCAGGAGCATCGCGGTCGAGAAGCTCGCCCAGGTGGGGCTCGGTCCGGAGGTGGGCGAACTGTCGCCGGCCGAACTGTCGGGCGGCATGCAGAAGCGCGTGGCGCTGGCCCGCGCCATCGCCGCGGAACCCGAGATCATCTTCTTCGACGAGCCGACCACCGGCCTCGACCCGATCATGGCCG
>VFQQ010001704.1_pt1 | contig 28755 bp, 48 predicted proteins | sample 3512341 | NCBI WGS metagenome assembly VFQQ01 (sample SAMN10412373, study PRJNA504923) | tailings metagenome | isolation source: Relicate 2 Philex TSF1 revegetated site | place: Philippines: Tuba, Benguet | collected 2017-08-29
CCAGCATGTATCTCAGCCCCTGCTTGCAAACTGCTTTTCATGAAAGCGACAACGAGCCTTCATGAGAAGGCCCTGCGCAAACCAGCCGCGCACAATTCCGGCCTTGCCAGGCGCGCACCTGACGTGGTCACAAGCTTGTCGGCAGCAGGCACCAGCGCCACGCTGCTAGCCCACGCCTTGTGCCCCCGCAGCACGCGCTTGCAGGCGCCGGTGCGCACGTCCCACAGGCGAACCGTGCCGTCTTCGCCGGCGGTGGCGCACAGCCGGCCGTCCTCAGACAGCTGCAAGTCATTGATTTTGCCGGCATGGCCCTCCAGCGTCAGGCGGCAGTGCCCCGTGTGTAGGTCCCACACCCTGCAGCCGTCGGCGAGGAGAAATCACTCAAGTGAGACGCACATTTGAAGCAAACATGAAGGAGTGGCAAGCAGGGCAAGCCTAGGTGCGGGTCCCAAGGAAATGCAGAGACCAAGCTGCCAATGCTCAGGCGATAGAGAGCCGCTCACCGTGCGGTGCCGTCGTGGCTGGCGGTGATGGCCTTCTTTCCGTCGGGCAGGAAGCGCACGATGCTGACCCAGCTGGTGTGCGCCGCCATCACGCCCATGCACTGGCCTGCAAGGAAGCAAACAAACGGAAGGAGCACGATTAAGCCATGCTGCAAATTCTGCATCTGTTGCCACAGCCACCAGTGCACACGCGTCATATACGAAAGTACCATCCCATGTCTTTGTAGTGCGCAGCATGGCATCAGTTCCAATTCAGTTCCAGTTCAAAAGCGAAATGGACTTTTGCTTGAACGCCGCTCCCAACCCACGCAAAGGGAAGCAAAGCGCACCTGAGATGACGTCGTACATGCGCGCGGTGTTGTTGGCGCAGCCCAGGATGGCAAAGCGGGTGCAGGGCGACAGCGCGACGCACAGCACGCCGCCTGCGGGTGACGGGCAGAAGGGGTTTGGTAGATGAGCAGAGTGTTGGGGACGGTGCTGGAGCAGAATACCAAGAGCCACAAAAGAACAGGGCAAATAAACCTTGTTCGTCCCGCTGCAGCCTGCCACCGGAATGCAGCATACAGCAATCCAACAGCAAAGCTGCAGGCCTGCACCCACCGGACATGCCAAACCGACTGCTCACCCTGCTCCGGCCGGCAGCCGGTCTTCAGTGTGTGGATGCTGCGGGCTGAAGACAGGTCCCAAACACGAGCAGTGCCATCCGTGGATCCGGTCACCACGAACCGCGCCCAGGGGTCCATTGCGAGGGCGGTGATGGCGCCGGTGTGGCCTGCAGTGGGTGGGTTGGTGAGAGGGGTTGGCAGTTGGTGAGCGCCAGACGCTTCAGGCGTGCTGACCAGCGCAAGCAGGCCCCGGCGGCACAGCAGGCGCACTGGGGCTGGCCAGCAGCACACAAGCCTGGCCATTCCCAGCAGTGGGCAGCTGCGTGCGACGGTGCAAGCTGCATGCCCCGGCAGTGATGTGGCCCTGGTGAGGCAGCTGCACAAATGTATGCCGGCAGGCAACGCACCTGCCAGCACGCGCAGGCACTGGCCTCGCTCCATCTCGAATGCGCGGGCGGTGCCGTCCTCAGAAGCGGTCAGCACCAGCGAGCCGTCTGTGGGCAGAAGCAATAACAAGGAGAATACAATCAATGGTGTACAATAAATGTTGTTGAAGGCCGACCCTCAGAGGCGGTGAGCACGAGGGAGCCATCAGTGGGCAGAGAAAGGGGCGGCAGAGCAGGTTTGAGTAGGTTAACAGCAGTGAGCCGCCCCAGCAAGCCACAACAGCGCATGCCAGGATAGCCTGAGCAACGCCTTCAAACCCACCACCAGCAGTGATTGCCATGTTGTTGGTTGGTCCGGCATGCCCCTCCAGCCGCGGCACGCACTCGCCACAGAAACGCCCACATTGGGGGCGCTCCAAAACTGCCATACTACTGAGCAGAGCCTGCTCTCACCCGAAGTGATGGCCATGTCGTTGATTGGCCCTGCATGGCCCTCCAGCAGCAGCACGCAGTCGCCAATGTCCAGGTCCCACACCCGGGCAGTGCCGTCTGTGGAGGCGGTGATCGCATCGGTTCCAGAGGGCGTGAGCAGCACCTGCCAAAAGGGCGGGCAGGGCGTCAGGGTTGGGTATTACGCGTCACTATCAAGCATTGTGGTGAGTACCACGCGTGCCACGCCGCCCGATGTGCAGCAGTGGCAGGGAGGCCGACCCTCGACTGGGCACCAGCATTTGTTATCCAAGCCTCCCAGCCAATGAGCCGCACCTTTGTGACTTCCGAGGCGTGGCCCCGCAGCGTGAGCCGCGCCAGCCCGCCCGCTTGGTCCAGCGAAGGCGTGAGCGGCACCAGGCAGCGCGGCAGGTAGGCGTGCAGGGAGGCGCGGCCGTCTTCGTAACATTTCACGCGCTGCTCCGCCAGCCATGCCTGTGAACGAATCAAAGAGGAGAATGAGAACGAAATGTGAATATGCCTGCATTTCTGCGGCCGTCTTCGTAGCACTTGACGCGCTGCTCCGCCAGCCACGCCTAGGAAAGAGAAGATAGGGGGAGCAAAGAGCAGAGAGGAATGAGAGGGCGACTAAACTAGCAAGGTGCTGCAAGGCTGGTGTGCAGAGCGCACCCCGTACCGCTGGCCAGCCTCTGAGCAAGCTTCTGCCGACCAAACCCAGGCACCTGCAGCAAGGGCAACACTGCAGCATTGCAAACACCCCTCCGGGCAGCTGCACCACACCCGCGCACCTGCAGCGCGGGCGACAGCTGCGCGGTGGCCAGCCGCCCCGCCATGAGGCAGCGCAGCAGGCCGGGGGCGCGGGGGTAGGCCACCGCCTGCGCCGCGCTCAGCTGGAATGCTTCGAGCACCAGTTTGACCTGCAAAAAGTTTGATGTTGTTCAAATCAGTTTTGAAATTGCACTTTCGCGAGGCTGGCGCTGCCTGGCCACGCCAATTGTTGCTGCGTGGGCAGCCAGATCCCGTGCTGCCGCACAACACAGCTGTAGTTGAGTCGTTCACGTACAAAACGCAAGGCAAATTCAGCTCACGTCTGCGCAGTTGTCCAGCAGCAGGTACCGACGCCGAATGTGTTGCTCAAATCAAAAGGCAAGCACAAGTCCAGCCAAAGCCAAACCAATACTAGCTCACGTCTGCGCAGTTGTCCAGCAGGAGGTACCGACGCCGAATGTGTTGCTCAAATCAAAAGGCAAGCACAAGTCCAGCCAAAGCCAAACCAATACTAGCTCACGTCTGCGCAGTTGTCCAGCAGGAGGTACCGCCGGAAGTCGGCCACCACGGCGGTGGTCCCGGCAGCCACCAGCTTGCGGCGCAGCCAGTCGGGGTCCAGCAGCAGCTCGCGCAGCTGCGAAACGATAGAAAGGTTTCAAAGGTCAGCACACAGGTGAATGGTCAGCACACAGGTGAGCCTCCCATGAGCTGCAGCATGGGCGGCAGCGCTAGGGCCCATGGCCCAGCGCCCCCTTCCAACTGGTGCAAATCAACATGCCAGCAGTGAGGCAACCCAACCCTCGACTGCTGACCCGCGTTGAACAGCAGCCACCAGCAGCCCAGCACCCACCTGTTGGTGCCGCCCCGCGGCCGTGAGGTGGTGCCCCAGGTTGATCAGGATATAACCATCGTCCTGGATGTCCTGCAGCCGGCTGGCCGGCAGCCGCAGCAGGCTGTGCTGCGGCCGGCCGCGGTGCAGCTGGCCGGCGGGCTGCCCCGCCTGCGGCGGGCGCGCGGGGCCTTGCGCCACTGGCGGCTGCTGCGGGCTGTACCCTTGCTGGACGCCGGCGGGGCCGGCAAACGCAGCCATGTCCTGCGGAGTGGGCGGCCGGCTGCCGCCGCTGCCGCCGCTGCCAAGACCAAAGGAGCCTGCTCCACCACTCTCCTGGCTGGCCAGGCTGCCGGACGCATCGCTCTCCTCCGCGATACTGGGCAGCACGCTGCAGCTGTAGGTATCAAGCAGCTGGCGGTGGAAGTGTGGAGCCAGGTCGCGGCACGCCGCCTGCAGCAGCTGCAGCTGCTGCGCCTGCGGCAGGCACCACACGCGGCCGTCGGGCAGCTGCGCCACATTCAACACTCCCTTGGCTGCCAGGGCCGCTAGGGAGGCCTTGACGTCTAGAGCATCCGCCTGCAGTTGCACAGAGGTTGCAGGGCGAGGGAATGCGGTGAGGGGTGAGGAGCCAAGTGCACAAGAGGGGAACTCGCCCCATGCATATGCCTGCCGTACATGCTTGCTCGGCTGCGCGTGCCAATTGGAAACCGCAGCTGCCGCCTCTGCTAGCTGGCCTGCCAATTGCCCCCACAAGCCGAGAAGCTTTTACAAGTAGACCACGCCGCCGCGGCACCAGCGCACCTGCCACAGCTTGGCCAGCATTGAAGAGGGGGCGGGCGTGTTGGGCGGGATGACTGATAGGCGCGCAAACCTGCGGGCAGACGCAGGGTGCGGCGGCAGCGGGTGAGCGGGCAGGCCGTGAGTAAGGGAGCGAGGGACCCGTCAGCTTGCAGTTCCACAGGCTGGACCATGCAGCATGGGAAGCTGGCTTGCGGCTTGCAAGCTGGTCACGCAACCAAGCCCTCTCCTGCCCAGGCAGGGTCCACTGCACACAAGCCAGGCACTGCTAGGCGCCTCTTGGATAAATCGACAGCCAACAACCACCCCATCAAACCACTCACTTGTCCCGCAGGCTGGCCGGCAGCTGCGCGGCATCTGCCAGCTGCACCAGCGTCACCGCCGGGGCAGCGGTGGGCGTGGCAGGCGGCGACAGGTGCGGCGGCGCTCCGACCGGCGGCATGAGTGGCCCCGAGGCAAAGGCTTCCTGAAACGCCTCCAGGCTGGCTCGGTTCGCCTCCATGCTGGCTCGCTCTAGTGCAAATGAGGAGCGCGCGCTGCCCGCTGCGCTGTACACGCTGCCGGTGCCCTCATCGCTGCACCTGCCCTGGCCGCCAGCGGCGCCGCCGCCGCCGCGGCTGTCGCCGCTGCCACGCAGCTCCTCGCTACGACTTAGCCGCCGCGCCGCGCCAGTTTGGCCGGCGTCGCTGGCTGCAAGGGAGCTGCCTGCTGGGTGGGAGGGGGCACGGGGAGCCAAAGGGGGATGGGGGAGGGGGGCGAGGGAGGCTGCTTGGCAGGGCAGGCAGTACGCAACCACTGCCACACATGCTGCAGCGTTCGGGCTAAAGCACGCCCCACGCCAGCCCGCTTGGTGTACCAATCAGCTGCGCTTAGCTGCAGCTGCAGCTGTATATCGTGCACCTACCCTTGTAGCCGGAGCTGGCTCCTGGAAGCGGCGTGTCTGCCGACGGCCGCTGGTCCCACTCATTCGTGGCGCCGCTCATGGGCGTCATGGTCTCCACACTGGGCCGCCCCCGGCTGGACGCCGAGCGGCGGGCTGAGCTCGGCCGCGAGGGCCGGGCGGAGGAGGGCGCGCTATTGCTGCGCCAGCTCGCAAACGACTCGCGCTCCTGCAGGAAATGGAGAGTGGGGTGGCGGCAGCAGGCATGAGGGGCGGCGGCGCTGGGTGATCAGCCCAAAACGAGCCGGAAAGAAGCTCAAGGAAGGCCCTCCAGCAGGGACGAGGCGGGGAGCGAGCGAGACAGGTGGTCGGTGGGAGGGGGGGGATCAGATGCGCCAAAAGCGCGGTGCCCGGAAGCGGCGGCGGCCGCACGTGGCGGCGACGGCGGCAGGAGCTGTGCCACCGGCGTCATGCCGTCTGCGGCTGCCTGCGTGATCCAGGTCTCCAGCAGCGCCCGCAGCGCGCCAAACCGGGGCCTGGGAGGCCGCACAGCAGCAGGCGCTCCCCCACCGCAGCCCTGCCGGCACCCTTTCGGCGGCAGAAACCAGTCCCGAACGCTGTCAGAAGCTGCAGCAGCAGGCGAGCGGCGCGGAAATGGCCCTGGGGGCGGGGCTCTGCCAGCCGCACAGCAAACTCGCCTCTTCGTCGTCGCTTCCAGCTGCAACGTGCTTCTTTAGGACGTCTTCAGTCAGTGGCAGGGCCCCAGCCTGCGCCGTGCGGTCGGCGGGGGGTGGCGGAGGCTCTTTGCCGCCGCTGCTGCTTGTCGAGTTGCCCATGCCCCTCTCAGGGCCTGAGGATTGCCTTGAAGGTCATGGAAGGAAGGCAGGTATGGCGAGAGCGCGGTGCGGCGCCCTGCTGACCAAGCCGCCGCTGCGTCCGCCATGCCTCCCAATGCAACTCCCTGCCGGCCAGCCCTGCCTTGCCTTGCCGGTTCTGGGGCTGCTAGTGCCACTGGCACTGTCTACAGGCAACAGCGAGTGTTCGGGAGGTACCCTGGCATCGGAAAGCCAGGTGGCCCCCGCCTGGATTGCGCGTTGCGCCGAAATCTGGTCCCGGCGCCAGTTTCCACCGCAGCCGCCCACCAAGGCATCACAGATTTTGCTAATTTACACGGGGCTCAATGCAGCGTGGCTACCATGGGGCAAGGGTGGGTGCTGACGCCGGAAGCAGGCACCGACGCTGCTGCCGGGAGCGTGCGGGTTGTGCGGTCCTAACAACCCTGAACGCGGTCCAAGCGCCTCGCTCCGCAGCGAGCCGGCTTCAAGCTCCAGCTGCCCTCCTACATGTTGGCCTTGAGCGCGTCTTGCACCTCGTGGCTCCAGGGCCCTTGAATGCTAGGCGTTTGTGAGCGCGTCCGCTGCTTCACCTGCGGGCCGAGGGGGAACCGGACAGCGAGCAAAGGGGGGGCGCAGCAGGTCAGAGGTTGCAGGTTTGCAGCTGCAGCCTAGACAAGCAGCACAGCTGCTTTGACTGGCGATTGCTCGCAGACAGCAGCGCAGCTGCAGCTGGGTGCGTGCAGGGCCAGGCAAGCTGCGGTAGATGTCGACTGCTGGCGAGGCGGGACCGCAAGTGCTCCCAAAGCCTCCGACATCTACCAGAATCCATTGTACCGGCCCAAACATGCTGCAAGCATCCGCAAAATCCATAACACCCACCACAGCATGGCAAGGCGGTCAGCAGCGCGCACAACCACGGCCGCTGCACTGCACCGGCTGTGATGCCCGAAGCCCCCACCCCGCCGCACCTGCAAGCTAGCTTTGCGTCCCAGGCTGCTGCGAAGGTACACCGCTTGCCGCAGGACCTCCTCAGGAGCGGCATTCCGCAGGTCCACATGCCGCGTGCTCGTGTTGACTGCGGGACGAACAGCAGGGCGGCGCAGGGGCGGGGTTGGGTGGCAAGGCGGCAGCGCACGGTGCACAGCACAGGTTTGCAGCTGCCATGGCAGATGTGGCAATCCAGGCAGGCACGGCAGGGCAGCAAGAGAATCGATGGCCGGCCATGCAGCGGCTGCAGAGCAAACTGCGCTAGTGGCAGGAAGCAGACAGGCGGGGGGCGGCACAGCATCGAGCGGCAACTCACGGTATTCCCCAAGCAGGCCCGGGTGCTTGCCGCGCTGCACCACCGTCTCCACTGCTAGCTGCGGGTTATCTCGCTGGAAGTGCGGCAGGATCTGCTCGACGAATTCCCTGCCAGGCAGCACAGTTTGGGAGCACGAGGAGGGCGTGAGCACGGGCGGCAGCAGCGAGCGGCGGCGGCGGCAGCGGCTCGAGGAGATGCGCCCGCGCAGCCCGCCCAGCGGCGCACCGTGGCAACCACGGCCTTCCCAGCTCACCGCGTTCCCCTGCTGCTGCCGCCGTAGTCGCTATAGTGCACGAGCAGCTTGCGCAGCTGCCACACGCCTCGCCGCGCCATGGCGAGCTGCTGCTAGAGTGATGGAGCGCGGATCGACTCCCAGCAAGTGCACAGGGGCACCAGTGGCTGCGGCGGGCGAGGGGCTGCGAAAGGGCTGGGCTCTGGGGCGGCTGCAAGCGAGTGTCCGAGGCCAACCAAAGCGTTTGCAATGCCTGACATCCGCGCCGGCTTTGGGTCGTGCCTGCATGGACGCTCATGCGGCGCCCTGCTGCTGACCGGCTCTGCCTGCTTGCGCAGCCCCTGACACCGCCTTGGCGCTGGTGCGCTGCGACCTCACATTCTTTACAGCCTTGCACCGCCCCTCGTCGAGCAGGGAAGGCCAAGGGACGATGCAGATTTTCGTCAAGACGCTCACGGGCAAGACCATCACCCTCGAGGTGGAGTCCTCGGACACCATCGAGAATGTGAAGGCCAAGATCCAGGACAAGGAGGGTGCGTGCCGCCAGGGAGGCGGGCGGGCGGAGGCGCCGCGGCAGCCGAGCGGTCAACGGCCACTGAGGCAGGGGGCCTGGCCGCGCAGTGCATGCAGCTGCAGGAAGAAGGGCTGAGAGGAGCACTGCAGAAGTGTGCCACCACAGCAGACTGTGCTGCAATGAAACACCTGCCCTCCAGCTGCATCAATTGCACGCCGCATCCCGCCTTGCGTGCCCGCAGGCATCCCGCCCGACCAGCAGCGCCTCATTTTTGCGGGCAAGCAGCTGGAGGACGGCCGCACCCTGGCGGACTACAACATCCAGAAGGGTGCGCAGGCATGGCTGCTTGGCTGCCAGTGCAATGCACTACATGCAAGCAATCGACCTGCTGCATGCCCCGCCCCGCCGGCGGCAGCATTCGCCTGCCCCGGCCTGCCGCGACAATGCCTGCCAATGCACACTTGCCCCTCTACAACCTGCAGAGTCCACGCTGCACCTGGTGCTGCGCTTGCGCGGCGGCAGCGGCGGCGCCACGCTGGAGCTGCGGGTGCAGCCGCGCGTGCAGCGCGACAAGTGGAGCCTGTACTGGAAGGAGAGCATGGCGACAGTGACCGACTCCTGCCAGGAGTGCGCGCTGGAGGTGGCCGCCGAGGGTGAGACACCAGAATATCTGAATCCGACCGTGCTGCCAATGCTCAGTGGCGTTCATTGAGTGCGACGCACGTGCAGGAGTTGCAGGGCAGTGCTGTGCCATGCACATGGCTGTGACGGCACAAGCGGCGCACAACCTGAAACTTACCGCTTCCTGCTGCCTGCCGCCCCACGTTGCCCCTGCAGCCACGGCTGCAGAGGTGCTGAAGGCTGTGGCCGAGAAGCAGGGCTGGCATCCCGTGGACTCGCTGCTGCGGCTGGAGGGTAAGTGGGAGCCGGAGAGCAGATAGCTGGGGGCAATGCCCACTGCGCATCTCCAGCAGGGCATGGGTCGCTGCCTGGCCAGCCCAGCACTGCTCTCCTCCCCCTTCGACCCACAACCTCAAGTCCCCAACCGCGTTCCTCGCTGGACAGGCTTTGATGAGCCCTGGGAGAGCGCGCTGTACAAAAGCCAACCCGACACTGCGCATGTTCCCCTTTAGAGAGCAACCTAATCTGCACAACTGCTTCTTCTGCAGGCTTTGACGAGCCCTGGGAGCGCCTGCTGTACAAGGGCCGCGAGCTGTCGGCAGCCACCAGCCTGGCGGAACAGGCATGGCGTGTGCAGTGGGGTGGGTGGAGTCCTTTGTGTTGCAGCCGTTGCACGCTATGCAAGTGCATGCCAGCCCGTTTGCCTGCCTGCACCATGGCGGTGCACATCAGCTGCCTGCTACATGGCAGCACACACTGCACGGAAGACTCACTCTGCCCCACCATGGCTGGTACCCCACCGCAGGGCATCACCAGCGGGGCAGTGCTGACCGTCGTGCGCCGGGTGCTGGTGGCCGACGGCTGGAAGGTGCGGCGCTGGTGGTGCAGCACATGCATGACTGCGGCATGTTGATTGCCGCTGTGCTGCCTTGCTGCTGGCTGCAACAGCTCCTGACCACCCTCCTCTGCTGAGCGCCCTTCCAACTCTGAAACATGTGCAAACACTTGTGCAGATCGAGCCGATCGATGGTGATGATCTTGGCAGCTCTGACGATGAGGAGGAGGAGGAGGAGGGGGAGGACGCCTGGGAGCAGAAGTTTGACGACGAGTAAAATTAAATGTCAGTTCGAGTCAGCCCAGCTGCCACCGCTTAGTGGCACACAGGCGGCGGGCGGGCAGTGGCACTCGGCAATGCGGCTTGTCCGCATGCCGCTCAGCAGATGAGAGCGGCAGCAGCAATTGAGCAGGCTGGCTGGCAGGCACAACCAAGTGAATAACCTGCTTCCGCCTGCGTGGACACGTGCCAAGTCACTTAGCCCATTTATTTCAAATTAATGTGGGCTGAACATTGGTGCGCTGGCTCCTTCAGTTGCATGAAGCGCGCAACCAATAGTGTAATAACCGCACAGCGCAGGCTGCTGCAAAATTGCGCTGGTGTGGGCTGAGCCACCTGCTGAGCGCACAGTGCATGCACATGCCCCCCTGGCTCCCAGTGGCTACCGACGGCACCGGTAGCCATGCACGGCACCCGTCCGGGCGGCGGAAGTTGCTGCACCGCCGAGCGCAGGGTTCTGGGGTTTGAAACGCTCCGTTCGGTCAGGCATAGTACTGTGCCTCTACATCAGGGGACGGACCCTCGAATGAGCGCCTGCAAGTGTGGGGGCCGAGGCTCGAGGGGCAGCAGAGGGTCGATGCACCGCTGGCGCTCGCTGCCACCGCCTGCGCAGACCAGGTTCGCCATGTAACGCCACCGGCGTTTCACATTCACATTCAATTACGCTACTCATTGCGGCGCGGAATCAGTTGCAACAGCGGCGGGCCGCGCGTCGGGTTCTCGCACGCGGCGCGGTCGCTGGGGCGGTACCCCCCACTGTGCTCCATTGCGGCCGCCAAGCGATGCAACCCATCGGTCCTAGCTGACCAATCGAAAACCCGGCGATGGGGGCGGCGAGCGGCCACAGCACCTGGCGCAGGCGGTGTGTGCTGCTGGCCACCGCCACCGCCGCTGTCGCCGTTGCGGTCTTCGCATTCACAGCCAGGCAGCGAGAGCTGGGCTTGCTGCACGCCAGCCGCGCCAGCAGTGACGGCCTGCTGCGAGCGCCAAAGGCGACGGCAGCTTGCAGCAGGTGGCAGAGCACCCACGTGCTTGGCGGCGGATGCCTGGCTGAGCTGCCGCCACACGTTGCCAGCTTTGAGTGCTGCGGCGGCCCCAACTACACATGCCACAATGCTGGGTACCCCTGCCCAGCCGAGGCTCTGCTACCCGCACTGCGCTGTGTCAGCCCGCGGCACATGCTGCTGCTGCCGCCGCCCGGCTGCAGCCTGACCGGCGGCGCCAGCGCAGCCGGCCATGCAGCAGGGCGTGCTGGGCAGCTGAGCGTGCCGCTGCAGCAGTGCCTGCCATCGGCAGAAGCAGTTGCGGGCGGCAGCTGGGTGGAGGTCAGCAGCCCAGCGGGCCCGGGCGTGCCGAGCCTGCAGTTCCAGCCAGCCTGTCGCACAGCAAGCAGCAGCAACCGAGACCATCAGCTGCAGCCGCCGGCGCCCCTGGCGCCCCTGGCCGGCCCCGAGGCATTGCAGCGGCTATGGGGCGCAGGCTTTGACCGAGTCGTCATTTCCGGTGACTCGACAGTGCGCCACTTCTACAACCGGCTGGTAGCGTGAGTGAAGAGTTTAGACTTGGCTTTCGCCTGCCTGCACTTGCCTGGTGCAACTGCCTGCTGCTCTCCTGCACTTGCATGGAGTATGTGCTGCACCAGTGCCCACTTCCCCACCTGCCCGCCCGCCGGTCCTGCCAAACTGTCTCCAGGCTCATACGACAGCAGGACACAGTGGTTGATGGAGGCGGCATTGCCCATGCCCACTACAGGCTGCAGCTGTGGCCCGGCAGCGGCGATGCAGCCAGCGGTGGAGGCAGCAATGGCGGCATCCCCGGCAGCAGCGCTCCGCCGCCGAGTGCCGGCGCCACACCCCGCCCAGCCAGCAGCAGCCGGAGCCTGCTGGAGTATGCAGCAGGGCCTGGCGCAGTCGCCACAGATGAGCTGTGGGTGTCGCCGCCCGCAAATTTTGTCAAGGGCAACTGGGATGAAGAATACATGGAGCAGGTGAGCAATATGCTTCTGTTCTTGGGCAAATATCTGTTCTGCTTGCTGGACAGTGGCATACTGGAATGCCTGCCCGCACTGCGCGCTTACATTAGGGGCTGTGGTTTGGGAGTGACCTGGCCAAACATGAAAAGCGGCAGGAGTAAACCGGACGCCTTGCTCCCATCTGTGCACACCTCATCGCAGGGCCTGCTTCATCTTCTCAACCGCACATTCCCGGCGCCAAGTGCCGGCAGCAGCAGCAGCGGCGACAGTGCTGGCGACAGCGTCGGCGATAGTGTCGGCGATAGTGTCAGCGACAGTGCCGGCGGCAGCAGCAGAGGTGGCGGAAGCAGCAGGGACAGCAGCAGCGGCAGCAGCAACAGCGGCGGCAGCAGCAATGGCAGCAACCCCCAACTGACTGTTGACTTCCTAGTGGGGGCACATGCCAGGTGGCAGATGCGCCACGTGCGGCGATACTTAGCAGAGCTGGCCAGCACGCCTGGCACAGATGGCAGCGGGGTGCTGGCCGTCCTGTCGCTCTGCGTCTGGGAGCAGAAGCACGTCTGGCCCCAGTGAGTGTCTTCCGGCTGCCTTCTGCGGCCGCTGTAGGCATACGCTGCTGGTGCAGAACGTGTGCTCCATTTTGCTGGGCATTGGACATGCCACGGCAGCATGCTGATGTGGGTATGCTCACGCACCCTTGTGCCTTTGCTGCATTTGAGTGACCTGCTGACTCCCAACTGCATGTGCAGCGGCTGGCTGGACTTCTTGGCAGAGGTGCGGCAGCAGGTTGGCCAGGTGGTGCTGCTGACCTGCCCCACCGACCGCATCCAGCGAGAGAACCAGCAGGAAGGGCGGAAGCTGGTTGCAGAGCGCAACCGCCTGCTGCGCGCTATGGTCGCGGCAGAGCGGGGCGGCAGCGCAGCGGGGGCAGCAGGCGGAGGCGTCGTCGAGCGGCAGCTGCAAACAGGGGGCAGCGACGGCAGCAGCAGTAGCGGCAGCAGCAGGAGCAAGGGCGGCGGCCAGAGCGGCAGGATAGGCGGCATGCAACAGTCGGCTGGCCGGCCGCTGCTGCTGGTCGACATTGACGGCCTCACTCGGGACTTGCCCCCAGGCCTGGCTGTGGCTCCCCTTGACTAGTGAGTAGCTGATGAAGGATACAAAGCAGCGGCATCACGATTTTGGTTTGCGCTTCTGCACTGAAGGCCAGGCGGTATAGCGGTCTGGATGGCGTGCCATGCTACTGCACAGGCGTCATACCTGGCGACCGCCTGCCCCCTAGGTTCTTTGATCCTGCTGCTCTTTTCCCCACCATTCCATGTCGTGCAGCCACTACGCATGCATGCTGGCCAACCCGGCTGGATACAACTCCACAGGAGACATACTGTTCGCAGGCGGCGACGGCCGGCCGCAGCCGGCCTACCAGCCTATGCGGTGCGCCTGCTGTGTTGCCCTGCCTGCGATCATGCGACTGCTGCCACAACCTTTAGCTCAACCTGTATGTCCTCATTTCGCCGAAGTGCTCCCGCAACCTCAGATTGGCCACAACTGTAGGACAACTCCAGCACATCTGCCCCTTCCCTCCATCCCTCTCAAGCAGGTACGACCGTGTCCTCATGCCGCCGGCGGGGCGCTGCGACGACCCTGTCAACTTTGCCAGCCTGCAGCTGTTGCTTTCCTTGCTGCCATCGTGACAGTAACAACCCCGCATTGAGTGGTAGCAAGTGAAACAAAGTGACGACAACATGAGCAGCGAGAGGTGGCAGGCAGTCTGAACATGACAGCTCAATCGGGGTCTACAGTTGGTAGGGGCTGGTGGTAGTGGGCAGTGGGTGGGTGTGCAAGTGGCGGGTGGGCGGCGAGGGGACGGCCAGGCGTTGCCTGGTTTGTAGTCCCCATCTCCAAGTCACCTGGCGTGCGCCGCACACCGCCAAGTTCGTCCTCCTCATGATCACGGAGCGCCACGCGCATTGCAACCCTAACCGCCAGCAGAACCACGACAACAACCAGTCCCCCGGAGGATGCGCCACTGCCATCCTGGCTGCTGCTGCTGCTGTATTCGAACTCGTACTGGCGGGGGTGTGTGTCGTAGTTGGTAGGCATGGTGCGCCCCGTGTGCACCTGCTCGCTGAGCACTATGGTGCCATTATTCACATCTACGACACTCAGGGTCACACATGCGCCGACACCAGCGGCGTCGGCAGCGGCCACAAAGTCGCGTGCGTGCCTGCAAGGGGCAGGGCGGGTGGGGCTGCAAGCGTCAGCAGGGCAGGGCATGGCCCCCGCCACGTCGTACGTGCAGCATGCGGCGGGAGCTCGGGCTAGCACCCAGGGAGCCTGCGGCGCCGTGCCCAGCGCGCTCTGCCGTCGTGCCGCTGCCAGCTGCGACATTGGGCACATGCACCTGTCGACTCGTTGACCACCCCTGGCTGTGCAACCCGCCCCGCATCCCGATCCGACAGGGCTGATAATGTGCGGTGATTGTAACCATGGCTGTGCGCAGTATGCCAGGCTGCACGCAGCCGGCTGCAGGAATCCAGGTTCCACCCAGGGCCACCCGCCTCATCACCTGGCGGCCTCGCTGAAGTTTCTTTCTGTGTTGGGATGTTGGTAGGCATGCAACAAATCGTTGCTGGTGCTGGGGCAGGGATCCCCTTCCGCCATGATAGCGGCCACAAGCAGGCGGGCTTGTGTGCCGCCAGCCGCCAGCACTTGAGCCATCTTAGCGGCGTCATACTGGCCACGGCAGATGCGCTTCTGAACCGGCTGCGGGGGCGGGGCAGGCAGCACGCACGCGATGGAGCATGCATCAACGTTGCGAGGCGTTGCTGTTGGCAAGAGCAGCAGACACATGGGCTGCAGGTGGGCACCCGGCCCCCTTACTGCAAGCTCTTGCTTGGACGGAAACGAGCCATTGCCACCTGCAAGCAGTGGGCAGAGCGGAGGGTTCACCCTGCTTGCAAACACATACCATGCCATCAGTGGCAACGCCGTCGGTGCGCTTCATAAGAGCCATCCACGCACAGTGTGTGCATCCCAAGAATAAATCACATACCGTAGTAAGGTCCTTGCAAGATAGCAGGGTCAGTGTCATCGGGGCGCCACTCATCATCCTCTGGCATGTAAAACTTGCAGCCCACGGCAAAGCCCAGCTGCCAGCTGCTGGCCAGCAACAGTGGCAGGGGCTCGTAGGAAATGGCACAGCCATCCAAAACGGCCTTCGTCCTGGGGGGCAGCGGCAAGCAGGATGGGGGTTGGCTTTGGGTGGGCGGCAGCGTGCAAGCGGCACTGCGGCGTCCAAATTCGCCTCATCATGCTTTGCGATCACAGTGGCCGACTTGGGCACACAGTTGGCAGTACTGCGCACAGTGGCGGCAGGGCAGGCGGTTCACCCATGCTGTCCGTGGCAGGCAGGCGAGCAGCTACGTGCAGGTAGTGCAGCACTCACTCAAGGGCTTGCTTCATGAACCCGTGTTTGAGCATCAAGCCGCGCATGACGTCGGCGTTCAATGCCAGGCATGTAGGCCCCACCGCCCGAATGCCGGCGCAGCAGGCGGTGCCGGAGGCCCTGCTCGACGGCTCAGAGCACCTCTCGGCTGCATCAGTGAAAGCTTGGACGCATTTGACATCGTCGTCCATGCCAGTTGGCGCTCCATCCTGGCCTGGAGGGCATGGCGGCAGTCCGTGCCCCGCTGACGCAGTGCTGCAGTTCACAGCGGCCGCACTGCCGCCGCTGCGTGCGCTCGAGGCGGGGCCGCCCTCTCTGGGGTAAGTGTCTGCCAGCCCAACTGCAGCTCCCAGAGCCACGATCGCCAGGATTCTATACAGCATCAAGGGCTCCTCTCAGAGAGCCTGCAGGGCAGCGGCGGGCGTAACCGGGCGTCAGGTAAAGCAGCGCAGTGCTGCGCGCCTTGCCGCCGTGCGGCGACGCGTCGCGGCCCGGGGCGATGGCGCAGGAGCCAGCAACCCGTCGCAGCCTCACTCGCAGCCGCGCTCACCCGTCAATGCTTGCTCGGCGGGCAACGAGTGCTCCTGGACGGGGCTCAAGAGGGCGCCTGAGCTCACGTGGCGGCCCGCCGCGGCGTTGGACTTGGGAGACCTTGACTGCTCAGGGCAAGCGAAGTGAACGTCGATGTTTGTTGATGGAAGCCGGCCGGGATTTGGCAGCAGTCATGCCGACCTGCGGATGCAAGGCGCAGGCGCCCCGACCGGTGCATTGGCGCCGCCGAGTGGAGGGGCCAGGTGGAGGGGCCCGGTGGCGCTGAATTGTGCCAATCACGAGTCATTGAATGCAAGCAATGACTCATGTATGTCACCACGTGCTGCTCGCCGTGTGCATCATAGCAACCTGGTGTCAAGTGCAGTTTCAATAGCAGGGGGCCATGCGGCACAGCAGTGGCCGCCGCTGTGCCCACCCAACGGTCCCACCTGGCTGCCTTCTGGTGTCCTGTAGCATGGGCTTGGCATCCATTCTAGATCCCATGTGTGAATTGCAGCGGACTGCATTAACGCCAGCTGTGGATACCATGGCACCGTCCGCCACTGGCACCCGGTTACATCCGCCACTCTCGGGTACCTTTGTCCCAGCCCGTTTGCTGTCAAAACCATGCAAGTTCCTGACCAGCAGCCCATGATATGTTAACACATGACAGTGGGTTGCATGAGGCAAGCCAGACTGCCTGATCCAGGCACGTGCTCATGCTCTCCTAGTGACGTGCTGCCCTGCTGCCGCTGCCGGCGGGCTGGCCGCTGAACAACAGAGCCCGGCTTGATGCGTTAATTGATGGGCTTTCAGACCTGCTTGTGCATCGATCCGAGCACGCTAGGGCTGCCGATCGGCGCCCAGAATGTCTGCCGCACTCCAGTCCCGCCTGCAGCCGCCGCAGAGCCGGGCGCTGGCGGCCCCATGGCGCTCAGCAAGCCATGCGCCAGCTTCAGCCAGCAGCCGAGGTCGCTGGAGCGGCCGCAGCCCACCGCCGCCCCTGCCGCCGCCGACGATTGCCGCCGCGTCTGCTGCTCGAGCGGCAGTGGTGTGCCTCTCTGCTGGGTCAGCTAGCCAGGCAGCAGAGCCGCAGCCTGACAGACAGGAGCCCAAGAAGCCTTTCAGCTGGATGGTGAGATCACCATTTCGTATGCTATGGCATGGCAAGTTTGCCATGAACCAGCCGCAAAGCGGCCCTTCGTCTTCGATTTCTGCCATTACTGTACTGCCATTGCTGCTGGCTGCCCATGCGCACGGTGCAGCGCTGTCGCCTTGCAAGCTCAGCACAGAGCTGCTGCCTGCCAGCTCAGCGCAGCGCAGCACCGCTCTCAAGCTCAGCGCAATACTGCTGAGAGCTGCCCTTCATCCCATCTGCCTCCCAATGCAGGGCTTCCTGCAAGCCGTGGCTGTGGCGCTGCTGTCGCCCATCTTGTTCCCGCTGTATATCCTGCTTGTGGACCCACCAAACCCCCATCTGCCTCCTAATGCAGGCCATGCTGCAAGCTGTGGCTATGGCACTGCTGTCGCCCATCTTGTTCCCGCTCTACATTTACTCATGGCGATACTGACGATTGAGCCTTATCCACCCCATCTGCCTCCCAATGCAGGGCTTCCTGCAAGCCGTGGCTGTGGCGCTGCTGTCGCCCATCTTGTTCCCGCTGTATATCCTGCTCGTGGATCCGCCAGCCCCTGAAGAGGCGCCTCGGCCCAAAAGCAAGCCGCTGCTGCCGGCAAATGTGGTGCACATGGGTGCGACAAACTGGCTGCAAGTTTTCATGGTTAAGCTGCATGCAGCAGACCCTGCCCGGCACACTGCACCTTGCACCTGCCTGCTTGTTGTGAAGTTTCGGATGTGCAGCAGCCGCTGCCGCCACATGTTTGCAGGCCATCTATGTAGCGCTGGGGAGCAGCAGCAACCCGTCCTAACCGCAACCACCCCCGCCGCCTTCCCTGCAGTGTTCCATCTGGTTGCTTTGTTTGCTCTGATGGAGGGAGCGGAAGTGCTGGGCCGATTCACAGGGCCGGCATGGGCGGAATCAGCCGCCAACGCTCTGCTGGGCAACGGCCGAGTCGGAGAGGTGGGTTGAGGAGTGCAATCGACTGTTTCTGGCACGGAGGCGCGACTGGTGTGCAACAGGTCACGGTGGTATCGCATGCAACCACCTCGAGCCGCTGCCACAAATTCCAGCCGGCACTTGCGCCCGGCCCTGCTTCCCGCCTCTACGCTTGCTTGCTGGCTGGCCGAGCTGCCCTCCACCTGCTTGCTGGCTGACTGAGCTGCCATCCGCCTGCACCTTGCCTCCCCCTATGGGCCCGCAGGTGCTCACGGCCTGCAGCATGCTGTCGGTGCCGCGCAGCCCTACCATGCAATTCTGCACCATCTGCGCCATCTACTTCTATTACCGATCCGTGTACCACTTTGAGGCGTGGCACGCTGTGCGCTACGCTGAGCAGCCCGGGGCAGAGCGCAGCGCTCAAGGCGATGCAGTGGACCGCCAGGCAGCGCGCGTCAGCCGCCGGCTGCTCGGCCCTCGCTTCAGGGCGTTTTGGTGGGTGTTCATGTTTGTCGCGGGGCCCAACAAGTGGACATTCAACTGGGTCAGGAACACACTGGCCCGTGCCGGAATATTTGTGCTCTAGTGCACGCCGTGCCAATCGCTCTCAACGGCTCTCTGTTTGGTTGATGGGTGTAACAAGGAGTCAACAGGTCTAACAAGGGAACAAGGGAAGTAGGAGGGCCGGCATGCACGGTGGCAGAGATTACAGACGGTGTGAAACAAGGTTGTGCAGACAGAGAGCCAGTGTTGTTGCGAGGATTGGAATACATGGTACGGGTACACAAGGCGGAAGGAGCAGGAAACTGGCACAGCAGATTTGTAAGTGCATTTGGGAAGGAGTACAGAGCACATTCCGGTTGGGTTTGTTGGGCTGCCATTCGTTGGGTGAGCCAGCACGGGCGCAGCTGGCTAAGGACATGACACAGTGCCAGCGTGAGACGAGCGCCAGTGAAAACCGTGCCCAAGCCATATAGTGTGCGCCGGTGGATACAAAGTGCCGCACGGCAGAATCAATCACCCGCCGCGCCGGCCGGCGATGAGCAGCGGTCCGACAGCGGTATCCCGCCGCAGCAGGGCTCCTGAACCGACCATGTCTGCCACGTGCCAGCGCACGCCCAGCACGGATCGCTGCAGCTTGCGCTTTACAAGCTCCGACTCAAGCAGCTCGTGCGGGCGGCGGCGCTGCAGCCAGGACTGGATTTCGGCGCGGCCGGCTGCGCAAGGGGGGAGGGACAGGGAGCAGCAGTGGGCGAGCAGCGTTTTGGACACCACAAAGAGGGGACGCATTGGGAATGTGCCAAAGCAAGCGGCAGCATTCGGTGCTGGCATGCCATGCCCTATTGGCTGTGCCCCCATGCCGTGGCTGCTGCCACCCCATTACCACCAAGCAAGCAGCCCCCCTGCATTCCTCCCTGCATCTCAACTGCCCGTCACAGCATGCACAGCGCAGCACCATTACCACCAGGCAAGCAGCACCTGCATTCCTCGACCCTAACACAGCCCGACATTCCTGCTTCAGCGCACCTGCCACGCTGCGCACAGCGGCCCCCGCGTTTGGCATGCTGAACAGGTAGCCATCTAGGCCGCCCGTGTGCCGAGTCAGGAAGCCGTGGCTCAGGAGCAGGGACACATGCGCTTCGGTCACAGGCTGCCGCCCGCCTGGCACTGCTGCCGCGGCTTTGGAGAGTTGGGCTGTGCTAGAGGTGGCAGCCCTGTGCAGGATTGGCGAGAAGCAGGAGCGGAGGGATGAGCGGTAGCAGCAGGTAGACCAGCCGGCAAACCTTTGCAAACCAGGGGCCAGAAAGAGAAGGACGGGGGGAAAATGGATGTGCGTTGGGCCACTGACACGGTCTGCCACTGGGGGCCGCTGGGCCCAGGCAGCCGTGCAAAGCAAAGGCCAGCGCGGGTTTGCTGTCGGCACGCTGATTGTCGCAGAGGAGGCTAGGAGGGCTCCGCTGCGATGATTTGGGTGCCACGCTGAGGACCACAGCACGCACAGCATGCACGTCTCATAAGATACAGCATGCATACTCCATCATAGATGGGCAGCAGCACATGCCGTGCAGTCACTGCGCTTGCAAAGGGAGCAGCAAGTCTATCCAAATAGCAAAGTGCAGTACAAGCCGCACCTGCCGCCGCCGCCGGCCAGCAGCTGCAGCAGTTCGGCATGGGTGACCATGACTGCTGTGCAGGTGGGCAGCACCCGAGCCTCCATCCAGTCGAACACCTGTGGGGTGAGAGGGAGAAAGGAGGGACCAGATGCGGGTCAGGGGAGGCTGGCATCAGGCTGAGGATACCAGCCACAAAGAGGGCGGCAGAGAGAGCAGGCAGCTGAAACGTGGCCAGAAACAGGCTGCAGCCCTGAGGCACACCAGCATTGCCTGCAATGAATGCCGTCGACTCCGCACCTGCGCTGCCTGCTGCGCTGCCGCCGTGGACTGCCCTCCCGACCCTGCCGCAACGGCTGAGCTGCCACCCAGGTCATTGCCCGGGCTGCCGCTGCTGCTTGCTGGTGGTTGCAGGGCCGCTGCTTTGCTGCGCCGCAGCGCTGCCACATAGTCCTGGGTCAGCATGATGGCGAATTCGTCTTTGCCGGCAGGCAGCTGCAGATGAAGCATGGGCGGGGCGGTGAGGGTCAGGCGCACTACCGCCAGCCCATTCAATTCGAAGCGCTTTCATACCCGATGTACTCCCACCAAGCCCAGGCTCCCTGTCTCACCTGCATGACGCGCACAGCGTTTGAGCGCCGCAGCTCGTCCAGTTGCCGATCGACAGCAGTTCGGTCGCTCAGCACGGTGTACAGCTGGGCTTTGGTGGCAAAGGGCGCGACATTGGCCTGCGGCAGGGGAACGGCTGGTTGACAACACATCGAGCCCATGCACTTGCAGCCTGTGATTTGCACTTGCAAGCTGCGATAGAAGGAGCGCTGCAGCAGCAGGAGCGCCAGCCCGCTGTCCCCAGGTATGCACAGCATGATGGAAGGGAAGGGGAACGAGTTACAAAGTAATAGGCAAGAATCGAGCAAATAGCGCACCTCAGCTGGGAAGCGTGAGCGCAGCAGGTGCAGGGCCGCAAGCGTATCGTTGGGAAGCGCCAGGTCGACATCAGCCTCCACTGCAAGGTCGCTGTCATGTGCATCCCTTTCATGGCTGCCGTTGCTGGGCAGGGCTGCTGCAGCATATTCATGCGGGGCTGCCGCCGCTGCCGCCAATGGCGCCGCTGCCGCGTTACTTGGTGCAGCGCTGCTGCTGGTGCCCGCGCCCAGGCGCTGCCGTTTGGCTGGTGGTGGCGGCAGCCTCAGCGTCTTGGACATGGCTGCCGGCCTGTGAGGGAGAGGCGAGCACAGCAGCCGGACGTCAAAGGCAGCGGCGGTGGCGGCGGCGGGCGGGGTGGGTGTCGCACGCCCGCAGCGGCAGTCGGATCGGTGTACTGCACCAGCAAAGGCTCTTCTCACCAAGCGTGCAGCGTCAGGCGCGTCGGCACACGGGCATTCGTTTTGCGGCCCGCCTCTTGGCGACGCGCGGGGGCTCCAGCAGGCTTTGATGGGACGCAGGATAGCTGCAGAAGCTGCGCCACGTGCATGAAGTGTCAAGCCGGCATGACATGCCTGGCCAGCATCAGCAGCCTTACCCGGGCTCTTCACCCGGTCGCGAGCACCCCTGGCCGTCTTGCAACGCCCCCGCTGCTGCCAGACCGCCACTAGCAACCATGCAGGCCTGCTTCACCTCCGTTAAGGGCAAGTGGAGCGGGGTGGGCAGGCCTCCAACACCCGGGGTGCAGCGCGCAGCGGCTCCCGCGCCCAAACCGGGCCATGGCAGCTGCCAGGGGACTCGTGGCAGCGCGATGGGGCCGCAGGAGCCAGCCAGCTGCACGCCGCAGCGAGCGAGCGGCGGCAGCAGCAGCGAGCGACGGCTGTCACAGTGCACTGGCGATCGGGCGATGCTCAATGCCTGCTGCTGCCTCCCTGCATCTGACTGCTGCTGTTGCTCGCCTGCGTTTGCCATGTGCAGGCCTTGCCGGCACCCGCCTGGCGGCCCGCCCCAGCAGCAGCCGCGTGCAGGCCCGCGCCTCCGTGCGCGTGCAGGTGGGCACCCTTGCGGTGTGGTTTAAATGCTGCTGCTGCAGTGCTCTTGCTGCGGGCTGTGTAGCTGCCGCAAGCATGCAAGTGCGTGTTGGCAGTCGGATGCAAGGCACGACTGCGGCTGCCTGCGATCTTGCACAGCGTTCCCCGGATGAAACACACGCACCCATACCTTCCCTGCATCGCTGCACGCACGCACTCTCATCTTACTGGGCAGCTTTATGTTGATACTGATACACAACCAATCCTGTTGCTGCACCCTGTTGTGTGCGCGCAGGCCAACTCGTCCTACCCCCGCGGCCCCAGCGCATGGGGCGCGTATGAGGACCCCCTGGCCTTTGTGGCCGGCTTCCTGGGCTGGTTCGCGCCCTCCAACATCAAGGCGAGTTCCCTGCAGCAAAGCCGGCGTCTGTTCAGGCTGCCTGGTTCGTTTCATGGGCAGTGCCGAACCCTGAACCTGCAAGCCTTCCATCTGCGTCCTGCGTCAGCCAGAGGGCTGCTGCAGCAGGCCTGCTGCTGACCCTGTCCATACCATGGTTCTCAACCAGCGCAGGTGCCCGCTTTCGGCGGCGAGTCGCTGTTCGGCGCCTTCCATGCCTCCATGCTGGAGAACCTGGCCAACTTCCCCCAGGCAAGAAGTGCAGCTGGTCTAAGTAGGGTTTGAATGCAAGGGAGTGGTTCGGAGCATTTGCATGTCGCCGTGCTGGAGAACCTGGCCAACTTCCCCCAGGCAAGCCATGCTGATTGAGTTAGGGGTTGATTACAACCATGCGCAAGGGAATGGTTCGGAGCACTTGCATGTGACCTCTGTGCTGGGAACCTGGCCGACTTCCCCCAGTGATAAAACTGGAGCCAGCTAACGGCAGAGCCCAGCCTCAAACCTTGCAAGAGCGGCAGCCAGCTGATGTGGTGCAGAGTGCTTCTCCGGGGGCGCCAGTGTGTGTGGTCCATCAGCCGTGCAGTGCGCCTGACTGTTAGACTGCTGGCAACCCATTCTTGCAGGGCCCTGCTCTGGACTCCAACTTCTGGGTGCTCATGATCACTTGGGTAAATACCAGCATGTCATGAGCTGGGGATGCTTGGGGGTCGAGTTGTGCTGTGGCGCAGGCGCAGCGGCTGGCTAGTGCGGCGGCGTGCTTGCCGGGTGCAAGAAGCAAGCGCACCGGTGGCCCTCTGCTGTGTTGCGCGGCTGATTCAACATGGCTCACGTGCTTCTACTCTTCAACCCTTCCACCTTCGCAGCACATGGGGCTCTTTGCTTGCCTGTTTTGGGTGAGTGCATGCGGGGCCATCGCCTGGCTCGCCGGCCTACGCCTCGTGTCTGTCATGGGCCCCACAGGATACATGGCCAGGGAGCCAGTTGCTTGGTTCGTGCTCTTCCTCCTAGTCGTTCAAGCATGTGTGGAGTGACATCATGTCATGCGTCTGCCCTTGTTTCTGCAGGGCCTCATCGGCGTGAACGCCCGCCGCCAGGGGTGCGTCCGCTGCTGCTTCTGCTGGCACTGCTAGCTGATGCCTTTCTGGCCCTCCCTGTTTGTGTTGTGAGCCCTTTAATGTTCCTCAGCTTTGCGGGGCAGCCTGGCCCTTGTAGCCGCTTCCATTGACAGTCAGGTGCAACCGCCAGCCAGCCAACCGGCGGCCTGGCCCGCCCCGCCAGCCTTGCCACTGCCGCCGCTGCCCGCCCGTTTGCCGCCGCCACTTATCTCCAACCCCGCCCCGCTGCCCCACCCCTTTGTCTGCAGCTACTTCGACTGAGCGCTGCCCCATTTGGCTCCCAGCTCGGATTCATTGCTCAAACTTGCCGTGTACACGCCATGTGCCCTGTTGTAACGCTCTACGCATCGCGGCACGCTGGCATGCCACGCTATTCAGCTGACAGACACTCAAAGGGCGAGGCTGAGAGCCAGGGATTGCAAGTGTTGCAGAAGGGTGCTCCGATTGCGCGCTCGGCACGACCTGCATCCTGGCGGCGCCCGGTCAGCCGGCGGCGGGCCACCTGCCCGGCTTTGCCCGCCCCGGCTAGATTGCCACGGCTACCGTAGGTGGTCTCTAGGTGCTCAGCAGGCGCAGCGCAAGCTCTACAACGCGGAGGGCCTCGCGGCGATGGAGACTGTCGGTGAGACGCGTTTGTGGCCCTGAGGACCTTGCCTAGCCATTCATCACACGCACGAGACTTGCTAAACGCCATGTCGCCCGCAGGGTGCGGGGCCGGAGCGGCGACGGCGGCGGCGGCGGCGCCACACCGTCGCTTGGCCCCACCTCGCCGGCAGGCAGCAGGCAGGTTTAGCCCAGCCCGGCACCACCCAGAGCTGCTACAGCAACGCAGCACAAGCAGCAGGCGTGTGCACAGCGCGCCCGTTGCCACCGCAGCGCTACCCCAGCAGCAGCAGGCGGCGGCACCACAGCAGCAGGCGCAGTCGGGCAGCAACGGCGGCCGGCGGAGCCACAAGCAGCTAAAGGACCCAGCCAAGCTGCAGGGCTCTAGCTCAGCCTCGGTGCAAGTGCAGGTGCGGATGGTTTGGGGGGAGGATTTGGACAGGGAGATGCAGGGTGGGTGAGGCACTGCAGACGAGGGCAGCCGTTGGGATGCAGAACAATGTGCCCATTGCGAACACATGATGTGAACAGCAACCGCCCGTCCATTCCCTGAATCTGCAGTGCTGCATTCTCTTCGAGTTCTCATGAGCAACTCACTGCCATGCACTGACCCAACAACCGCGTCCATGCTCTGCTCTCTACTGCTTCACTACACACAGGACCGGGGCGGGCCTCTGTCACTCGATGCGTACATGCGTCTGCCTGTGGAGCAGGTGGGTCCAGAAACAGAGGTGCCCTAAACCCCTTGAAAGCAATACTGCTGCAGCTGCTGCAGCCTGGTTGTCAGCTGCTGCGTGTCATGTCCTAAACCCTGGGAAGCAGCTGTTCAACATTGGCGCCCCAGGCCCTCAGACGATCGCCCTCCTCTCCCTGCTGAGCCCTGCCGATAGGTGCAGCTACATTCAACATTCGTTCACTGCTGTCATCTTCGTGTAACTCCCTGCGCAGTACAATGAGCTGGACCCCTCGATGATCCAGTCCCTGGGCGGCTCGTCCTTCATGCTCAAAGTGCCGCGCGTCTCGGTGCGTGCTCCGGCTGGTGTCTGCGTGCGGGCTGTGATGATGGCCTGCACAGCGCCGGCTTGCCTGTGCAACTGCCTGTCACAGCCCTCCCTGCTGCCGCTCTGAACAGCCGTGCAGCTCTTCAACGCCATTGCTTCAATGCCCCCTTGTCACTGGTCTTGTCCTGCTGCAGCTGTTCAACGTGTGGGTGGAGCCCGAGGTGGTGGTGGATGTGCGGCAGGACGGCCCACTCAACCTCATTTTCGAGTCGGGGGAAGCCAGGTGGGGAGGGCCGAGGGTGGTGTTCAGCTGCCCTCTGGTCTGGATTTGTTTCGTAGTCTGGTCTCAACTGTGCCGCTTTGAGTTGTGCTGTCGGGCAGCATCTTCTTGCATCTTGCGGAGGCATCTGGTTGGGGTAGCCATGATTAGTTGGAAGCGCAGTGCATATTGAAAAGCCGCACCCCAACTCCTCTGCAGGCTCAGGGGCAGCGAGCTGCTGCAGCAGCTCAAATTAGACGAGCGGTTCGTGCTGTATTTCCACACCAAGCTGACGTGGCACTCCCCAGCAGCGAGCAGCGGCAGCAGCGGCAGCAACGGCAACGGCAGCGGCGCTGCGGCCATCAACGGCCGTGCAAGCGGCAGCGTGAACGGCAGCAGCAGCAGCGGCGGCGGCAGCGGGGCGCCGGGGCAGGGCAGCATCAGCGCTCAGGCGGAGGTGCAGGTGTGGAGCGAGGTGGTGGGTCCCTTCCAGGCCATCCCTCGAGGCATCTTGCAGGTGACTGGGCACCCAACTTGGGCAGCTGAGCGGTGTCGCGGCTGCCATTGTCCTTACTGTGCAGCGCAAGGGTGCATCGTCGCATGCTGATGAGGGCAGCCAGCTGCTTGTGCCTCGTCGCTGCGCATGCTTTACCCTTGCATCCGTGCTCCGCAGCCGCCACCAACAGCCCTGCTTCCTTTCCTTCCCTGTTGCTCCCCATTGATCCTCACAGGGCACCGGCAATGCGGTGATGGGCGCTCTCATGAACGCTCTGCTGCCCATCTTCCTGCGCAAGTGAGACTGCTGCTCCCAGCTGGCTCGCTGTGGCGTTGCTGCAGCATTCATACCTCACAGCCCCGCCGGGCGTTGCCTGCCAGTCAAAAGCCGCCTGCCATCCCGGGCGCTGTGTCCAATGGCGCGATGGCGCACATTCCGGCGCACGGCCCGCCCACGTGCTCTTTCGTGCATCCTGCTCCGCCCATGCAGGCTGGCTGACGATTATGTGCGCTGGGCGGGGGACCCAGCATATCGCGCCCGCCGTGCAGCACCCGGCGGCAGCCCTGCCGGCATCAACGGCACCAGCGGGCAGCCGCAAACGCAGCAGCGGCAGGCCTGATGGACGAAGATAGATGCAAGTGAACCCCTGGCAGCTGGCTTGCAGTACTGGGCCAGCTGGCTCGCTCGGGGGCTCACCGCACTGGTGCAAGTATTGCTTGCAGCACGCATTTCCCAAACGCACCCATTTGCTGCCACTGGCGCAGCCTCAGCAACGCATTCTAATGCCCGCCTTGGGGCAACCCCTCAGTGTACTGTTCGGTACCCGTGTTGTAGCTTGCTCTGTTCATCCCTCTGTGCCTTTCCATGCATCCGTCCTTTGTATTAAGCCTGTGGAGCGCATGCCAAGGAAGCAGGCAAGAGGGGCGCTTCGCATGTGGCCGCAGGAGCTGCGACGGGAGCCGCTGCTGCGCCCGCCCGCCAGCAGCTGCCGAGCGCCTCAAACGCGCCTGGGCGGTTCTGTTAATTTCTGACTTCCCTTGCCAAGCACGTGTGCATCTTGTTGCGCCTGCAGCCCCGGGCCGCGGGAAGCCAGACGCTGGTCACACGCCCTCACCAAGTCGCCGGCAAGCCCCTAGCGCCCCGCCCCGCGCATCTCGAGCGTCTTCTCGTGCACTTGCGCGCGGCGCCGCGGGCCCCAGCGTCGTCAGACCAGTGCTTCCCGAGCAAGCTGCGGCGGCGAGCGGCGGCAGCAAGCAGCAGGCGGCAGCCATGCCGTGCCCTCTGCGTTTTGTGCTGGCGGGCGTGTCGGCGGCCGTGCTGGCCACGCTGTTCTTTATGGGTCGTTCTGACCCGGCCCTAGAGAAGCAGAAGGTGAGCGGCAGTAGCGCACTTGGCCATGCAGGCACTAGCCAAACTGGTTCAGCTGCACTGCCTGTGCTTCCAGCCGAGGCAAAGCTCTGTGCTGCTGCGACTGTTGCGTGGTGTTCAGGCGGCCAAATAAGAGTGCACGCGGCTATATGCCATCGGTCCCCCCTCCCTCTCGTGCCGCAGGCGGCAAGTGAGGACAGCGCCGGCAGCCGCGCGCGGCAGTGGCTGCGCCTCCTACTTGACTTCTTCACAGGCAAATACCTGTACGACACGTGGAGAAAGAGTGGCAGCAGCAGCCATGCCAGCAGCGGTGCAGCAAATAAAGCCAGCGGCTGTCCCTTTGCCCGGCTGCATGGCGGCGGCACCGGAGCAGCGGATGCCCAGACAGCGGCGGCGGCAGCCGGATGCCCTGCGCACAAGCATGCAGCGGCAGCGGCAGCGGCAGGCAGCGACCGGCAAGGGCTGCACAAAGAATAGGCAGTGCCCGCCGCTGCTGTGGCTGACCCAAAACCTGCATCATGCAGGCATCCACTGTCCCTGCTGTAGCTACCGTTGCTTTGACCACATTTCATACCCATCAAGCTTTCGGCATACCCTTTTCAGTATTTGAACGCTTCCTGCTGCCTGCCAAGGATCACCATTGTTGATGCACGCATGTCCTGTTGATTTAACGTAACAGCCAAATGGCGCGCAGGTGGCTTGCCGGCAGGCCGCTGTGCCAGGTGCTGGAAAGTGCGCTGTGTGTCGTCAGGACAGAAGCCGTTGCAGACGGCACTGCTTTATTGATGAGGTGAACTGTTTGCTCACATGTGCAGCCTGCTTGAGATGACTTGTTAGGGCGCTTGACCGGTGCCGCCGGCCGGCGGGTGCCGCCGACGCTGAGCCCTGCCTTCCAGCATGTCCCGTTGCCCTGCGCGCCCAGCGGCGTGATCTTCATCAAATAGCAACCATATCGGTTTTGTGCCTGGTGCCAGACGTCTCTTTGCGGCTCAGTTCGAGAAGCCGAAAACGCGCTCTCGCCCTGCAAACGCCGGCAAGGCGCCGGAGCATCCGCAGATGCTGCAGCGCTTATGGAGCTCCTCCAAATCTCGGGCCGACGGCGAGGAGGCAGCAGGCGGTGCACCGCTGGCCGGCGGCGCCGTTGTTGCCGCCGCCGCCGCCACGCAGCAGCAGCGAGACCCGACTGAGCAAATGCGGGAGCTGCAGCGGCTGGTCGAGAAGCTCAAAGGCTACCATGACTTGGCACGGGTGAGTGAGGACCCTGTTGCTGCTGCTGACCCGCCGATGGGTGCACACTGCTCGTGCTGTGGGAGTGCTCTCCCCTTGGCTTCATTTTTGGCCTGCAAGCTGCCTGACCTTTCCTGAGCAGTGTGTTGCGCATGCGCCCCTGCCACCTTCACTGCAGGACGCCATTGAGCAGGCGTACGCTCAGGATGTGTCGGGCCAGGCAGCGGCGGCCGTGCGCACCTACCGAACCGCACTCGATGTGCTGCAGGTGCAGACCCGGGGGTCTGAGAAATGATGTGCCTGCCTGCCGCTGCCGCCGCCGCTGCTGCTGCTGCTGCTGCTGCTGCTGCTGCTGCTGCTGCTGCTGCTGCTGCTG
>VFQQ010001706.1_pt1 | contig 28749 bp, 57 predicted proteins | sample 3512341 | NCBI WGS metagenome assembly VFQQ01 (sample SAMN10412373, study PRJNA504923) | tailings metagenome | isolation source: Relicate 2 Philex TSF1 revegetated site | place: Philippines: Tuba, Benguet | collected 2017-08-29
CTTGGTGATCTGGAGGGAAGAGGGCAGGAGGGAGGCAAAGACGTGAGCAGGCGGATGTTGTCACACGGCACGGTGCCGGAGTGACCAAGCCGGGATGTACGCAGTTGTCAAGGTGCAGTACATCCCGTAGCACGACCGGTGTGCCATCTTGCTTCTCACCTTGGCAGTGCGGCCGTTCACGTCCTGCACAGCCAAGTCGCCGTTCTTCATGACGATCTGCATTGTGATGGACGAGGAGGGATGTGTGGTCAAATACAGAGGCTGGAACTTGCGCAAGGGCATGCCCTGGGGACGCACAACATCGACTCGCATATAAATACAAGGGTCACTTCTGACCAGCACGCCACAACCATGCGATGTCAACTCACGTTCAGAAGTGCGCCTGCCTTAGTGTCAAGGCTATCATCCACCAGCTCCAGATCAGCACTCTTCTCCTTTGTGCTAACAACGTGGTACTTCTGCGTACCCATAGGGAACGGAGGGGCCGGAGAAATGTGAGTGAACTGCCTGTGCCTAACAAAGCGCTGTAAATACGGTGTGGTTGAGGCAAATCAAACTACATACAGCTGGCAGCGTGGTGACGAGCATCAAGCAAGCCAGCAGGCAAGCCATTGCCCATGGCTGGCAAAGAAGGTGGCCCCAGCCACGCACCAGGACCTCGGCGAAAATGGTGGGGTCTTCCAGGGAAGAGGCAAGGCCCAGGGAGGTGAGGTCCGCAATCAGGGACTGGAAGGCGGCATCGCTGGGGGCGAACAGGGTGCCCTGGAAGTCGGGTCCGAACACGTCCGTCAGGCCGGCCAGCTGCAGGGCAGGAAGGAAGGGACGAAAGGTAGGGTCATTGCGCGGATCTGGTCTGAGCAAGGGGCAGGGGGCTGGCGCAGGGGGCTGACGTCGGCGCGGGCGACGTCGGCGTTTGAGCGGCGGCACCACTAACAGCTCGCTCACCTCAATGGCACTCATCAGGGTGGTGTAGCCCTCCGCGGTTAGGGCGTCGGCGACAGTGGGATACGTCACATCCCTCTTCTTGACCTGATCGCGGGCGGCGGCGGCAGCGGAGCCAGCCAGGGCCAGGACGGCCAGCAGCGCGACAGCTCTCAGGCGCGCCATGACGTGTGATTGTTGCCCAACTGCGAATGGAAGGGAAGGCATCACAGCCAAGGGTCCCATGCAGGGCAAGCAGGTGTTGTGACGCCAGCGGCGAACCAGTGTGGCGGCGGTGGCGGGCGCCACAGACCCTACCAGCTGACGCACTGCAGCATGACCCCTAGCATCTAACGCACTGCAGCATGACCAGCGCACCCTGTATGTAGTAGCAGAGTTCCAGTAAATGCCGGGTCGGTGAGCAACTGCTCCCGACAGGCGGGCGGTCGTGCAGCCCGCGCCAAGCGGGCCGCAAAGCTGCGGTGATGCCGGGAAAAGAAAGATCTGTGAGCTGTTGGACTGATGGGGCTGCGCTGCGCTGCGGCTCGCGACGGCACGTGCGCACAGTGCCTGCTCACCGGCTTTTGCTCGATCAACTGCACCAGGAGCAGCGGCAGATCCAGCCAAAGAAGCCAACAGAGCCTGAGGACCTCCTTTGATTCTTGCACAACGAGGCCGCCGCCACTGCGGGGAGTGCTTTGCATCAGAAGCGTTTTGCAATGCGGGAGTATCATCCAGACCTGATTACAACGGGGTCACGTCAATGTATCATATTGGCTGCCATTTAACGCGAGAGTTCGTTCATTCAGGGATTCCGACGCCGGCTGGCCACCGCACGCGGCATGTTCAGAGTGCAGCGCGACACTTTGGTTGCGCCGCCAACCGCAGCAACCGAGGGAATCAGCAGCAGCGGAGCGTGCTCAGCTGGTGGCGCTGCCGGCCTGCGCCTCTTCAAACAGCAAGTGAGCCTTCTTCACAAGCATGTGGTCCTCACCGTAGCCAGCCAGCGCCTTGAGGTGCTTCTGCGGGGCAGGGACGAAGCAGGCGACGAAGAATATCTGAGCAGATGAGCCATGATGGGTTAGATGGCACCCGCCCCAAGCCAGAGGTTTTGCACAAGTCTTGAAGCAGCATGCCCTATGCAGCTAGGTTTGCTCCAGTGCTGCCCGCCCCTTTGCAACGCACGAGCACCCTCTGCTGCACGCGGTCGACACGAAACACATCCTCAGCCTCATTAAACCACAGCCACATCCTCAGCCCAACTTGCAACTGCTACCCAACTTGCAGCTGCTGCGCACCTGCATGGCTTCCAGGTGCCCTGCCGCACGGCCCGCATCCGCCACCCCATCAGCCGCCATCTCCCGCAGGCCGATCAGCGCAAGCATGAAGTCGATTTCCTCGTTGGCAGGGTTGCCCTCCCCAAGGTTGGCAACTGTGTGTGGGCATGTGGGCACAGGGCAGGGCGGGCGTGAGGCCTTGGGATTGGCAGCCGCGGCGTACAGCACTGCCGTCCAGCATCAGCAAAGCAGGTCAATGCGATTTGCCGGCCAACTCATGCAGAGGTAGCGCGTCACTCGGGCAGCATGCTGTCATGCCAGCAGCGCCAGCAGACCAAGACCACACCTGGCTTGAACACCACCCACCTAGCGCGGGTGCGACCTCATGCAGCAGCTGCTTGGCCGTGTCAAACTCGCCCAGCAGCGCCAGCACCATGCCCAGCCGCTGCTGCACCGTCAGCAGGTGCTCCTCTGCGGGCGCGCGGTGGGCAAGCAGAGAGGTTTCAGCAGCAGTAGATGGGCGGTCGAGCGACCCACTCAGCCTGCTGCGCTGTTGACAGGGGCTCAAGTAGGCTTGGCAAGCGCAGCAACCCCAGCCAGGCAAGCATGCGCGGTATGACGGACTGCGGCGGCCGGCTGCCAATCAGAGGACGGGCAAGTCCAGGGGCGTGCGCAGCTGCTTCCGGGAAGTGCTTGCGCACGGTGGCCAGAATCAAAGCAGCGCAAGCGCAGCCAACAAAGCTAGCTGTAGCACAGAGTACAAACAAACAGTGATGCACACCTGCTTCAGGGAAGTGCTTCGCACCGCCGCCGGCAGCAAAAGCAGCGCAACAGTTGTACCAGAACGTACAAAAACAAACAGTGGTGTGCACCTGCTTCGGGGAAGTGCTTGCGCACAGTGGCCAGTGAGCGGCGCAGCGACTCGGCTGCTGCTTCATACTTGCCCATCACGTACTGCAACCAGGTGGGCAGCAGCGGTACGGGATCAGGCGTGCAGAAGTGAGGCAGGCTGCTTGGGGCGCCGCAGAGGGACAGGCCATGTGCCGCTTCCGTGTGTTACCCTGGCAACACAACACCCGTTACTTGGATCAGAACACCACAAGATCGGACCACGTGAATGGGGCACCCCGTGTTCCCCTGCACCCACCTGCAGCGTGCCGCACTGGTAGAGCGTGAGGGCCACGTGCTCAAAGTTGTCGCCCACCGCCATGTGAAGCTGCACATCCTGCACGGCAGGAAGCGTGCACAGCGGGCGGAGCAGGGTTCGGCACAGCGCCAGTGCGTTGCAGTTCATGGCTGTCCTGAGCTCAAGAGGCTTGGCCCATATGTTACTGCTACTGGCCCCCAAGTGACGTGCTGTACTTGCCCTCAATGCCACGGCCCTTAACTTGCCGGCTCATACATCGCTTCCGCAAGTTCCTGCTGGCCATCTAATCCCCGCCGAGGTGGCCAAAAGCATGGCAATATTGCTGCTGATTCCCCGCTAACCAGCAGCACCTTACCTGCTCATAGAGAGCTTCCGCAAGCTCCTGCTGGCCGGACTCGAGCGCCTCCATAATCAGCCTGCTGTGCTCCCTGCACCACAGCGCGGCGCAGCGCGGCGGGGCATGCGGTTCAGGGTTTTGATGCTCCTGTTCCAGGAACAGGCAGGTGGGTGCGGCACGCCCAGCTGCTGCTCCACGGCTGCTGTATGCAACACTGCTACAGTGCGCCTGCAGCAGATGCGTATTGAAACCAGACCAAGATAGCCGCCCACCTGTCTGTCCGCCCGCGTGTTGTAGAGAACACACAACAGCATGCAAGTGACCGAAGCATGCATCAAGACTGCTCGGCTGCCCAGGTGACAGCTCCACGGCTGCTGCTCAAAACACTGCCGCAGCGCCCACACCACAGAAAAACTGCGAGCAGACTGATGGTCGCCCACCTGAGCGCTGCCATGACCAGCGGGCTGTCGCTGCCCAGCTGCTGCTCCATCGCCTGCAGGCCGCCCTGCATCTCCTCCAGGTGCGGCCCCACAGCTGCGGGCAGAGAGGAAGCGGGAACAAGGGAATGCGCAGGTGTGTGTGTCTCAACACCTGCGCAGCTGGGCGGTACGCCCAGTGACCCATGCACAGGGCAGGCGGCAGGTGTGGGCAAACCCGGCACCTGCTGCGCCAGCGCTTCAGCGACAAGGCAGCGCACCCGCCACACTCAACAATTTCCTGGCCCTTCACATCTCTTCATGGCAAGAAGCAATCGTTTCCACGCACTCACCGTCAGCAGTCAGATTCTGCACCTGCTGCGCCAGCTCCGCCCGCACTCAGCAGTAAATGGTCAGCCAACTCCAATTGACAAGGAACTCAATAAAGCAAACACGCGCAGCTCACCGTCAGCGGTCAGGTTCTGCGCCTGCTGCGCCAGCGCGTGGTAAAAGTGCGCCTCGCCCAGCCCCAGCTCAAACTTCTCCTTGGTTTCCTGCAGCTCCTGCAACACCAAGGGTGGGTGGCAAGGCCGGTTTGCAAGTAGGCGGCAGGTGGGAAGCGCCATGCCAGCCCAAGCGCAGCCAGCAGTCTGGTGGATTCTCATGGGGCACTAACATCCAAGCAGAGTTCAACAAACCCTTACCGCCGCCTCTTCCTCATCCTCTGCCTTCAGCTCCGCAAGCATGGCCGCTGCCTTCTCCAGGCTGCTGATTGCCTGCCCTGTGTACAGCTGCAAACAGGGTCGGGTACAGCTGGCTTGGCACTTCGAGGTTTGGCATCCGGGCTGCCAACGGCCCGCTCTGTGCACAGCTGCGCTACATGATCCTGCCACACACAGGTCAACGGCTGCACCATGCAGCATCACGCCTCGTGCATTGCGCTGATGGCCCGCTCCAAGCAAGCTGCCCTGTGTAACCCCTCTCGCATGCGCCCACCTGCGCTTCCTGAGGGCTGTTTGTGCCCAGCAGCGCGGCTGCGTACCGCGTCGCTGCAATGGCCATGGCCGGCCCAAAGCCGGTGTCATGCTCTTTGAGGATGTCCAGAGCACGCTTGGCTGTAAAAGGAAAGAGTGGAAGAGCAGTTGGAGGGCAGATGGAGTGGCGGTTGGGCGGGTGTTGCGATGTGAAAACAGAGCGTTTGGCTGCAGCAGAGCAGCAGCACAGTGAAGCCGGCCACAGGAGCAGCAGCACCAGGGGAGCACAGCACAGCACAGCGCAGCACAGCGCAGCACAGCACGCACCTGCTTCTGCCGCCTCCGGCATGCGCTCGTGCAGGAAGCGAATGACGCATAGCTGGTCGTACAGCGCTGCCAGCTCCAGGGCATTGGGCCCCAGGATCTCCTCTGCCTGCTTGGCGCCTGCGGCAGGAGAGGGGACAGCAAAGACGGTGAGGGAGCAGTCCAGCTGCGATGGTTTGATCCCAGGCTCCCTTTCATCGTGCCTGCGGCTTTGGTGCGGGGCGGCAACAGCATGCATGCATGGCCCCAACAGCACGATCGACTTGCGCTGATCCTGCTATTGAAAGCAACAACAGACAGACACATGTATGCATTGCTGGCTGTGGCATCGCAACGCCCCAGCATCTGTTCTGCACCCAACCTCTCCACCAACTGCCCGGCGGCGGCAGCGGCGGCGCACCTTCGGACAGCACATACTCTGCCTCCATGGGCTTGCCCTGCTGCACCATCTCAAAGGCCGCCTGGATGAGGCGCTCAAAGGCCTCTGCCATGGCATCAGCTGCCTCATCGTCGCTCAGCTCTTCTTCGTCGCTGCCTGAGCCTGCCGCCACGCCGCTGCCGCCGGCGGCTGGCGGCGGCGGCGGCGGCGCACTGCCCCCCGCCTGGCGCTCCGCCATGAGCATTGTGGCGGCACTGATGCCTCGGGTATGCTGCCGGGCGGCTGCGAGCGCTGGAGGGGCGCCAGGGGCTGCGAGCGGCGGCGGCGCAAAGGGCATGTGGGGCGGGACCGCCATCGGCGCTGCTGCCACTGCTGCTGGAGCATCCAGCAGTGCTGTGGAGCAGCGTAGCTGCGCCAGCGCGCCCCGCACAAGGCGCGACCTTGACAGCGCCATTCTGCTGTGCTGTTGGCGGCGATCACAGTTTGCAGTGAATCTACGATTGCTGCCGTTCTGGGTTTGAGCGCCAGCGGCCGCATGCGGCATGGTGGGGCATCCATGGCGCGCGGAGTCTGAAGCGCCGGAGCTTGCAGGGCGGTCCGGCACTCGCCTCGACACTACTGATCACGCCACAAAATGATGTCAAGCGCGCTGCCAGTAGTTGCTGCGCCCCCGCGTGGTGCACGGGCGCCCGCGCCGGCAGCCTCTCGGTGCCGCCAGCCTCTGCGGCCCCTGGTGCGCTGCTCGGCCACAGTCAGCGAGCAGAAGGCGGGGGAGCAGGGTCAGGCGGCTGTCGGCCAGGCAGCCAGCGGCGGCGGCGGCAACGGCGCACTTGCCGGCGCCGCGGCTCCGGCCGCCCAGCAGATGCCCCAGCCGCCCCAGATCCCAGTGAACGCCACCGTCTGCATGGAGGGTGAGCAGGAGGGGAGGCTGTCACACCAGCTGACAACCCTGCCATTGAGGCGGTACGCCGCCCTCCGACGGCGTGTGGCAGGCAGCGCACCGCTGCTGGCCTGAGCGCCGCGGCAGCCGTGCATGCCGGCTGCCGCACTGCATGCTGCTTGCGTATGCCGTTGCGGCGCGAGCTGCACACACGGCACTCTGACGCGCCCCATGTACTGCAGGATTCGGTTGGGATAGTCACAAAACCAAACCTTGGTATAAGGTGGTAGAGGGCAAGATTCCAGAGCTCAAGGCATCCGGCATCACTCACCTCTGGCTGCCGCCGCCCAGCCAGAGCGTTTCGGCACAGGGCTACCTGCCGGGGCAGGTGCGGCGGGGTGGGCGGAGCGGGCAGACGGGCAGGCGCAGCTACAAGCGAGGGTTGGATGCAGCGCGGCTGGGGTGATTGGAGGTCGGGGCGGAGTGCCTGCAATATTGAAGCCGGGGGACATCTGCACTGGTGGAGCGGTCTCCCCTTGCAGCTGCCACTGCTGCTGCTCACAGCTGCTTACCCTTTATGAGGGGCGACTTCGCACCAAATTTTTGGTGTCTCGAGCTGCTGCATGCCAAACCTCCTGGCGACTGTACCTCATTCAACCAGTTGGCGCCTGCCCGCTGCTGAACCACCCGCACAGCCAGCACGGCTGCTCTGAGTGCCTCTCCAAATCATGGGCCCTTCCTGCCATACCCATGCAGCTGTACAACCTGAACAGCCAGTACGGCAACGAGCAGGAGCTGCGGGAGCTGAACCGCAAGCTGCGGGAGGCGGGCATCCGGTGAGCTTGCCAAATGCGAATTGCCTGTGTTGCCAAATGTGTATTGCCTGGATGGCTTTCACCCATGGCTTGAAGTGCTGAAATTGCTGCGGGCGGCGGGCATCCGCTCAGTTGCTTGCCGGTGTTGCTGCTTTGCTGTGTGGCTGTGTTGTGTGCAACCACAGCAGTGCGCTCTGCCCGGAGCAGCAGCCCACCTCCTCCTCCGTCTGTTCATGTACGTGCTTTCAACACCTCCCTTGTCTTGCAGGCCGGTGGCGGACATTGTGATCAACCACCGCTGCGCCGACAAGCAGGACGAGAACGGGGTGTGGAACAAGTACGGCGATGACGTGAGCTGCCTGGCCTGGAGCTTGCTTTGGCTGATGGGTGCTGTGCTTGCGCTGGCGTTGGCGTTGGCGCTGTGAAAATGCATGCCGAACGTGTGCAGGCATAATGCTGCATGACTGTGGCGCGACACCGCATTAACTGGGCTGGCTGACCGAGGCACCTCAACTTGTGCTCGTGCATGACCGTCTGGGGGGCGGGCAAGCAGGGGGCCCTAGACCAACACAGTGACACGAGTATGTTTGCCGCACCTGTGCCTTAGCGTCTGCGAGCCGCCCTCCGCCGCCGCAGATCGACCACAACGGGCGGCCCATCAACTGGGACAAGTGAGCCCTCTGACTCTTCCAGTACCTTGTTGGGTGTACGGGCATGAGCGGCATTTCCCACAGGAATAGGTCACCGCTTTGGCTGTGCATCTCCATCAGTTGTTCACTTGCGATTACCTCACTCGCCTCTCAGGCGCCATTGACCTTGCTGGCCTGTTGCTCTCAACCCTGCAGGTGGGCCATCACCAGTGATGATCCAAAGTTCCGGGGCACGGGCAACAAGGACAGCGGCGACGACTATGAAGCAGCGCCAGGCGAGCCAAAGCAGGCGTGGCAGGGTCTGTGAACAGAGCAGGCACAGCCGGGAGTGCGTGCACAGCAGGGCCGCACAACGGCGCAGGCTGGGGCGAGGCACTAGATGAGCGCAGCAGGCCTAGCAGCTACCAACCGCTTGCGCTGTGTTGCTGTGCAGACCTGGACCACCACAACCCGCAGCTGCACCCTCAGCATACCGACAATCATGGCTCGCTCCGCGGTTCTCCTGCATCCTCATTGCATTGCCCTTCCTGTTTGCAGACCTGGACCACCACAACCCGCAGCTGCGCGAGAGCCTCATCGACTGGCTCAACTGGCTGAAGACCGACATCGGCTTTGAGGGCTGGGTGAGCAGCTGCTGTGCTTGCCTGAGCCTCTGCTGCGCATGCCTTGCCGACCACAAGCTGCCTGTTTGCCGTCGCGCTGCATCACCTGTCCTATCCGTGCATGCGCCTCCACTGCACACGTACGTGGCTCACCCCTCTGCCTGTCCGGTTAATTTTACCTCCCTCCTTGCATTGCAGCGCTTTGACTTCATCCGCGGCTATGCCCCAGAGTACTGCCGAGAGTGAGCTGAGCAGGAACAATTTGCAGGATGGTGGGCGGCATGCATGCCGCATGCATGTGGGGCAGGGCCTGCCGAGAGTGAGCTCTGGGCAGGAGGACGGGGCCAGTGCACAATGCTTATATGCTGCTGCACACGGCTCATGCAGGTATTGCCAAAAGACGCTGGGGGGCGACACATTCTATGTGGGAGAATACTTTGTTGATCTGCACTGGTGAGCATTGCTTTGGAAGCATTGCTTTGAAAACATAAACAACGCTTGCTTGCCATTGTGGCGTATGGGAATTGGTGCCGGCAGCTGCAGGCGCGGGCGCCCTGTTGGCACGCATGCGGCGGCGCTGCCCCTCGATGCAAGTATCAGATGCTGGGCAGCTGGCCCATCTCGCTTCTTTGCTGCCTGGCCCCTCATGCTGCGCATCCTTGCTGCTCCTGTGCAGGAATGGTGAGGCGGCTGGGCAGCCCCGGCCTGCGGGGGAGAATGGTGCATGATGTTGCTGTACCAAAGCACCTGAGCAGGGCCCGGTCGCCAGCCACGCAGCAGGGTGGCAGGCTGTGGCTGCTTGCACACAAATGATGCCCAGCAGCGTGGCTTACCAAGCTGCTTGCTCGCTCTGGCTCAATAACTGTGCTGTGCTCCCACCCCTGCAGGCTCTGACCTGGACTACAACCAGGACGCGGGTGAGCGCTGGCTGTTATCTTGCTTCTGCTGTCCCACGGCCGCGTGCGCTGCGTTTCACTGACCCTCTACATGCAAAGGGCAGGGGACACTGCCCATCCTGCACTTCCGCTTGCTGTGCGCATCGAAGGGCATGCTGCGTTTTCGCCCAACACCCCGCTGTGTTCTCTGCTTCGCCCACCCGGGAGCAGCACTTGATCGCGTATGCGGCGCCATCAGCTCCTGCCACATGCGTCCCCTGCCCCGTGCAGCACGGCAGCGGCTCTGCGATTACATCAAGCGGGCGGAGTACACAACCCTGTTTGACTTTCCAACGAAGGGCATCCTGCAGGCAAGTTGGGTGATGCATGCGTGCAGGCAAGGGGACGCGTGGGCCTTGCAAGTGCTGCGCTATAAAGGCGCTTTGGGGTTTGCTGAATTTTGGATGCATGCGGCTGAAGGTAAGTGCCAGGAAACCCTACTGTACTTCACTCCATCTTACCCTGCAAACCCCAATGCAGGAGGCGGTGAAGCACACCCAATATGACCGGCTCAAGGACAGCCAGGGCAAGGCGCCCGGCCTGCTGGGCTGGTGGCCCGAGAAGGCCTGCACCTTTGTGGACAACCACGACACCGGCTCCACGCAGCAGGTGGGTGTCAAGAGCTGGGCAAGTGTTAAGGGGAATGGAAGGGCTGTGTATGCACGCACGTGGACGACACCGGCCCCATGCGGCAGGTGGGTTTGAACCCATCAAACTAGGGAGGCAGCAGTGCTCGGCTGGTGGCCCAGGAAGGCCTGCACCGGGGTCCGTGCAGCAAGTCTGGTGCAGGCATGGGAGGAGGGCATGTGCAGCAGGGGCCGATCCCGTCGGCCCAGGTATCACTGGGCAGCACATGCCTTTTCTGTGCTGCTCAGCGTCCGTCCCCTGCCTGTGCCGCCTGCAGCACTGGCCCTTCCCCAGCAAGCACGTGATGCTGGGCTACGCCTACATCCTCACCCATCCCGGCATCCCCTGCCTGTTCTGGGAGCACAGCTTTGGTGCGTGGTGGTGGGGGCAGCACCGCGCCTTTGCTAGTAGGATGCCAGCTGCAGCCACTGCTGCGGGTATGCTTGTGCAGTGCAGGCACGTGGGGGCAGAGCTGCACTGCGTGTGTCCTCAGGTCACAGCCGTGGCACTGGCTGTGTGGGCACGAGAGTTGCAGTGCAGGCACGTGCATGCAGGGCGAACGCAGGGCCAGCCTTCAGCAGACGCGCCCGCCTGCCGCGCATGCGTGCTGGCTGACGCCCGCCTGCTGGGCATGCACTGCTGAGCCGCATGTTCTGCTCGCATAGTGACCCGCGTGTGTCACTTCCCAACCCTGGCACAGACTGGGGACTGGCCGCAGAGATCGACAAGCTGGTGAGGGTCCTTTCTTGTCGGCTTGAGTCATCAGCCGCTGCCTGCCGCTGCAACGCTGCGCACGAGCACTGCACTGCCTGCTGCGTTTGAGCGGCGCCTACATGCTACTGTCCCTTTGCAAGAAGCTTGGCTGCCGCCTGCCTCCCAACTGCTCGTCTTGCCTGCCACTGTTCAACCGCAGGCGGCGCTGCGCCAGCGGGCGGGCATCCAGGCCAACTCCAAGCTGGAGATCCTGGCTGCCGAGAAGGACATGTACGTGGCCCGCATCAACGGCAACGTGACAGTGAAGCTTGGTCCCCGCTATGACATGGGCAACCTGGTGCCCCGCAAGGAGGACGGCTGGGCGATGGCCGCCTCTGGAAAGGACTTTGCAGTGTGGGAGAAGAAGTGAGGCGGGCAGCTGCTCAGGCTGCTGCGGTGCGGCATGCACGCATGGGTGCATGTGCTGCTCCCATTTCCGCTGCCGTCAGCCACAGCTGCGTGTTGGACCTTCGTGCCCCTTACTTCTTGCTGCTGCGCCCCTGCTGCTGCTGCATGACGCATCTCCTTGCCTGCTACCCGTCTTCGATGCAACCTTCCTAGCTACTGGTTTTTCGCACGGCTGCACCCACGACCTTGCCCATCTGGCTTGCGCCCACCTCGTTTTTGCGCCTACCTTTTCCCCCGGACTGCACACCGCTCGGACCGTCTTCTGTGTATCTCTGCCGGTGCTGTTGGCACACTGTTTTGCCCGCACATGCTGCATGCGTTTTGATTTGAGGCACCGCCCCGTGGTGCGTTTATGTTTCGCTTTTCAGCAATTGGCCAGTACATTGGTTGGCATGCTTACATACTACGTTGTGATCAACCGATTGTAATGAAACACTGGAGAGGAACCGGCTGCTGTTGCTGCCATGCCGGCCAATGCTGGATGCGTGGCGGTGCGGCTCACGGCGCGGCAGGCATGCCGGGGCAGCCGGATCCAGTCCCTGGCAGCTGGCAACAGCTGGGCCTGCAGCCGCTTCTCGCGAGTTACGGAGCCCTTCACAAGGCTGTTGAGCAGGTGAGCGTGGGTGCGGGGGCGGCTGGCGGGCAACGAGCGAAGCGAGCCACCAAACGGCTGGCGACGGGGGCTTTGCAAGGGCTATGATCGCGATTTAGACGCTGTGCAGGCGGTGTAGGAGGCCGGCGGCGTGCTCGCAAGCCACCGACCCAAAGTTGAGGTGCAGGCTTCAAAGTCACGGGTGCCCGCTCCCCGCTCTTGCAGGTGCACCCACGACTATCAGTAGCTCCCAGAGCGTCCCGACGATGCGGGCGTCCTTCGTGCTGGCTGTCCTGCTGGCGCTGGCCGCCGCTCGCGGTGGTGCCGCCCAGGAGAACGCAGACTCTGTGCTGGACGTCCTGTCCTCCTCCACCCAGCTGTCCACCCTCAACAAATACGTGCAGAAGGTGGGCCGGCGCGGACAGCTGCGCCGCACGCCGCCGCCGCCACTGCTGGTTGCGCAGCGCACTGCCGCTCCCACAACCGCCACCTGCTTAAGTGGCGGCGCCGGCGGCACACCGCCCTCGCCTTCCTGCGCTGCTGGCAGTGCAGAGCTGTTGGCAGCTGTGCATGCCCTTCCTGCCAGGCATATGGGCCTGTGGCCAGCCCTCGCAGTAGGAAGGCAGGCTTGTGGCCTGCATTGTGTCACATGCTGCTATGCATCCACCCTGCTTTCCCAAACTCCACCAACTGCCGTGCAGTCCCCGGCCGCAAAGAAGCTGCTGGACGCCGCTGGCGGCTTCCAGGGCACCTTCTTTGCGCCCTCCAACTCGGTGAGCCTGGCTATCTCCTGCGCCTGATGCTTGGGCGTGTTCTCGGGGGCTTGCTAGTGTAGTTAGCACGAGGATGCAGGGTATCCTCGCTCAGCTTTTGGCTGCCGCTGTGCGCTTGCTGCCAAGCGCAGGCTGGGAGGCTGGGGCTGCAGGCGCGTCGGTTGGCAAGCTCACAATGAGCGGATCACTCCTGCCAAACCAAGCACATTGCGCATCACTCCTGTGCCTTGGCTGTGCCATGCCACTGCAGGCCTTCTCTGCGCTGGGCGACAACCTGAGCGACAAGCAGCTGCAGGACATCCTGGTGCGTATTGCAGCCCGCACGCTCCTTAATTGCGGTGTGCATTTCATTGTGGCAACGCAGCAGTGAGCCTGGTAGAGATACAATGCTGCTTTCCGCTTAGCTGCCCACATGACAGCCGCACCAAATGGCGCCCAGCTGGCTGTGCCAGGCGCACACGCCTTGCCTGGACCCCCGCTGCTAACGCCCTGTCTCACATCCTTTCCGATCCATCCTGGCCGCTGCCGCAGCTGTACCACATCGTTCCCGGCCCGCCCGCCGCCTTCAACAACCTGAACGACGGACAGGTGTTCATCACTGCTCTCAAGCCCAAGACCATCACGGTGAGAGAAATCTATGCAGTGTGTGCGGCAGGCGTGCAAGGCTAGCTCGTTGGCGGCTGCTGCACGTGCCTTGCATTGCGCTGGTTTGGCTGCAGGTCGGGTGGGCTGTGCAGGCCGGATGCATGGAGGGCCGGCTGAGCCCATTGCTTGCCTGCTGACCGCCCGCAACCGCCGCTGCTCCTGGGCTGCCCTGCTCCTTACAGGCCAAGTACCAGGAGGGCCGGCTGAGCCTGGTCGATGAGGAGGGCAACACCGCCCGCATCACCAACGCCGACACCACCATCGGCCGGGCGCAGTATGGCGGTGCGTATTGCCTTGTCTGCTCTCTGAAAGGGGTGCACACGAGCATGTGACCTGGCACCTCAATCAGCATGCATTGCACAGCTGCCCTGGGGTGGCTGGCACAGCTGGGAGTAGCGGCGCCAACTCCTTCATAAGACCATGTCATCCAGCCCCTTTTTTGTTTCCGTGCTGTGCAGTGATCCATGAGATTGATGAGGTGCTCCTGCCCTATGCCATCAGCCGGGTAAGTGCCGCTTACCCGCTGCCTTGCCTGCAACAGCCCTAGGGTGCCGAGCCGCCGCTGTGCGGCATGCTGTGTGCTGGCTGCTATGCATTGGCCGAAGTGGCGTAGCTGTGCCTGCAATGTGTCGCGCACAACAACCCGCGCCTGCGTGCTGGTGGCCTGATCCACTAGCTGCCACATGCTCCTTGCATTGCGCCTGCTCAGCCCTGCCAGCACCAGCCAAATGCACCTGCCCTGCCCTGCCCCGTCTCTCATGCCCCCTTGCAGGCTGGCGGCAACTCTGATTCGGTCGATGCTGCAGACATTGCCGCTGCCCCTGGCGCTGCTCCCGGCGAGCTGGGCACGCCCGGAGAAAGCGTGATTGATGTGCTGATGGCCGCCAACCTGACCGCCCTTGTGGAGGTGGCCGAGGTGCGCCCGGTCTGGGTTGTGTGCTGCCGCACTGCCGAGCGGGGTGCATGTGGGTAGTGGTAAGGAGCAGACAAGGTGGCTGCCGCCCAGTGCACCGTCCAGCAGGTAGCAGCGCCCCGCCCTGCCTCCACATCTGCTTTCGTGATCGCCCGCACGGCCCAACACACTGCTGCGCTCACACCAGCAAATGTTAGGGCAGAAGACCCGCCGGCGCCATCGCGTGCACCTGAGCTGTCCCTCCTGCCACCCCTGCTCCTCTTGCCTCCTCTGCAGCTGGCCGGCCTGAGTGACGAGCTGGGCCCTGGCTTCACAGGCACCCTGTTTGCGCCCAGCGACGACGCTGTGGAGAAGTTCCTGGTTGAGCTGGGCAGCGGCGGCCTGGACCCCGCGCTGGCACAAGAGATTCTGGTGAGCTGCACACACAGCAGCCGTGCACAAAAAACAGCTAGAAAGTTTGAGATTGCGAGCGCCGCGGCCCTTCAGTTGCGTGCATAGCATGCAGCCATCTGGCTGCTGACCATGAGCAGCTGCGGGGGGTCAGCCAGGCCTGCCTTGCTGTGCCGCGGCCCAGCCTGCGCACCGCCATCCGCACCGCCTCGATCGCTGGCTCATCGCCAACTGTACCGCATGCCTGCTCACGGACCCTAACAATATCTGCCTCAATCCCCACCCCACTGCCTCGCCAGCTGTACCACGTTGTGAACGGCACCCTGAAGGCCAACGATCTGACCGGCGGCCAGCTGCTGACCACGGCTGGGGGCGGCATCATTACGGTGGGTTGCCAGCTAGGCGGTACAGCCGAATGTTGATTGCCAATCGAGGAGTCGGAACGCATAGCTCACGTACTGCTGCTGCTTTGCGTGGAGCCCCTCAGCTGCATACCCTGATTGCACCCATGCTGCTGCATTCCTCGCACTGTTTTGCACCATGCTGTGCCCACGCTGTTGCAGCCCCGCCATCCACACCTGGGCTTGCTTGCTGCCTGCCCTGACTGCACCCCAGCGCTGCAGCATGCCGACGCCTGCTGCTGCCTGCTGTCAACCCACCTCATGCCACGTAGGCCATGCGCCAGGACGGCCAGCTGTACCTGCAGGACGCTGCCGGCCGCCCCGCAGCCCTCGTCACTGAGGCCGACCTGCCGGCAGCCGGCGGCCTTGTGCATGTCATCGACACCGTGCTGCTGCCCCGCAAGCTGAGCGCCCCCACTGGCGTGCCGCCTGCACAGCCTGCTCCACCCAGCGGCGCGGCGGGCCGTGCAGCTGGTGCCGCCGCCGCACTGCTGGCGGCGCTGCTAGCGGCGGCGCTGGCGTGAGCGGCGGCTGCTGCGGCCATGCAAGTCGGCAGCTGGCCTGGCGAGCGCACACCGCAATGCAGCATTCTGGTTGCAAGCCTCTGCTTGTTGCACGGCTGTTGAGCAGTTTCACACAACTGCCACTGCTGCCACGCATTGCAAACACAGATGCGGATGATGCATGCAGCCGAGGCAGCGCACGTGCGGCAATGCACTGAGTCCAATTGTTGCCATTGCCATGTTGTTGCCAAGGTTCACATCAGCACAAACCACTGGAGGGACTGCTTTTGATGTGCAGCTGCCTTGCAGTTTGAGTGGCACCCAAAATAGCGACAGTGTGCGGGTGGCGGCGGCAGGGGTCCAGGCGGCACCCGCCGGGTGTTGGTGCAGAGCGCTCGCAGCCACCCCCGGCACGAGACAAGCCCGAGAAGCACGAACCCAAACGCAAACCGGCCTACCGCACGCGTTTTGCTGCTGCCAGGCCCCTGCCGCCAGCGGCAGCGAGCGGTTGACGGCGGGCTGTCGGTGCCTGCCGCGCCCCCTGGCGGCCGCCCCGCGCCTCCCCGCCGCGCTTATCTTCTTCGCCACCCACAGTTCGAGCTTTGCAAGCGGGTTTGGGCGGCCCGATCGCCCGCATGGGGGCGGTTGGCCGCGTCACGGCAGTTGCAGCAGGGACCCAGGCACAGCACAGCAGCATGGGGGTTCAAAGCCGGCTGTCCCGCCTCCCCCGCCCCGTCTTTCACTCTTTTGCTCCCCTGCTGGTCGCTGTCGGTGACAGGTGAGACACTCAGCCACCCCAGCCAGCCCCGCCAGCCCCCAGCAACTACCAACCGCTTGAGCGCGGCGGCCGCGGCGCGCGCCCCGCAGCCCCGATCAGCCCCGCCCCAGCCCCCAGCAGCACTTGCAAGCCTGTTGCGCGCGGCGGCGTGGCCCCGCGCAGCCTGCAGCCGTGCTCGGGGCCCGGCTGTTGTTACCTGCGGTTGAGCCGCCCACCCCAACTCAACTTCCCCGCCGCCCCCGTCCCCCTCCGCCCCGCGCAGGCAACACACACACCATGAACTACAAGGCCTTCGCCCTGCTGGCCATCCTGGCCCTGACCGGCTCTGCCGCCGCCGCCCGCAAGCGGGTGAACAAGAAGGATGTGGCTGAGACCTTCCCCACTGTCGCGGACGCCCTGATCGCCGGCAACTACACCGCCCTGCTCGGCGCCCTGGAGGTGAGGGAGCTGTCAGTGCCGCCGCTCAAACGCCGCTGTCGCCCGCCACTTGGCCAGTTGCTGTCGTACTTGCAAGTGCCCAGCCTAAGCCAGCTACAGCTTTGCCAGCACCCCCAGCATTCCTGCATATTCTGCACTGTCTGGTGCTTAATTGGCGCGCGGTCAGCCATTTGCAGCAGCCCGCATCAGCTGGCCAGTGCCAGCCGCAGCGCCTACTGCCTTTGCTTAGATGCACCTAGCCTGATCCTTTCCTTCCCTTGTTCCCTGCCTCGCAGCTGACTGGCCTCACCGATGCCTTCGGCCCCGACTTCGAGGGCACCATCTTCGCCCCCAGCGACAAGGGCTTTGAGTCCCTGACTACGCTGGTCACTGACCTTGGCCTGGCTTCTTCCCTGGAGGACCCCACCATCGTCGCCGAGGTCCTGGTGCGTGGCTGGGAGCTGTTTCCTCCGCCTTTGCCTTGCTATCAGCCTTGCTGTCTGGATTGTCTGCCTGGCCATGCTTACCATGGCACCAAATGCATGGCCATGCTTACCATGGCACCAAATGCATGGCCATTTGAACATGTCGTGAACATTGATTCAAATTTGAACCGCCTTGTTAGCATGGCCTGTTCACCCACACTTCAATGTCCCCCTGTTCCCCATGCGCAGAAGTACCACGTGCTGAACACCACCGTGAAGGCCGCTGACCTCGAGGAGGGCCTGACCGTGGAGACCCTGGCTGGCGTGCCCCTGACCGTGAGTTGGCGCTGGGTTCTCGTGGCATGCTTGTCCCTGTCTTGTGCCCCTGTTTTGTGCGAATCGCTGTTTTGTCTCCAGGGCAGGTTCCATACTTGCTCCAATTGATTCTGACCTCAGCTCTCCTTCATCCCTGTGCAGATCATCAAGAAGAATGGCGGCTGGGCTGTTGAGGACGTGAACGGCCGCTCTGCCAAGGTGAGAAGCATTTTGTACACGGGGATGTGCTGCGGGATGTACCTTTTGTAACACTCAACTGCACTGCATACATGCCCGTCTTGCCTGGCACTCCGGCACATGACCCGCCAGCTCACATCTTTGGTTTGCTTCCTGGCCCACCCCTCCCCGCCAGATCACCGTTCCCGATGTCGCCGCCGGCAAGGCCATCATCCACGGCATCAACGGCGTGCTGCTGCCCATTGAGCTGCCCGCCGCCGGCAACACCACCGAGCCCGCCACCCCCGAGGAGACTGAGACCGCCGCCCCTGAGGGCACTGAGGTGGCTGCCCCCGCTGGCGCCGCTTCCGGCCTGATGGCCTCCGCCGCTGCCGTTGCCGCCTCCCTGGTGGCCGCCGCCTTCCTGGCGTAAGCAGCCTGAGTTGTATTTCTCACCCCACCCTTTACTTGACTTGTGCAATGCGCTGGTGGTCCCACGGCCGCCCGTCGCCCAATGCAGCAATGCCTTGCGTGCACACCCCCGTACTGGCTGACTTTCGCTTTGCATTTCTATGGCAGGCGGCTCACTTCTAGGTAGCTCCCTCAGAATTCCTTCGGATGTAGGCAGCTCACTGACCTGCTGTGCACGGCTGCCCCCAATGTAAACCGTTGCACAGTTTATTTTGATTGGCTGAGGATGGCAGAAGTTAACCTCGAAGGATGGTTGGTCAGCCATGCTTGGTGCCTTGCAGTCCTATTTCTGTGAGTTGTGCACATTCACCTTGCCCTGTGAGACAGCAGTGCCGTTTGCAGGCCTACCACTGCTCGCTCATCTCGGCCCATTGACCAACTGCCTGCTGTCGTTGACTGCACATGAGGGTGCTGTGAGACACAGCCATGCTGCAAAACACCTCGCTTGCGCTCCCTGCTGACCAATCAGCAGCACAGGCTGCAACCACATGCAATGCAAAGCAGCCTGGATGGTGTAGCCCCCCAAAACGCAGCGTCATGCTTCGCCGGACGCCGGCGCTGCACGAGCGGGCGCCACCCTGCGGCTGTCTTGCCCTCCTGGAGCTCTCTAATGCTTGCTGCGCGCGCCAGCTTGACTGCAGCCGCCGGCGTGAAGGCCGTAGCGCGAGTAGCGCTCAGGGGTGCGTGCAGCGGGTGTTAGGAACGACGCAGCGCTGCCCAGGGCCGATCTCTACCGCTGGGGCCCGCTGCAGCGGCCGTGCCCTGGCGCCTCCCACCGCCCTGACGCTGCGCCACCTCTCCCCGCTGCTCTGCTGCAGGGTCGCTTGCAGGGCGCCGCGCAGCGCTCAGCCAGGGTGAGATGAGCCGACCAGCCGGCGCATTGTGGCAGCCGCTTCAGGGCGCCGCCGCCGCCGCCGCCACTGCCGCCTGCTGCAGGGGCCACCCCACCCTGCAAGGTCTTCGGCTTCCTGCCTGCCCTGTGTCTCACCTGTCACCAACCCCATGCTGCAGAGTCGCTCTTCTCCAGCTTCCGGGGCAGCCGCCTCGCGCCGCTTGCCGCTGCCGCCGCCACCGGCCGCGCCGCCGCCGCCGCTCGCCGCTCGCTCGCCGGCCGTGCCTTTGCCACCGTAGCAGCACCCGAGCAGGAGACCATGGTTGCTCAGCCGCACAAGGAGTACTTCCGCAAGGCAAGTGGGTGCTGAGATTGCTGGTTCTGCGGCAGTCCAGCCCTCTGGGAAGCTGCCCAGCGCGGCGGTTGGGTGCACAGCCAAGGATGCCAGCTGGGGCTGCGAGTTGGCAGGTGCATCAGTGCACATGCAGCTGTGAAACCTGTGCAAGCGCTGTGACCTGGCTGCCGTCTCTTCCCTCCTCCAATGCTTGCACAGGACTACAAGCCGCCTGCTTACTTGGTGGACTCGATCTACCTCAACTTTGTGCTGAATGAGGATGTGACGCGGTGCGCTTTGCCTGGCCTGCATGCGGGGCTTGCATGCGGCTTGCTGGCGGCCTTGCATGCGGCGTGCCAGTGCCAGAAGCGGCCAGAAGCAGCGATGGCGCCGGCTGGCCAGCGCTTGCTGTGCAGGAAGCGGCGGGTGCTACAATGGCTCGCCGTGTTACGCCTACCCTGCCGCAGCGTGGAGAGTGACAAGCGGGTGCTGCTTGGTGTCCTTGCTGTGCCCAACTGCACGCCTCATGAATGGCCTTTCATTGCTGCGCAGTGTTGAGAGCCGCATGCGGGTGCTGCCCAACCATGCTGCTGGCGAGCGTCCTGCCCTCTTCCTCAATGGCCGCGAGGGTGAGCGCTGGGGTGCGCTGTTTGAACATGCACTTGCAAGCAAACGCCTGGAGAGCGCATAGCTCGGTAAGGACTGAGGCCCATGCGCAGCTGCCTCACCCAACGTTTCCTACCACAATGCCGCAGACGTGAAGCTGGTGTCCGTTAAGATCAACGGCGAGGCGCTGCCTGTGGAGGGCTATGAGGTGGAGGCGGCCGGCCTGACCATCAAGGCGCCCCCTGCAGGTGGGGCTCGCAGTTGACGGGGGGGCAGATGCGATGTGCTGAATGTTGCCGCCAAGGTGCTGCCGCTGCCGCCGCTCTCCTACTGATTAGGCTGGCGCTGGAGATGCAGCTGCATGTAACATTTCCAGCTTAACCTGCACCCGCTGACCTGTATTCCCCTGCAGGCGAGTTTGACCTGGAGATCGCCACCGATGTGCACCCCGACCAGAACACTAGCCTGGAGGGGCTGTACAAGTCGGGCGGCAACTTCTGCACCCAGGTGGGCGCATTGCTGCGTGCTTGTATACGCAGCGCATGGCAATTGCATCGCCTGTCTGCTGCTCACGCCGGCGCTCCTTGCATGCTTGTGATCACATGGCTTGCTGGGAAGCACGCCGCTGAGTGTGATTCACCATGTTTATGTATCACTCCCTGACCTGCAGTGCGAGGCGGAGGGCTTCCGCAGCATTACCTTCTTTCCAATGACACCCAGATTTCTGATGTTTTCTAATTTATAAGCTCCTGTGGTATATCCTCTCATTTGCAGTGCGAGGCGGAGGGCTTCCGCGGCATCACCTTCTTCCAGGACCGCCCCGATGTCATGGCCAAGTGTGTTGCATCTCCTCACTACAGAACTTATGGGCTGGCGGTTTGTGGGGTGCGGTTGTGCAGTGGACTGGGGAATGCACTTGCTTCCAGGACCGCCCCGATGTCATGGCCAAGTGCGTTCTGCCCTGCCTGCTGGGCGCCTGTTGGCTGTTGTTTTGTGGAGCCGGTCACCTGTTTGACATGAACAGGTTGCAGCATGGCGGAGGTCATCTATGTAGCTGCCGCCGCCTTGCCCGCGCTGCCACCTTGCCCAGCCCTCTTCTGCACACCAGGTGTGCGTTCTCCCATGCACCTGCCCTGCACCCCTGCCTGCTACAGGTACACGACTCGTATCGAGGCCGACAAGGCGCGCTACCCCGTGCTGCCACCATGTTGTGCCCTCCCTGCCATTACATGCACATGGTTAGTGAACGCTGTTTTGACCCATCTTCCCTGCAGGTACACCACTCGCATCGAGGCCGACAAGGCGCGCTATCCCGTGCTGCTGTCCAACGGCAACCTGATCCAGAGCGGCGAGCTGGAGGGCGGCCGCCACTTCACGGTACGACGGCCTGCTACTGCACAGAGGCCGGATGCAACTGGCATGCCACACATGCGGAGGGCGGTCTCATGCTGCACATGCGGAGGGCGGTCTTCATGCTGTGCACATCCCCAGCCGCAAAACTTGCAAGTCGCTAGTGCAACCGTACTACCATACGTGTTCCTCTCCGCAGGTGTGGGAGGACCCCTTCCGCAAGCCCTGCTACCTCTTTGCCCTGGTGGCCGGAAACCTGGCGATGAAGGTGCGCAAAACTGCGGGTGTCTGGGTTGGCTTGTTGTTGACGGCTGTGTTGACCGCCGAGCTTGAGCCGCACCACTGCGCAACCACCTGCAACCCAGCTGCTGGGCATCACAGGTGGGCGCGGCTCTCTGCGCGTTGGTGCTGTGCATCTGCTTATTTCTGCATGCACTACACCCCTCTCCTCCCCTTCACAGGAAGACACCTTCACCACCATGTCCGGCAAGACCGTGGCCCTTGACATTTGTTTACAACCGCCTCACCCTGTTTCTGCACGCACCTCTCTTCTCGTCACTCTAACAGGAGGACAGCTTCACCACCATGTCCGGCAAGAACGTGGCCCTGCGCATCTTTGTGAACGAGCACAACATTGGCCGGGTCGACTTTGCCATGGAGTCGCTCAAGCGGTCCATGAAGTGAGCGGTTGTTGGCGGTTGCGGTATCGCCTGGCTGGTCTGTGATACCGTCGCCGTTGTGGTGCGCGGGCTGGGCAGTACTCTTGCTTGCACCCTATCCATGCATTTGCACCCAGCTTTGCTCACTTTTGTCATATGCCTGGTTGCAGGTGGGACGAGGACGTGTTTGGCCTGGAGTACAAGGCGCATTTGTCTGACTTGCTCAAAACCATTCTCACTGTCTCCCTACTTTGTCTTATTTGTTGCAGGTGGGACGAGGACGTGTTTGGGCTGGAGTACGACCTTGCCTGGTCTACATCATCCCGGTTGATTATTCATTCTTCTTTCTTTCTTCCCTTGCAGGTGGGACGAGGACGTGTTTGGCCTGGAGTACGACCTGGACCTGTTCAACATCGTGGCAGTGGACGACTTCAACATGGGTGGGTGCAATGAGTGCTCGTTGGGGAGCCGCTGCGTAGAGCAGTCGGCTGCACTGCCTGTGCTTCATGACTGCGTGGATGTTAGCTGCACTTGCTAATGTCTTGCAGCTGCCCTGATTACGGTGACGCTGGCCCGTGTGCCGTCGCTCTCCTGCCACCCGCATGTTTCCTGGTGTGCTTGCTGCTGACCAATGCTGCCCCGCCAAGCCGTGCTTCTGTCGCCATACTTTTTTGCAGGAGCGATGGAGAACAAGAGCCTGAACATCTTCAACTCCCGCCTCGTGCTGGCCACTCCGGACACCGCCACCGACGGCGACTTTGCGCGCATTGAGGGTAAGCACTGTGCACTGGCACTTACTGTCGAGGCAGCTTGCACCAATGCCCTTACTGTCAAGAAGGCTCGCCTGAAACTTGCGCTGGCCAACATAGCATTCTGTGGCGGATCATGGTTCAGCAAATCTCGAGGGGCTGCCTTCCTTCTGGCACCTCCCCCCTTGCCACTCAGGCGTGGTTGGCCACGAGTACTTCCACAACTTTACCGGCAATCGCGTGACCTGCCGTGACTGGTTCCAGGTGCGGCGCAGTGGATTCTTTCAGCCGGCACGCACGGATGCGTTTGCGATGATGTCGTCAGTCGTGGAGTCCCAGCCGTATTGAGCTGCCTCCCGCCGCATCTTCTGTGCCCTCACGGTCCGTTCCATTCTTCATCTACACCCATGCCTTGTCTGCAGCTGACGCTGAAGGAGGGCCTGACCGTGTACCGCGACCAGGTGGGCAGCTGGGCTTGACTGAGCTTGCCTACCCAGCGGTGGATCGCCCTGAACCCTGAGCCCTGAAGGCTATTGGAGCGGAGCAGCAGAATGGGGTGGGAGCCTGATTCCTGCTAACGTGCCTCACGCTGGGGGAGCTGTTCTGAACTCTGCAGGAGTTCTTCGCCGACATGAACAGCCGGCCGGCGTAGCCCACCGCCTATGCCTGAGACTGTTGCTCGTCCTCCATCTATGCTTCCCTCCCCCAATCCAGGAGTTCTCCGCCGACATGAACAGCCGGCCGGTGAAGCGTATCGAGGACGTGATCCGCCTGCGGGCTGCTCAGTTCAGCGAGGACAACGGTGCGCATTAGGCCGAGCTGCTTATGTTGAGAGCTGCTGTTGTATTGCATTGAGGACGTCATCCGCCTGCGCGCTGCTCAGTTCATCGAGGACCACGGTTGGTTGGCAGGTTGGCAGCTTAGCAGCAGGCTCAGCAACGGGCTGCTGACCTAGTGTTGGTGATCCGTCTGCGTGCTGCTCCTTCAACCAGGAGATGCCTGTTTGTGTGTGTGTCTCACAGGCCTCTCGACGCTCGCCATCAGTTTCGTGCAACCATCGCCATAATTTGCTCACAGTCCGATCGCATTGGCTGACCACTGCAGGCCCCATGGCGCACCCCATCCGCCCCGAGAGCTACATCAAGATGGACAACTTCTACACCCTGACGGTGTACGAGAAGGGTGAGTCGGAAAGCGTTCTGTGACTGATGCGATCACATGCAATAGTCAGCTGGTTGAGGACAATGTGTGCCTAACGGCACGGCTGCGGGCTGGGCGCAGGGGGCATGCTGCCACCAAGCGAGCCTCAGCACCACCCCAGCATTGTGCCTTGAACGATTTGCCATCTGCAGGTGCCGAGGTGGTGCGCCTGTACGAGGCGGTTCTGGGCAAGGCCGCACTCCACCTCTGTTCCTGAATTGCACGTTTTCTCACCGTCTTTCCATCCCAATTTGCAGGCGCGGAGGTGGTGCGCCTGTACGAGGCAGTGCTGGGCAAGGCGGGCTTCCGCAAGGGCATGGACCTCTACTTCCAGCGCCACGACGGCCAGGTGAGAGGAAATGCTATGGTTGTTTGAGTTTTTTGGCTGGGCATTTGTCATTTGAGGGCCGGCTTCCGCAAGGGCATGGACCTCTACTTCCAGCGCCACGATGGCATGGCCAGGTGGGTGGACAGCTCAAGGGTTCGATGCGACACGAATTTATTGCTTGATTCAGCTTCCATGCATTGCTCGCGTGTGCCAGGCTTGCTCCGCCATCCCACTGCTGCTTCCACCGGGGCACAAACCTGCTGCCCTGCAGGCCGTCACCTGCCACGACATCCTGGCTTCCATGGCAGCCACTCACCCATTCACATCGCAACTCGATTCGTCGCCTTTCCCGCACAGGCCGTCACCTGCGACGACTTCCTGGCCGCCATGGCGGACGCCAACAGCGAGGACCTCTCCTCCCTGGCCAAGTGCGCCGTGTTTTGTTGATTTTGGGGCGGTTGAGGATGGTTGCAATGCCTGCCCACTTGGGCGCGGTTCTGAGTGGCATTGTCGCAAGTTAACTGCGAGGACCTCTCCTCCCTGGCTAGGTGCGTTTTGCGGCTAGGGTCTGGGTGCACTCTGCCTGTGTGTCTGGTTCTGCGGCTGCCTGGGCCGAGTGCGCAGTCTTGGTGTTACTGCTGCACTCGGCTCCTGCCCGACGGCTGCCCTGGGTATGGCAGTATACAGAGCATCTCCTCCTCCCTCTGCCTCCTCCTCCCCCTGCCTCGCTCCCTGTGCAGGTGGTACAGCCAGGCAGGCACGCCCCGTGTGACCGCCGTCACCTCCTACAACCCCTCCGACAAGACCTTCACCCTGAAGCTCAGCCAGGTAGAATGCGATCCTTGTTGAAGGTTTTTTTTTTTGCTGTTGCCGAACTACTGGATTGGTGATAAGTATTTTGCGTGCATAATGTTTGCGAGGCTGGAGTTTATGTTTGCTAAATGCTAAAGTTTGCGAGGAATAGCAAGGGAGATCAGCAGGTATGGCAAAAATTTTGCGAGGTGGTTGCCCCGCCGGCGGCTTATCCAGCCTTCTAGCGTGCTGAACCGAGAAAATACAAAGGGCAGCTTTCTTGTTAGAGCCATAAGACCTTCTTAATGCCTTTCTGCAAGCTAGTTTAGCAAAGAAGCTGCCAACCAGGCACCTACCCAGGGGTCTGCCGCCGCTGCAGCGGCCGCCGGCCTGTGCCGAACTTTCGCGCACCTTCGACCCATTTTTTGTCCCTGTCACCTGATATGGCGTGCTTATTTACTGCACGCAAACAGATATGCCTCGCAAAACTTATCACCAATCCAGTATCTACAGCCCCTCTGACAAAGAGCTTCTCCCTGAAATCAGCCAGGCAAGCATGTTTCGTTGTGGGTGGTTTCCTCTGAAACCTGCCTTTCCAGCGCCCTGAATGACGAGAGCTGAGCAGCTGCCACGCTGTGGTCTGCCACGGTGTGCCCTGGTGTGCTGTTGTCTGCTCACATGTGGCTGTGGTCTGCCATGCTGTGTGTGCGTGTGTGCTGCGCACCTGCTGGGTTGCGGGTTGTATTGATGCAGTGTTGTTTCGCTCACCTTGCTCCCTGCAGACCATCCAGCCCAGCCCCGGCCAGCCGACAAACCCTGCTGTCCATGCGTGCCGAACTTGTTGCTTGCGACTGCCCTGCCTTTCCTGCTTTCCTGCAGACCATCCAGCCCACCCCCGGCCAGCCCACCAAGGACCCCGTGCTCATCCCCGTGCGCATGGGCCTGCTGGGGCCCGACGGCGCCGAGCTGCCGCTCAAGCTGCGCGGGTGAGATGCTGATGCCAAGATGCTGGAGGATGCTGCAAGCTGTTGTGGAATGCTGCGTGCTTTTTGGCCGGCCGCCCTGCCCAACTTCCTGCGGTTGGCTTGGGGCTGGTAGTTTGTTTGAGCTGCGCATGGGCCTGCTGAGCAACTGGCTTCATACTGATATCAATCCTTACTTGCTGCGGCCCCCAGCTGGCACCAAGGCCGTGCTGCGCCTGACCGACAAGGAGCAGGAGTTTGTTTTCTGACCTGCCTTCTCTGTTTTTGCTCCCATTCTCTCTGCAGCGGCCTTGAGCTGGGCACCGAGACCGTGCTGCGCCTGACGGACAAGGAGCAGGAGTTTGTGTTTGACGGCGTGGAGGCGCGGCCCGTGCCCTCCCTGCTGCGCGGCTTCTCCGGTCAGTGATACAATCGGTTGGCGGGTTTGGAAGATGGGATTTGGTGGTGTTTTGAATGCTGTGGGGATGCTCCCGTGCCCTCCCTGCTGCGCGCGTTGTCTGGTCAGTGTGAGGCCGCACCCGGTTGGATCTGCACTAGTCGATGTTTGGCTGTGTGGTTGAGGCAGCAAGGCCGCCGCGCTCACCACCCCGTGCTGACCCTGCGCCCTCACGGGCGCCCTCCCTCCCCTTGCACTGCAGCCCCTGTGCACCTTACTGTGGAGGGCCAGACGGATGAGGACCTGCTGCACCTGCTGGCCTACGACACCGGTGGGTTGTCTAGTCAGCCATCAGTTTGTCATTGTTTTGTACACTCCGGAGGGCCAGACGGATGAGGACCTGCTGCACCTGCTGGCCTACGACTCCGGTGAGCGCTCTGCTTTCCATTGGTTCCCACTATTTGGAGCCTTGTGTCATTCTCACTGCGACGCCTGCTGACTCACCACACCGGCACGCGCTCGTTTTGCTGCGAATTGGAACATTGCTTGCTATATACGCTCCACATTATGCAAGCCATGCAGTTGCACTTTCAGCGGCTGCTGACCGAAACCCGTATCTCGCTTGCCACCCACCTGCAGACTCCTTCAACCGCTGGGAGGCGGGCCACGTGCTGGCCAAGAAGCTGATGCGGGAGCTGTACCACGCCGCGGCCCAGTCGAGCGAGGTGGGTTGATCGTTTTTTGATATCTTGCTTTGATTCGTGGGTTTGCGGGAGCTGTACCACGCCGCTGCATGATCGAGCGAGGCGCGCAGCTGAGCCAGATCGTTGTCAAGACTGGTTGTGTTGAAAGCTGGTGCGGGAGCAGTACCATGCCGCTGCCCAGTCTGCCCAGTCGAGCGAGGTGCGCAGCTCAGCAAGCACAAACCTGCAGCACCGGAGTACTCAACGGCGCCGCACAATCGGCCGCGCCGCAGGGCATGCTGGGCAAAGCATCTGCAGCACGTGTCTGGTATTCCGCCACGCATTGTTCGTTGCCCATGCGTACCATGCCGCTGCTTCTCCCCTGCCTGACTCAAGCAGGGCAGCGTGGCGGAGCGGCTGGCTGCGGCGGGCGGCGTGAAGCCCAGCCTGGTGGACGCCTATCGGGCCCTGCTGACGGGTGAGTGAAGTTAGAGGGTGTGCAAAAGCTTCGCTAGGGGTTTAGGGTGTGGCGCAAGGCAGCCCAGCCTGGTGGACGCTTACCTGCTGACCGGCGAGCGGCTTGGAACTGCTTGTCATTGCAGGATGTATGGGGCCAAACGCTGGCTGATGGCGTGCCCGCTGCCGCTGCTGTTCTAACTCCTCAACACCATCTGCGCTTCAAACCCTTGCTGCTCCTGCAGACACCAGCGTGGGGAGGGGACTTTCAGGGCTCACTCCTCACTACCACCTACAATCCAACTCCTGTCTGCCCCTGCAGACAAGGCCGTGGACGGCGCCTTCAAGGCGTACGCAGTCTCCCTGCCCGAGCAGAGCGAGCTGGTGGACAAGATTCCGGAGGCCGACCCTGTGCTGCTGTACGAGGTGGGAAAGAAGAACATGGTTTGCATGTACAGTATATTGTGGCGGTGGCTGGTATTGAAAGAGAGACGGAGCGAGCTGGTGGACAAGATCCCCGAGGCCAACCCTGTGCTGCTGTACGAGGTGGGAAACAGGAAGAAGATATGAGTTAGTGCTCTGAATTTGTGTAGAACAGCGCAAGCTGGTGGGCAAGATTCCGGGGGCTAAACCCTGTGCTGCTGCACGAGGTGCAAGCCTGGCTGGCGTGTGGTCAAGGCGTGCACGCTGTGGGCAAAGGTTATCTAGTATGTGGCTGGCCGGCGCTGCGCTGGCAGCCCTGCCGCTTATGCTCCCCCGCTGGCGCCCACGCGTGTGTTGGTGTTCCTTCCAATTGCTTGGCAGGTTCGCGAGTACGTGACCCGGGAGCTGGCGCAGCGCCTGCGGCCCGAGCTGGAGGCAGCCGTGGCAGTCAACGACGACGGTGCGCCGTGCTGTGCTGCGCCGTGCTGCGCTGTGGTGTGGTATGGCATGGTATGGTGCGCTGCTTTGCAACTGTGTGCTGCGCCGCATCGCATGCAGCTCAGAAGCAGGCTGCCGGGCTAGCGCTGCCCCAACATGGGCTTGCAAGTTCAACAAACACCCAGCCCATCTCTCCTCCCCTTTTTCGCTGCAGCACCCGGCACGCCGTACGAGTTCACCGCTTCCGCCTGCGCGCGGCGAGCGCTGAAGAACAAGGCACTGGTGAGGGGTTGGG
>VFQQ010001707.1_pt1 | contig 28745 bp, 48 predicted proteins | sample 3512341 | NCBI WGS metagenome assembly VFQQ01 (sample SAMN10412373, study PRJNA504923) | tailings metagenome | isolation source: Relicate 2 Philex TSF1 revegetated site | place: Philippines: Tuba, Benguet | collected 2017-08-29
GCACCACTAGCAAGGCCGTTCACACCGGCTGGCAGGTATCATCACGTGCAATGTGCGGCCCACATACTCATCCACCCCAGCGGCAAGCTCGCCTTCAGAGGGTGCTGGCGCGTCAGCACCAGGGGCAGGCGCAGGCGCATCCGTGGCTGGGGAGGGGGCGTCGGCAGCCGGCGCAGGCGCAGGCGCATCCTCGGCTGGGGAGGGGGCGTCAGCAGCCGGTGAGGGCGCGTCAGCAGCCGGCGCAGGTGCCGGTGCATCCGTGGCCGGGGAGGGGGCGTCAGCTGCCGGTGAGGGAGCATTGGCACCAGGGTCCGGTGCGCCAACAGTCGGGTCCTCCTCATCTGCTCAAACGGGTGGGTGGCCGCCAAGGAGCTTAAGTGAACAGGCTTGTTCAAATCCCTATGACCCTTAGCTGCTTTTGAGCAAGTGGGTGATCACAACCCAACACTCTAGCAACCCTGCATGCTGAATATGCTGAGTGCACTACCAAAGCAAGGCCGTTCACACCGGCTGGCAGGTATCATCACGTGCAATGTGCGGCCAGCATACTCATGCACCCCAGCAGCCAGCTCGCCTTCAGAGGGTGCTGGCGCGTCGGCACCAGGGGCAGGCGCAGGCGCATCCGTGGCTGGTGAGGGGGCGTCAGCAGCCGGCGCAGGTGCAGGCGCATCCGTGGCTGGGGAGGGGGCGTCGGCACCAGGGGCAGGCGCCGGTGCATCAGTGGCCGGCGCTGGGGCGTCGGCACCAGGGGCAGGTGCCCCTACTGGGGGGTGCTCTGCCAACAAAAGTGTGGCAGGGCAGATTTGCATTCAGAAATCAAGCGGCGCCTTGCAGCACACCCATGCTTTGGCGCAATTTCTGGTTGTATGAGCTTGGCTGCCCAGCGCAGTGCACACATAGCAACGATCTCATGTGTGCTGCAGCCTGTTGTTGCCCGGACAGCCACTTGCCAGCCTCAAGCATGCATCCAGGTGGCAAACCCACCATCGTCTGGCTTCGGTTTGGATGGGGGGCGTGGGTGCGGACGTGGGCGGGGGTGGAAGTCATCCTGTGGACAAGTCAGCGATTGCACAAGCGTCAAGGCATTGCTGTGCTCAACGAGGAGCACGAGTGAAGTGGCAGTTAGTGTGGGCAATGAAGCGCCAGGAACTTATGCTTGCAGCGGTGTCGCTGGCACATGCCGATCTACAAAATGGAATGGTTCCGATACACCCTAGGGAACACAGCGGTATCAGAGCTGGCAGAGCGGCCCTCCTCATTTTAACAGTGCTCACCTCGTGGCCCCACTCTGGCTTCGGCGGCACGCACCAGCCTGGGACCGAAGGCCAGCGCGGGCGGCGGTCCTCCCGATAGTCGTACTGCAGGGCAAGCACAACAACCCGACCTTGCAGAAAACTGCGGTGCAGATGGTGCTTGCTGGTGTGGAACACGGTAATTCCCTGTCAGTTGTTGAACATGGCTGACATCTGCTGCTGCTGACTGGCTGGCTGGCTGGCTGCCAGCAGCACCAATTAGCCCTGTCCAGTGGTCATCTCCCGGCCTGACTATCTCTCAGCCAATGTACACGCACACGCCAGCGCCTCCTCGGCACCTACCTCCTTCTTGCGGGGGCGGCACTCGCCGGGGCAGTGGTCCTTACACTTGTCCTTCCACTCAGGCACCCAGTCATCGCGGTCAAACTCGCACCACCACTTGTTGGGGGTGTGGTGCCAGTTGTGGCCGTGGTCCTGCAGGGGGGGCGGGGCGGGGCAGGACACACAGCATGGGTGCATGGTGGGTGCATGGGCAGGAGGACAGACAGGCCAGAGCAACACGTGCCAGCAAGGCGGGTCAAGGAAAGGCAGCCAGTGCTAAGCGGATGCTGGGCTGGCAGTGCATTGCAGCACGGTCTGCAACATTCGCAGGGCGGCAGCTGTGCAGGCACAGATTAGGCTGCCAGGCGCTGTGACACAGATGGCAGCATCTGCAGTAAGCAGGCGGCATGTTCTCTGCGCGCGTTCACAAGTTTCCCGCACCTTGTGCTTGCGGTCGCAGGGGATGTAGATGATCTCCTCCACGTAGCACCACTTGCGGTAGTACAGGTGGGGGTTGAGCTGCAAGGGAACGATGGGGGAGGAGGGAGGAGCACAGATGAAGCAGGCACCAACTTGCAAGGTACAAGAGCATTTGCAAGCAGCTGGGTTGGGTGCAGAGATGGTGGGCAATGGTCTGCTGGCCAACTCGCCATCTGTCGCTCCTCTGCTGTTTCACAGCTGCGGCCTCACAGTGCCTGGCACTGCCAGGCATGATGCACAGGAGCAGAGCAAGCCAGCACACCTCCAGGCAGCCCTCCCAGTCCCAGTCGAAGTCGCGCTGGATGCGGCGGGGGTGCCACTTCTTCACAATCTTGACTGCGGTGCAGGAGGTGGGGACACAGCAGGACAATGGTAAGATCAGTGCTGCTGCTCAGCTATGTTTTACGCTGATAGCAGCAGTGCGTCTCAGCAGCAAGGCAGCCTATAGAGCCAGCCAGCAGGGGCACCCTGCCGGCAAGCTAAGATCAGCACTCACACTCGCACACATCGCCGTGAGTCTTCCGCTTCTGGCTGGGCTTCCAGTGCCACTTCATGCCGAGGCGCTGTGCAGCAAAAGAACAGCAGGAGGAGCAGAGGTGAGCACAGGCCAGCAAGCGCTGCCACGTCCAACCAAGTACACTGCTGTGGACAGCACCGCACCACATTTTCCTTGCCCCTCCACACCAGCGCTACCGTGCTGGCGCTCACTCTGTGCTCGTAGTGGCAGGGCACGTCCACAATCTCGCCCTTCTTGAACACGATGGTGTGATTAAGGGTGTCCTCGCACTGCGTGGAAACAGCAGCGTGAAGGGAGTTGCACGATGTAGGGGCAGGCACTGATGGCGACCCACACCTTGTTCAAAGCTGGTCATCACAATGTACCCACTTTGGTGTACCGAGCGACCTGGCAGACAACACATGTCATCTGAAGTGCCAGCTGGCAGCTGCAGCCAACCACCTCCCGGCTTGCAGCGTGTGACTTTTCCACGGCGAGCCACTCACCCAGTCCTCGTTGAGTTCGACTGCCACCCGCCACTCGATGCCGAAGTCACGGGTGAAGTTTCTCTTGGAGTAGTCCCTGTCGGCCTTGACTGTTCGCATCAAGGGATTGAGAAGCAGAGCAGTGAAAACTCCTCCCGGGCACCTGTTTGCTAGCCACTCTGAGAGAAAAGGGTTACCACTCAAGGTTACCGTGCCAGTCTTTCACTCAAAGACTGGCACGGTACCTTGAGTGACGGGCCCGTGACGGGCAAACTTTGGCTTGTTGGCCCCTCTGGAACATGATACCGCACTGTTCTCACAGCACACAACTTTATAAACCCCACTCACACTGGCAGATGTCGCCATAATAGTGCCAGTCCTTATTGTCTTTTGTGGGCTTGTGCTCGGCGTCGCAGGGCTGCACACAAGCCGTGGGCAGGAGCCAGGTGCAGCAAAGCAATGCCGTCAGTGGCAGGGCGCATATGGGTGTGTTGTGTGGGAGGCGCACGGCAGACGGCGGCAAGAGAGCTGCAGCAAGCACAGCGCATGTTTACATACACGGGCAAGGTGTTGCAGTGTGTGGTGAAGGAGGGGGGGGTACCGGTTCGGGCTGGGGGTCTGCTGCCAGACCCTGCTGTGGCCGTGGCAGCATGCATACCATACTGGCACTCCCACTCTGCAGGCCTGCCGAGTGGGAATCCTAGGCATGGTTGCACTCACCACATCGCAGATGTCGCCCTGCTTGATCCATGCCTTATCTTTGGCCTGCAGGTTGGGCAGAGGGGGAGGGGGAAGGGTTGCAGCGCAGCAGCTGCCGTCAGCACTGCGCGAAATGGCTGGGGTAGCAGCAGGAGGTCAAATGTTCAGCCCAGCCAGCCTGAATGGCACAGCGGTGCGCAGGGCTGCTGTCTGTAACACACACCGTCAATATGCAGCGCCGTGCACCGCCGGAAATAGGCTGGCCCCACCGCACCACCGCTCACCCAGCTATTCAGCTCGTGGAACTGATCGATGGAGCAGTCAAACTTGTCCTCCCATCGCTTGGTCTCAAAGTGCACATCGCATTCCCACTGGCAGATGGGGCCATCAATGCGACGCGCCTCTGCAGGGAGGGCAAGGCAGGAGCAGGGCTTGGCAGCCGGTGGCCGAATGTGAGGTCCTGGTGCGCCGATTGGATAATGCCGCACTGCGGCGGGAAAGACAGCTGGGACGCGGCTGGAAATTGGTCCCGGCCCCTGGCCTTGAAGAGAAGGGGGTCCAGGGGGGGGGGGGGGTTAGTCGAAACGATATCACATGACAAGCACAAGGCGGGGAGCACAACGCTGGTTGGCGCTGAGCTGTGGGTGGTACCCTGCATAATTGCCGGCACCTGCCAGCAGGGCAGGATGCGGCAGCCGCAACCACAGGCAGCCCCAGCCCTACGAGCCCCGCACGCGGCCCGGCAGCAAAGCGCCTCCTGAGCAGCTCGCACGCCCAATTCTCACCCTTCAGCGTCCGGGCTGCAAGCAGGGCGGGGCTGAGGCGGGTCAGTGAGGGGGCGGCGGCAGGGATAGCAGGTGGATAATCACCATGGCGCGGGCTGTATCATAGGGTTGCAGGCCGCCTCCGAGCCCTGGCATCGGCGCATGGCAGTGCAGCAGCGACGGGAGGCGCGCAATTGGTGCAGAGGCTTCACGGGAGTTAAAGCAGGACTGCCACGCGGGCCCGGCACCCGCACACCACCCCCGGCGGCAACAAAATTGAGCTTCTAGCTCACCAAATGCGACGCTGGGCAGGATCAGCGCCAGCGCCAGCACAGCCAGCGCGTCCCCGCGCGAGCGCAAGCTGCGCTGCATCGGTGCGCGCGCCCACAGCCGAGTGATAAGAGCTTGTGTGTAGAACCGATGCAAAAGGTCGAAGGCAGGCCGCGGGCTCGCTTATAAAGGGCGCCCCTGCCAGCCTGGCAGCCTGCTGCTGCCAGCTGCGGCTACGGCGCGCGGCATCGTTGTGGTTGCCGTCCTGCACTCCACACCATCTCAATGGGACGAGTGCAATGCCACTGTGCTACGAAGCAACCTGACGCCCACGCTGGCGGCAGTGGGAGGGACCCAGCTGGTCAGACAGGGGGGGATGTACCCCCGGCTTCTACCCGCATCCTCGCGACGGTCCCGCCGTAATGACTGGCTGGGACTTCACAGCCTTAAATTAATGACCTTCCCTTCCAGCTGCTTCGGTGTTCCCCCTTTTCCTCGGATTATTTAAACCGTGATTGCAGACAAGCTGCCCCACAGATTTCAAGCGGAGCATGCCAGCAGATGCTGGTGCCGACGCAAAGGCGCTGCATGCACGCTATTAAACCGCACAGCTGGGATGAAGGATGGTTGCAGCACAAGCTCGATATATGATGTGCTGCAATGATCACTGTCAGAAAAGAAGGATGTGAGGCCGCGGGCAGCACAGGTGGCAACCTGGCCAGGGGGCTGGCCCATGGGCAGTACCAGTTCTGGCGGCCAAGGCAGCTCGTCCGCCGGCTGGAAGGCGCATGTACAGATGGGGGGATGTTGAAAGCCCAAGGGATCGCCCCTGACGAGCCCGCAACCATATTGCAGTTTGTTTGCGTATTCGTAAGCAGGGCTGAGTGAAGGAGCGCTCCTTCGAGCGGCGCTCCTTGGCAGTGCCGCTCGAGCCGCCGGCCAGTGGCGCCTGCGCACCGGTTGCGACAGATTTTCAGGTCCAGCCGCTTACCACAGCAGCACTGTGCAGGGATGATTCAGCCGCCGGTGTGTGGGTCGACTTGAAGTTCGAGCGGTGGATTTTGGCACCTAGGCTTGCAGTGAGGTATGCTGCCGCAACCCGTCGCCTCCGCCTGCCCGCCCGCGCTGTGCAGTGAGATGGGAGGAACCACTGCATATCATTGTATGGAACGCCACGCTACGAGTTGTCAGGAAAGGATTGCCCAACATGGAGAACACTGCGAAGCCGCTGTGCTGCGCGCTGCCGCCGCCGCCGCCCATAACCCTCAGGAGACCGGGTCTTGGGTGACGCCAATCGCCGCTCCGGCACACTCCCCTGGTAATGGAGATCACTCTGTTGCGCTGAAACATGGGCGGGCAGCTCGCAAAACGATTGCTGGCGGTGCAGGTCTTCCTCACGCTTTCCGCGTGGGTCAGCGGATTGATTATATGTAAGAGGGTTCTGCGCGGCGCCGGGTCGCCACCGCCGCGAGGTCGCCGCTGCCGCCGCCGCCGTCGCCGCCGCTGCGCCGCCACTGCCGCCGCCGCTCGCGCTGCCTGCTCCTGCTCTCCCACCTCATCCTGCCCACCGCCCGCCCTGCTGCAGTGAATGCATGGTGGATAGTTGATATAATCATCCTGCCCAAGCGCCCGCTGCTGGCCATTGCCTGCTTCGCGTTCAAGGTGCACCCAGGCGGCCGGCAGGATTGGCGGCTGGGCAGCGGCGATGCTAGGGCAGGTGGTGGGTGGCCCTGCAGCGAGTTGTGGCTCTGATGCAGGGTTTATCACTCAATTTCTCACTATATCGACTGAAACCTTTGCAGATTGGGCTGCTGCTGGTGCCGCTTCGAGTGGACCCGCCCTCGCTTGTCAAGCGGTTCCTGCGCTTCAGCCTTGTAGCAGGCAAGAAACTGTGGCAGTGGCTGGGCTGGCATCCTATGTGAGATGTTGTGGCCGGGTGTGATGCCGTGGGGATGTCAAGGATGTCTGCTGCAGGGCATGGCTCACTGGGCATGGCCCTCAGGCCTGTGGCAGCACGCCGGCAAAGGGGAGGAGACTCACTCTGCTGCCGAAACGGCTTTTCCCTCGGTCCACTTTGAGCCAGCGACCTAACCCATGATGACATGCGGTGTCCCTTTCTTCCACCACTGCAGCACACCACTACTTCCCTGTCAAGGTGGTGTATGAGGATCGGGAGGCACTGGAAAGCACGGAGCACCCCTACGTCATTGGTGTGTTAGTCTGGTGCTGGCTGCTGGCTGCTGGTGTGTGGGCTCAGCTGTGGCAGCTTTGTTGCGGAATTGTGCGCCTGTGTAGCGACAGAGGATCACCTGCCTGGAGCGGTAGCTGTGGCAGGCCGACAATTGACGGGCCACTGATTGCTGGCTGTTTGCCTCCGACTCTGCCCCTGCAGGCTATGAGCCGCACAGCGTGCTGCCTCAAGGCATTTGGTGAGCGCCCTCTAAAGAGTTGTGGACTGCCCAGTGGCCATGCGTAAAGCACAGCAGCAGCAGACTTCAAGTTGCTGTGGTTTTTGCTGCCTGCAGCTGCCTGCTGCTCGTCGCTAGGCATTGAAGCAGTGGCCGCTCCTGTGCCCTGCTCCCCACTTGTGCCTGCTGCCGCCTGCTGCTTGTGCTAACCATAACTGCTAACCTATAGTCCAACAAACTAGCAGTTGCCTCGCCCAGCATCCCAACCGCCCTTACCTCCCCCCCTGCACTGCAGCGCCTTCTGCTCGTACGCCGTGGACGGCCTGCCGGCTGGGCTGAAGCACACTCGCATCCTGGCGTCATCAGCAGCCTTCTGGGCCCCTGTGATGCGCCACATGTGGTGGTGGCTCGGCATCCGCCCGGTGTCCCGCAAGTGCTTTGCCACGCTGCTGGCAAAGGGCAGGTGCGAGGGCGGGCCGCGGGCTGGTAGGGTGGTGCGGGCGGGCTGGTAGGGTGGCTTGCCCTGACTGCTAGCGCTAGGTGGCAGGCTTGCGCTTGCCTGCCAGACAGGGAAGCAGCACATGCTGCCGCCGCTTTTTGTGGCGCCTGCATTTGTGGCACACGCAATGCATGCTGCTGCTAGCGCTCCTGCCCTCACTGCCCCCGCTGCCGCCGCCTCACGCCGTGCTGTGCAGGTCGGTGGCGCTCTGCCCCGGAGGCATCAAAGAGGTGAGGATGTGCTGCAGCTCTGCAGGAAGAGTGGGGCAGAGTGGGGCTCCCTGTCTGCAGCTCAGCAGGTTCGGACAGCAGGGCTGGTGATGTTGCAAGACTGCCTGCGAGGCATGGCCAGTGACCCGCTGCTGCTGCCAACGAATGTATCTCCCAGCTGGGATGCTGCGCCTGCTGACCCTGCTGTGCCTGCTGACCCTGAGCAGGTGCTTTACATGGAGCGGGGCAGGGAGGTGGCTTACCTGCGCAAGCGCTACGGCTTTGTCAGGTGCGGCAAGGCAGCCGGGCTGGGCCGAAGTCCTTACACGAAGCACCGTGCCTCCTGCGCTGCCATTGCATGCTTTGGGTTGCCTGGCCATGTGCCAACATGCGGCAGGCGGCTGGTTTGCATTTATCCTGGCTATTGACCTGTTGTGCCCCGCACTGATGAAGTTGCCGTGGGCTGCCCCTGCCCACCCACCCAGCTCACTCCATGCTGCACTTGTTGCACCGCCCCGCACCTCACGAAGCCGGCCGTACAGAACCTGCTCAAATCCGCTTCAGCACTTGCCCACCCCTGTCCGCCCGCCCCTGCAGGATGGCGCTGCAGGCGGGCGCGCCGCTCGTGCCCGTCTTTGCCTTTGGCCAGTCAGACATGTACTCGTATTGCCGCCTGTTCTACGACTTCCCAAAACACCTGGTAAGCGTTGTATGCATTTAATGGATTGACAGCTGTTTTGTTTGTGGCAGCCAGTCAGACATGTACTCCCACTGCCGCCTGTTCTACGACTTCCACAAGCATCTATTGAGTGCGTTGGGAGGCATTTTTGCTGGGTTTATCAAGGGCAGGCGGGCATGCATTCCGCCTGCCACATGCCCTTGCGGTGGCTCGTACACGCTGCTCTGTTCTGCCACTGTGGGGCGTCTGTTCTGCCACTGCCCAGGCTGCGGCCTCTGGTCTGCATGTGGCGGTCTCTTGCCTCTTGGCTGCCGAGACCTGCGCTGGCTGGCATGCCCATGCACTCCATCCCTCCTCCCCACTCAACTGCTGCTGCTGTTGCTGCTGCCTTTGCTGCTGCCGCAGATCCCGCGGGCGCAGTGGGCGCGCCTGGCCCGCCGCATCGGCTATGTCCCCATGATCATCTGGGGCTGGTGCTTCAGTTTCATGCCCAAGCAGGTGCGCCGCTGTTGCTGTTGAAAGAAATAAAAAAAGAAAGAAAGAGATACTACACCCTTGGGCGTGGGTCGAGGGAGCTGGGCGGGTATTAAGCCCTTGCTGTTGCCGTTGCCATGTGCCTGTCCAACCCTTCTGTGCTGCGCGATGCGGTGCAGTGTGGTGCAAAAATCTTGTTGGCTGCACTGTGCTGTGCTGCGCTGCGCTGTCCGGTTCTGTCCTGTGCTGTGCTGCGTTGTGCTGCGCTGCGCCTGGGCCTGGGCCTTCCCAGAACCAGCGTCATCACTGTTCCCCTGCCCCTGTCTCTCTCTCTTCTATCATGCAGGTGCCGCTGTACATCGTGGTGGGCAAGCCCATCCCAGTGCCCAAGGTGGAGCAGCCGAGCGCGGAGCAGGTGGGGATTTGCTGGTGGTGCCGCTGTGCAGCTGCTGCAGAGCGTGCTCGCTATGCTGCTGTTCTTGCTGCCCATGCGAATGCTCAAAGCGTGGAGCAGCCGAGCGCGGAGCAGGTGGGGATTTGCTGGTGGTGCCGCTGTGCAGCTGCTGCAGAGCGTGCTCGCTATGCTGCTGTTCTTGCTGCCCATGCGAATGCTCAAAGCGTGGAGCAGCCGAGCGCGGAGCAGGTGGGGATTTGCTGGTGGTGCTTGTGCAAGTGTGGTGCTGCATGTTAGTAAGCTGCTGTTCATGCTGCCCATGCCAATGCTTAAACGTGTGAAGCAGCCGAATGCCGATGCTGCTGAGCGGGCAAGCTGGCAGCGTTACGCCACGCGTTTCTTGCAACCACCTGCTTTGCTCAGACTTCATCACTCAGGTGCTAAGCTTCCATCACCATTGCTGCAGGTGGAGGACTACGTGCAGCGCTTCATCCATCACTCAGGTGCTAAGCTTCCATCACCATTGCTGCAGGTGGAGGACTACGTGCAGCGCTTCATCCATCACTCAGGTGCTAAGCTTCCATCACCATTGCTGCAGGTGGAGGACTACGTGCAGCGCTTCATCCATCACTCAGGTGCTAAGCTTCCATCACCATTGCTGCAGGTGGAGGACTACGTGCAGCGCTTCATCCATCACTCAGGTGCTAAGCTTCCATCACCATTGCTGCAGGTGGAGGACTACGTGCAGCGCTTCATCCATCACTCAGGTGCTAAGCTTCCATCACCATTGCTGCAGGTGGAGGACTACGTGCAGCGCTTCATCCATCACTCAGGTGCTAAGCTTCCATCACCATTGCTGCAGGTGGAGGACTACGTGCAGCGCTTCATCACGGAGAAAGAGAGCTGCTCAATTCACCCCGAGCCACACCGAGCTTTTGTCGCTGGTCTGCCTTTCCCCCTGGCTGTTTTCAGGTGGAGGACTACCTGCAGCGCTTCATTGCGGAGGAGGAGCGCATCTTCAGGCAGCACCGCGAGGCGGCGGGGCAGGCAGGTGTGGAGCTGACCGTCTATTGAGCTTGTCCTCTTGGTGGTACTGAACAGCACCAGCAAAGCGCTGCTAAGCTGGTCCAATCGGTGCTCCCGCCGAGGCAGCTGCGTGCGTGCTACCGCGGCTCAAACTTTTGAGGCCGGTGCGGCCGCCCTGCAGTGCTGCTCAGGTGGCGCATGTGTGCCGCTGAGGCCACCGGATGGCCAACATGCTTTTGCTCCCTCCCTTGTGCATGCACGCTGCCTGCGCTTGGCAGTTCACACTGCTCACCATTCACTTGCAAATGCCGCGCTCCTCTGTGCGCACCCCTTGCATAGATACACGCATCACCAATGCCTTTTCAAACCATCCCTGCCGCTTCTTTCTCGCATCCCCTCCTGCCATCCGTTTGGCTGCCAAGCTGCACAGCCACACGTGGCGCCGCTTCTCACTACCCTGGCCTAGGTTTCCTGATCTCAGCCACCAACCCAATGTCGTTAAACCCCAATAGTAGAGAGTACTGCTTGGGAGCTACGGGGGCTACTCTGCCCAGCAAGGGGAGGGACCGATGAACCAATCAAACAGCAATCGTGAGGAATGGCCGGGGGAGGAATGCACAACAGGTTCTGAATTGCCACGAGCGATGCAGTGCTGGAGTGCGGTTCGGCAGGACACGGCAAGGGGGGCCAGGGCGCGGAGCGCGGCAGCGGCAGCAAGCGCCGGGAGCGCGATTCGTGCGCAGGCCTACAGCCGGCGCGCCCTGGGAAGGGCGGCCGTCCGTCCGGGATGCATGCAGAGGTAGCAAGTGGGCGGGAGGGGAGGGTATGCACCGCGTGTTGCAGCGGCGGCAGCCTCCGCCACCTCCCTACAGAGTACAGCATAAAAGCACAAGGGGGTTGAGGCAGCACCGCATGGGCTGCACTAGGCCACGAGGCCGTTAGCGCGAGTCAGCGGGCTGCACAGCCGGGGCAGCGGGCTTGCTGCTCAGAGAGCAGGCGAGCGCCGGCGCCGCTGTTCAGCCGCCTGCTGCCGCCAGGCCGCTACTGCGCAGCAGCAGCCTAGTTCTGGGAAGCGGTCTCCTCCTCAGTAGGGGCAGGCTCCTCCTCGTCAGAAGAGGGCAGAGGCTCAGACACGTCCTTGGTCTCAGGGGCGGTCTCGTTGGAGGGCAGGGTGCTGTTCTTGGGGGCGGGGTCCTCGGCAGGGCTGGCCTGGGTCAGGCCCTGGGGCTGCGGGTTGCCCTCAGGGGACTGCTCGGGGCTCTGCTCGGGGCTCTGCTCAGGGCTCTGTTCCGGGGACTGCTCCGGGTTCTGCTCAGGCGACTGCTCCGGGCTCTGCTCAGGCGACTGCTCGGGGCTCTGCTGGGGCACGTTGGCGTCGGTGGTGTTGTCGGGGTTCTGCTCCCAGCCTGCAGAGCACAGAAGATGGGGCATATGGGGCAGCGGTGAGCTGAGGCGGCACGAAAGGCAAAAGCGTGGACAAAAATGTGGGCACGAAAGGCAAAAATGTGGGCAAAGTGGCAGCATGCGCGTGGGGCGCAGCGGGCAACATGCAAGCTGAGCACAAGGAGTAGACAGCGGCAGTGCAAGCTCAGCCGCTTCGCTGGCCGTCGCAGCCCTCTGCAGTGCCATGGACCCAGCACTGCTTCTGAGCATCCGGACCACTGCCGCTCTCTCACAACTCATAGACTCACCGCCGGGGTTGGAGTCGGTGCCGTTTTTGGTGCCGTTGTTGTAGTCGGGGTGCTTCTCCCAGTCTGCTCAAAACAGAGGACAGGGGTAGCAAAGGTTGAGAGGTAAAACAGTATGTGCAGCAGGCGGCAGGCAAGCTGGGCTGGCCGCTGATGCTGCCGCGACCAGCCCAAAGCACAGCGGGCCTGGCACTGCCCTGGCAGCTGAGCTGGCAACCACACACCAGTACAGCTCCAATGCATGGTCTCAGCTGCAGCGACAGCGGCGACTAGCTCGGCCACTGGGTCAACTGCCAGCTCAACCGCACGAGCCAACTGCTGTGGGCAGCCCCACGCCCCACACGCATGGGCGCCCATTCACGCAATTCACACGCCCTGAAAGCAAGCTCACCGCCGCCGTGGCCGTTGTCGCCGTTATAGTGGTTGCCATCGCCAGTCTCGTAGTCGGGCTTGGTCCACTCGCCCTGCAGCAAGCATCCCCAGACAGTCCAGATTGAGTTTGGGTGGAGTGGCCGGGAAGAAAGGTGGTGCCGGCTGCGCGCCTGCCAGCCGCAGCCTAGAGACGGTTGCGCGCAGGGCACGCCAGTGGCTGGGTCCATGTGACACATGCTGCCCACCTCCCAGCCGCAATCAGGCTGTAGCGTAGAGCAGCGGGCAGCGCCAGCACACCGGGATGGACGCGCAATGCAGAGGCACAACAAGGCGCTGCGCACCTCCCAGCCGTGGTCAAGGGCAAACTCTGGATGCCAGCTACACGCCAAAAGCAACACGCGATGCAGAGGCACAACAAGGCGCTGCGCACCTCCCAGCCGTAGTCGGGGGTGAAGTCATACACCGGGTCGGGGCGGAAGCAGAAGTCGTCCTGCGCAGGTGGGATAGAGCGGCGGAGCAGTTGAGTGCACGTAGGCAAATGTTTGTGCCACACTGGCTCAGTACGCTGCCCTGCTGCCTCCCTTGAGCGTGCTGCACCTGAACACTGACTCATACATGCCCTTAACACCCCTACAAGCTCACGAAACACTGACACGGCCTGAGAGCTGCAGTTGGGCTCACCTTGTTGCCCCACTCGGGCTTGGGGGGCACACACCAGATGGGGATCTCGGGCCAGCGGGGGCGGCGGTCCTCATCGCAGTCGTACTGGAGGGCGGGACAAAACCCAAGGGCGGAAATGATGTCAAGCAAGTAAACTTGGAGGCTCAGAGGGTGGAGGGTGGGTTGTCGTTGTGTGGCAGCACGGGCACGTGGTCAGTGTGAGGCTGTGCAGGCAGCGCCCTGCTTCCCTGGCCAACAAGCCACCACCTGCCGCCCACCAAGCCGCCCACCGCCTCCAACAAGCCGCCAGCTGCCCACCGCCTGCACAACCAGGCCTGCATCTCACCTCCTTCTTGCGGGGGCGGCACTCGCCGGGGCAGTGGTCCTTGCACTTGTCCTTCCACTCGGGCACCCAGTCATCGCGGTCAAACTCGCACCACCACTTGTCCTCGCTGTGGTGCCAGTTGTGGCCGTGGTCCTGCAGGGGGCGGGGGCAGGGCGGGACACACAGCATGGGCAGGGGGGTGCGCGAGGGGGGGCAGGCAGCGTGGCAGGGCAACGGTGCCCAGCAGCACAGCGGGCCAAGAAAAGGCACCCAGGGCCGCCTGGCTGTTCAGCCAGTGCTGCTCAGGCACAGGTTGCACAGACTGCACAGGCGCTGTGACATAGACAACAGCATCTACAGGCGCAGTGTACATGTTCCCCTCACCTTGTGCTTGCGGTCGCAGGGGATGTAGATGATCTCCTCCACGTAGCACCACTTGCGGTAGTACAGGTGGGGGTTGAGCTGCAAGGGAACGGTGGGGGAGGAGGGAGGAGCACAGGTGAAGCAGGCCCCAACTGGCAAGGTTGAAGGGACGAATGCAAGCAGCGGGTTGGGTGCAGAGATGGTGGGCAGAAGTTTGCTGGGCAGCTTGCAGCCTGTTGCCACTCTGATGCTGCACTGCCTGTTGCCACACTCCCAGAACACCACACAGTGACTGCCGATTCACGGGAGCACAGCAAGCCCATCTCACCTCCAGGCAGCCCTCCCAGTCCCAGTCGAAGTCGCGCTGGATGCGGCGGGGGTGCCACTTCTTAATGATCTTGACTGCGGGTGCAGGAGTGGGAACACAGCAGGACAATGGTAAGATCAGTGCTACTGCTCAGCTCCGTTAGCAGCAGCACGTCTCAGCCGCAAGGCAGCCAACAGAGGCAGCCAGCACGTCCAAAGCCAGCAAGCTGAGGTCAGCACTCACACTCGCACACGTCGCCGTGGGTCTTCCGCTTCTGGCTGGGCTTCCAGTGCCACTTCTTGCCGTGGCGCTGCAGCGAATGAAGAGCCAACAGGTGGGGTTCAGTGGCAGGCGACTTGAACACAGCACCCCGCCGGGCACGTGCTTGCCATGCTGAGGACCAGCTGCAGCTGCATGCTCCCTGTGAGCGCACCTTGTGCTCGTAATGGCAGGGCACGTCCACAATCTCGCCCTTCTTGAAGACGATGATCTCGGCCTCGGTGTCCTCGCACTGCATGGAGGGGGTCAAGGCAGGTAGGAGGCGAGGCAGAGAGAAGAGGGCCAAAAGGTGAGAGCAGGTGGCAACTGAGCCAGGGGGTGTGGGCTGGCTGAGTCGAGCATTCCCGACTGCGACCACGCACTGCCCTGCACAGCCGCCAGCCAGCAGCGCGGCCTGCTGCCGGCAGCTGCCAGCCTACACCGGCTTGCAATGCGCTGCCCCGGCCTGGGGGCAAGCCATGCACCACTCCAAACCCCCCTGTGCAGCAGCCGCTCACCCAGTCCTCGTTCAGGGCGATGACCACCAGCCACTCGATGCCGAAGTCGCCGCAGAAGTCCTCCTTGGAGTAGTCCTTGTCCGCCTTGACTGCAAGTGGAAGGAGTTGATTGAAGAACAGTTGATCAGTTGGCCGCTTGAGTTCAAGGAGGTGGGGGGGAGGTCGTCCTTGGAGGAGTCCCTGTCCGCCTTGACTGTTGGCAGGAGCGGAGGTCAGGGTGGGAGCATTTGAGTGGCGAGGCACGGTTCAATAGCGTGCCGGACGTGTGCAAGGCAGACGCCAGTGCTGCCGTTCACACCGTCGATGCGTGGCCACTCACACTGGCAGACCTCGCCATAGTAGTGCCACTCCTTCTTGTCCTTCTTGGGCTTGTACTCGGCCTCGCAGGGCTGCACAGGGGAAGGAGCGGGGGATGCAGACATGAGCCATCCGGGTGGGGTGGGGTGGGGTGGGGTGGGGTGGGGTGGGGGGGGGGGGGGCGACGCGGCAGCTGCAGAACAGCGTGGGTGAGGGGGGCAGACAGCGCACGCGCAGCTGCGCCGAGATGCAGTGCAGCTGCCGAGGTGAAGGCATGCCAGGCGGAGTGGATGAGCAATTGCTAGCCTAGGGCCCAGCTGTCTCGCGCTCGAGGCAGCAGCCCCCTGCTGCATCAGCCACGCACAGCAGCACCAGCCAAAGTGCAGGGGTGGCGCCTGCCTCTGGCAGGGCAGCTGAACGCACTTACCACGTCGCAGACATCGCCCTTCTTGATGGTCTTCTTCTGCTTGGCCTGCAGGAACGAAACAAAACAATGACAACGGCAGGTTGATCACCAGGGACGTGGGCAGGCGGCAGCACGCTGCACAGCGATGCAGAGCATCAAGTGAGGCAGTGGCGGCCGGCTGCACCGGCCCCTGCCCAACAGCCGCCCAGCTTGCGATCGACAGGGATCCCTGACATCAGCTGGGGGCCCTGGACGCCGCTGCCCCGCTCACCCAGTGGTTCAACTCATGGAACTGATCGATGGAGCAGTCAAACTTGTCCTCCCACCGCTCCCGGTCAAAGTCCTCCTCGCACTTCCACTTGCAGACGGGGCCGTCGATGTGGCGGTTGCCGCCTACCGCGAGGAACAGACAGAGGGGGAGGGGCTGGCGGTCAGAAGGGTGTGAACAGCCCTGGAAGGGTCTGGGCGCTTGCACGGCCCGGTCGGCGGGAACGCGGCGGGAACGCGGCGGGCGGGAGATCCACCGGCAGCAGTTTGAATTGACCGGCACGCCGGCCCAGCAGTACAAGGGCAGCTGGGCCGTGGAGGCCCCCACATCCCAACGGCATGGCAAGGGCACGGCCGCGAGATCGGCTGGCGATCGTAGCGGCGGGTTCCGAGCTGCTGCCTGCCGGCCAGGAAGCAGCCCAGCCACCCACGCCCGGCGGCAGCAGCTGGGCCGCGCCCCCGGCACGCCGCGCGCCGCCCTGCGGCCAATTCTCACCCTTGAGGCTACGAGCTGCAGTGGGGAGGGCACAGGGAGCGGGTGGGGCGGTCAGGGTGGGTGGTTCGAACCACCCGGCGGGGCTCAACCCCAAGCCTCAGGGCCATCGCCAGCGGCCTGCAGCAATGCGATGACCGCCTGGCAGCGGCGCGGGGGCAGGTGCTCGCTGCAGGCAGGCCGAACAGGCCGTCAGACACCGGCGGCCGGCGGAGAGGGCTGGCGCGCCGACCCTGCGCCCCTCCAACCGCACATCCTCACTCACCGGAGGCGAGGCCCAGGCAGGCCAGCGCCAACGCCAGCAGCAGCGCCTTGCTGCACATGGTTGCGGGCTGCGGCGTGCACCAACAGCCGATCCGCGGAGCAATTGAGCAAGTAGGTGTGTGAAAGAGGGTGGGGCAGGCGGGCGTGGCCCTGATGAAGGGGCGCGCGTCCTGCCTGGCAGAGATGAATGCCCTGTGTCGGCCCCCTGGCCCCCGCCGCCCCTCAGATCGCTCGGATACAACCTCATCAAGTGATCCAGAGCAGCGCCGGGCTCAAGTCAGCGGCGATGGGGACGCCGCGGTTGTCTGACGCACGTGCCTCTCCGCCCCGCCGCTACCGCCCGCGCGTGATGCCCAAGCTGGCCGTCGCCTGCACTGCACCCCTTCTGCTGCCCTGCACGAGCCTGCTTCCAGCGTAGCAGGCACTTTGGCGAGGTTTCTGCCGGATGCAACAGGCCAGCGCGGCGCCACCGAGCCCCCAGTGCGTGCCGGTCATCAGCGGCGGCGGTTGGGGACAGCGCGGCACCATGGGCGCCATCCAACCGCCGAGTGCGGTTGGGCTGCACATCGGGCCGGATCTACAGATCCGGCGCCCTTCTGAGCACGCTGAAGGGTGGGGAGGGCGCTGCAGAGGAGACCGGGCCACAGGCAGGGCCAACTGCTGCATGCATGCCAGCGCACCATGCACCGCAACTTATAGCTGGCGCCCAGCATGCCTGCTGCTACAAGCTGCCCACTACTCTGCCTCAGCTGACAAGCAGGCAGGCCTGTTGATCCATCCATTCCAAATAGTGCACCCGACCCGCTGCTGTGATGGTTGCTCAGGCTGTGCATCGCAGTTGCTGCTCAAGAGAGGCACCGCATGCCCGGCCGCCGCCTGCGAGTGCGCCAGCCGGAGCGCACCGGTGGCGTGTGCAACCAATCGCACGCAATGGCGTCAATGGCAACAGCGCTGATTTGACCGGAGGCTTTTCGCAACGTGTGGTCAAGCTCAGCCCAGCGGCCAGCGGCACCGCCCTTCATCTGGTGTTCCCGGATCTCGCCAACGGGCACAGCGACGCGAACTGGCGCACAAGGCGTGGGCCAGCGGCTCTGACCAGCGAAGAGACATATGGAGCCTCCATCCTCACCTGCACCACCTTGCGGGATGCTGTCGCCAGGCTTGTGAAGCCATGCGCCGCCCCAATGGTGCTGCGGCGGCTCAAGCGACTTGCGACTGCAGCATGGCGGTGCATGCATTGCACGCCGCCCACCATGCGTGCACACCGGGCGAGCATGCCGACCGCCTGCAGTATGCCAGGCCACCCACATGAGCAGGTACACACCAACCATCTGCAACTGGCTGCCGTTACTACACTGCTGTAGCGGGGCGGAAGGACCAGGCAGCGAGACCGCGGTGGCCCTGACGCGAAGGCCGGCGGCGGCCACACTGTGCCAGAACGGTCGGGTCCCGTGACAGCACAGGATAATGAGGCGCTGCTGCCACTCCGCGCGCTGCAGCAACATGTCAGAGCCGAAACTGAAGCCCGCTCCCTCAGCTCCGAGCATCGATCAATCGAGCACGGTGCTTGCACAGCATGGCGCAGCATGGCGCTGTGTCCGCTCCTCTGAGCGCTCCCAGGGGCTTGCAGCCGCTCCATACCCGTTCCGTCCGGTGCATATATCCACTTTATATCGCCCACACACACGCCCCTGCGCTTCTGACTTCTCCAGACCGTACCAAACAATTCGCTCCTGCTTCGGGCTGCGCGGTCCAACAGTCGCCTGTGGTCATCTCAGACCCTTCTTCTCACCCGCGGCAAGCCCAGAGGTCCCCGCGGCGTCTGCCCGCTCGGCCGTCCTGCCGCCAACTCTGGCGCAGCTTGCGGCCGGCCCATGTCGTCTGGCAGCGAGCCGGGGTCGGATTCGGGGCTGCAGACGGCCGGCGCCGAGCTGCTGCAGGCGGCCAAGCCCTCGCGCGGCCCAGGCTGCCAAGTGTGCGGCTCCTCGCTCTCCGGCCGATATGAGACGGTCAGTGGCTTGAAGGAGCGGGCGGCCGCGCCCAACAAGGCCCCTGCACTGCCTTGGCACCTGGGCGGCGACGCTCCGGTTGACGCCGGCTTGTGTGTTCGTGGGCTAACCAAGTGCTCCACTACCCCGCCGCCCCTCTGCAGCGCTTCAAGGTGTGCCGGACCCACCGTGAGGCAGACGAGGTGCAGCACAACGGCAAGGTGCAGCGATTCTGCCAGCAGGTGCGCCACTCTGAGCTGAGCAGCCACCACCAGCGAGCGTACCGTACTGCCACAATCATCCCCCCCGTTGTCCCGAGCTGCGCCACGTGCCTTCAACAACAGGCAACACACCCTGCCTTGCCCGCCTCCCCTTGCTGCAGTGCAACACGTTCCATGTGACCGAGCGCTTTGAGGGCAGCCAGCGCAGCTGCCGGGAGCAGCTTGCGCGGCACGCTGAGCGGCGGCGGGAGCTGCGCCGCGCACGCCGCGAGGCGGAGCAGGGCCGCAGCAGCCCATCAAGCGAGGGCGCCAACGCTGCCAGCCGGCGGCGCTCGGCGGGCTCCCCACTGCGCTACAGCTCAGCGCCGGTGCCGCTGCCGCTGTCGTTGCTGCTGCCGGGCCAGCCAGCGACCGCGCCGCTCCAACCCGGCGGCAGCAACCCTGATGGCAGCCCCCCCAGCAAGCGGCAGCGATCGCAGTCGGATGCACTGGCGCTGCTGGCCAGCATGTCGGTCGACCAGCTGCACGCGTCCAAGCAGCTTCAGCTGCCGCCGCAGCAGCGGCAGCAGTCGGATACCACTCAGTCCGAAACAGTGAAGCTGATGCTGCCGCAGCCGCTAGCACAGCAGGCGGCGCAGGCGCAGCCGGCAGCCGGGGGGCAGCAGGGCACGCTCGGCGCGCCAGCCCAGCAGCCGCTGCCCTTGCCGCCGCTGCTGGGGTCAACACTAGCCAGCACCGACAGCGCAAACACCAGCGGCCCCGCTGCCGGGGGCACAGCGGCAGCGGGTTGGGGCTTGCAGGATGTGTCGCTGCACCCGCTCACCCGCGCAGCCTCCCTGCCTGGGCCATCCGTGCAGAGCAGCGGCGGACAGTCAGCAGACGCAGCTGCTCTGGTCAGCATGCTGGCCGCCGCAGCCTCGCGGCAGGGGGGCCCTCCTGCAGCCCAGCCTTTGCTGCCGGGCGCGGCACAGCAGGCTGACCTGTCGCTCATGCTGCAGCAGCTGGTTGGGCAGAGCGGCGGCTCGCTGCCGCCGCTGCCGCAGCAGGCCGGCCTGCAGTCGCTGCTGCTGGGCCACCCGCCGCCTGGCAGCAGCCAGGGCTTTGGGCAGCTCAGCAGCCAGGTGGATTCAGCGCTGCTTCAGCTGCGCCAGCAGGCGGCGCAGCAGCTGCTCATGCTGGAAAAGAAGCAGCAGGTGCTGCGCCGCACAATGGACATGCTGCAGCATGTCATGCAGCCGCCAGCAGCAGCACCCTTGCAGCTGGCCGCGCAGCCGTCCGGCAGCCTGGACGCGCTGCAGCTGCTGGCGCTGCTGGAGCAGCCACAGCCGCAGGTGCAGCCTCGGGCCGCTCAGCAGCAGGGCGATGCGCTGCTGCGCATGCTGGGCTTCGGTCAGCCGCCGCAGTAGGCAGCGCAGGCTGCTTGTAAGCGGTCGGTGCGGCTGCCTGCCGCCGCTGCGGCTTGTGAGAAGCAAGCCGCGCCCTCGAAACCAATGCCCTCCCTGCGTGCCCTCTGTCTGTTGTTTTTCTGTACCCCACCTACTCAACCGCCTGCGCCCCCTGTCACCTGCGCTACGCGACATCGTCACCATTGCCCCTCACCACATTTTTCCATTCTTCCACATTCTGCTTCCACACTTGGTTGTTTACATAACACAGCGCTTCATGCTTCCACTACTGGGATTGTCCAATGAGCACTTCCTTCACCAAACACTACACCTCAACCACCTACCCTGCCCCTTGTTCATCACACTACACACTACAATGCGCGCAGCCCACTCACTCACCCGATGCTCACAGTTATTCTCACTTCACTTCCTAATCCACTTGCTCGTTACGGCACATCTTGGGATTTGAATTTGCAAAGCGCACTCAGAAGCCACAGCAGGCTTGTGGTGTAAACACAGCAAAGCAGGAATCGCAGAAAGTGAGTCAGGCGGCAGAGCAGGCAAGAACAGTGTTAGGGGCACACGGGACAAGGCAAATGAAGCCGTACAGGGCATTTAGTGGTGTTTGAGTGGGGCTCTTGTGTCACACAGCAATTGGCACACAGTGATGGAAAGATAGGGTGTATGTATACATTGATCATAGGCGATATAAGCTGCCATCACACAGCGCTCGATGCATCGCGATCTGCCGCGCCGCTGCCGCTGCCTGCCGAGCTGCGCACTATGTGGCCCGCCAGGTCGCTGCGGGGAACAGCAGTGCAGGTGCAGCCGCGTCAATCAAGAGCAGTGCAGGTGTAGCGGCGTCAATGAAGGTGCAGCCGCGTCAATGAAGAGCAGTGGAGGTGCAGCAGCATACATGCCACCCAAAGGTAGCATGGCAGCATGGCAGCAGACAAGCTGGCCGCCGCAACGCACACACGCTGCATGCTGCCCCTCCAGCACCAGCCCTGCACTTCGCTGTCCAGCCAACCCACTCACCGCAGCAGGGGGAAGGTGAGGGCAGCGGCGCCGCCATCGCCGCTGCCCGGCCTGCGCGCTCGGCGTGGCAGCTCAGAGGCCCCATGCCGGCCGTGCCGCCTGTGCCACAGGCCGCGCACTGCCGCACCCAGACTGACAAAGAGCAGGAGGCTCCAGCCAAAGGCACCCACCAGCAGCACTGTGCGCTGCGCTGCCACGCCCTCCTCACTGGCCCCGACCGCTTCGCCTGCAGCATGCACAGCGTGCCACTCGTTCCGCACAAAGCCCTCTGCGCGGCCGGCGTGGCGGTGCCGCGCCGCATGCGCGCCGCCTGCCGCAGCCGGCTGTGCCGTGCTGTTGGCAACTGCTGCTGTGCCCTGGCTGTAGGCGTCGTGGACGGGCTTGCCGTCCCAGCTAAACGTGGGTTGGGGGCGGCCCGCTGGCAGGCGGCACAGCCCACACGTCTCCCTACAGAAGTAGTGCATGAAGCGAGGGTCCTGCACAGCAGTTGGGCAGAGAGGGGTGCAATCAGTTTGCAATGGAATTTGCTGGCAAAGAGGCAGCAACCTCGGGCAGCGGGGATGCAGTGAGCATGGCGGAATAGCCGCAACACATGATAGCACCATGCCCTGCCTCTGCTGTGCTACACAGCCCACCTGCCAGCACAGCCCACGCTTGGCCCAGTCTGCACACTCGATTGCCGACTTGCTGCGTCAGTGGGTGGTGCGATCGCAAAGGGACAGTCGTGAGCGTTACCACACCAGCAGGCAGCACCAGCGAGCAGCCGCAGTGAGCACCACAAGTGCACAACAACAGCCAGCAGCAGTGCATGAACACAGCCATGTGACGGGGTGGAGAGCAAGCATTTGCGGCAGTAGCGCTGGTGCATGTCCAGCAGCACCCGCAGCAGCAGCCAAACCACCCACCCGTCTGCACAGAGCGGCTCGGTCGTGCTGCTCTCCAGCGCTGCAATGGCAGCATCTGTGTCACGCTCTAGCTGTTTGGCCTGCAGTGCAAGCAGGCCGGGCAAGCAGCAGTGGAGGTGGAGTGCAGCCATGGCTATGCGCTGCCCTGCTGAACTTCATGGCAAGGCACCAAAGCCTTGCTCATTCAGCACCACACAACCTAGCCGGGCACCCACCCTGCTGCACTGTTGCTGCAGCTCCTCGCTGGGCGGGCAGTTGACCAGGTGCCGCTCGCACAGGGCCGCGTTGATGGTTGTGATCGTGCTGAGCGACAGCAGCTGCGTGTAGCGCTCTGCCGCGGGCTGCAAGCGCAGAGGTGAAGTGGCGAGGAGGCAGGTCAGGCGCAGGGGTAGACGCTTGGGCGAAGCTGGCTAACCAAGATATTGTGGTCAGATCGACAGAGGACAAAACACTGCACACTGCAACGAGCGCACAAGACTCAGCGCTGCCCGTGTGCACGCGGCCCAGCTGTGGACTGGAACTTGCTTACCAAGTGGGCAAACTCGCTGGGGTCTGGTGGGTGGGGGAACAGGCCACCAGTGACAGCCGGTGCCGCCTCCTGCCCGGTCATCTCTACCGACGTGTGCGGCCAGGGCGGGCACTGCACAGATGTGGCAGCACCGTGCACGGTTGACATGCGATGGCAGCAGTGTTGCAGGGGTGACACGCATGCAAGCTGCGACACAGCGGCTGCTGACGCGCCCGATTGAACTTGCACTGCACAGGAAAGCACGGAAACGCACAGCACAACACAACGCAGCACAGCACAGCACACCTTGAGCGCCTCGAAGTGCTGCCCAAACCTGCAGCAGGGAGCATCTTAGCGTCTTGAAGCCAGCCGCAGGCAGCCAGCGCACGTGCTGCCACTCAGCAGGCATGCTGCTGCCGACTGGTGGTGAGGTTCAGTGGTGCATTTGCCCACACCTTCGTCAGCTCACCGGCTGCCTCAAAACATCCCTTCCCACCCACCAGTGTTTCTGCCAGCGGTACTTGCCGACCTCGACCAGCCGGCCCCAGTGCAGTATGAGCGGCTTGTCTGCAGCAGCGGCAGCCGAGGCATGCCATGATGGGTGGCAAACAGCAGCCAGCGGAGCGGCAGGCAGTAGGGGGTTGCGTTGAGGAGGGCGATTTGCACCCCGCCTGAAATCAATGCAAACGACTGCCCAGCCCCGCGTCCTCACCGATGGGCTTATACGTGGGGTAAAGCATGGCCGCATAATCCACATGATGCCACACATTGGAGCTGCTAGCGCCAAACGAGTAGCCGTACATTTCGGAGATCCAAGGCTTGCGCCCGGGCCGGTCGGCATCTGCAGGCAGGCACAGTGCACAGGGAATGAAACAGTGAGAGGATGGAGGTGTCGCCACCCGCACTGCTATGCTGTGAGGCTTGCAGCTGCACACACTGAGGCGCCTAAAAAAATTGAGCAATCAAGCCATGGTGGCTGCTCACACTCGTCGCCAGTTTCGTTCCAAGCGGAGGGGTCATCACGCACCACCTGTTGGGGTGTAAGAGCAGGAAGTGCAAGGCTGTGGGCATGCGTCGTGGCAGCAACTAGGCATGCCCCCGGCAGATCGAGTGTTGGGAGGCGGCAGACATCGGTTGAAGAGAGGCCGCGGCCGTGCTGCACAGCTCCTATTTGACTGGCCGGCAATGGCGTTACACCACACTGCCTTGCAGCACGAAGCGATGGAATGCAGCACACGCCACCCTCAGGCCTTGCCTCGCTGTAGTGGTGCCAGCGGGGCGCCACTTTGGTCAGGTCGTCGCGGTGCATCAGCACCACGGCCGACACCATGTCTCCCCGGCGGCCTCGAGGCCCTGGAGTGGGGGAGCAAACGAAGTGGCGGTTGACGACGTGCACGCAAACAAGACAGGCATGCAACGGCACAGGCAGTGCCTGTATGCAGCGCTGCTCGGCAAAGCAGCACTCAGCAGGCTCAGCGCCATAACGCTCACCTGCAAAGGCGTCCGTGCGAGGCGCCACCTCCGGCACATGTGTGGCGCTCAGGTTGTTGTTCACGCCCTTCATATAGCCAAAGTACACAGACACGGCCCAGCCACGGTCTGCAGGGTTGCGGGCAGCAGAAGCGTGTCAGGTGGGCTGGCACAGCATGCATGCAGCCTGGCCTGTGCTGCACGCCCACAGCAGCGCCCTCTGTTCAATGGCAGCCGCTGCCCTCCTTTCTTGCTGATACATGCCGTGCAGCCGGCGAGACCAACCAGCTGAGCAGGTGCCAATTCACCGGTGCATGCATGTGCTGCGCAGATAGCCTTCGCCCCGTCCAGCATGCTGAGGGCCCACCCACCAGCTCTGTACATGCGCCCACCACCCACCTGCGCCATAGACTCTGCCCCAATCCGAAAAAGTGTCACGGATCTGCATGTCCGGATCTAATATCAGCACCCACTCCTCCTTGGGCGGCGCCTGCACCAAGGCAGAAAGGAGGTGGACGGCAGCCAGGGGGTGATGTGAGGCAGCGGCAAACCCGCCAATCTCTTGCCACACACCGCGCATCCGCTCATCACACATGCCAGCTGCCGCCGCTGCAACAAGCACCCACGTTCTCCAGGAAGTGCATGATGCCTCCTGGTTTATTGTACGCCAGGTAGTCGTCGTTGTTGTGAGGGTTGTGGGTGTAGCTGCAGGGAACAGGCATGCGCAGGGCAGCGAACAGTGGGAGCGCTGCGTTGGGCGGCAGGTAGGCGCAAACCTTCATGGCAGAAGGTGGGTGGACACACGGCCAAGCCTCTGCAGAGCACCCACCTGGGCGCCACGTGTGTAGGCACAATGTCCACATTTTTGTAGCGCGCCAGGTTCTCAGCGCTGCAGGTCAGCAGCCTGCGGCAGTTGAGGGAGCGGCGGCAGCCGGGACGTGGGTGCAGGGCAGCGCGGCGACACGCCAACCAGCAGCCGCGATCGGGTGCCATGGCAATCGCAGCGCGCCACACCAGCTTGCCTGGTGATCGGGCCCTTGAACCCTGCCTTGCGCGCAGAGTAGACGAGGGACACCACTTGCCAGTCCTGCATGGCGGGTAAAGGGCAGCGGTCGGTGCAAGGCGGTCGGTGCAAGGCGGCCCACTCACCAGCCTGCTCAGCAGCTTGTAGGATGCTCTCTCAATGCACCCACCATGTAGGCATTGCACTCCGCTCCATAGACCACATGCGGCACTGAGCGCGGATCAGGGTTGAGCGGCTGCGAGCGTGCATCCTGGGCCTGCGGCGCAACGAGCGCGTTGGCGGCGGCAGCCGGCGGCGCCGCCAGCAGCAAGGCCAGCAGGGCAGCCGCCGCCAGCAGCGCCCATCTAGCCCTGCTCATGACTTGAATCGGCGCAGGTGCGCCGCTCAAGGGGGTCCCAACGCGCTGACCCGGCCGCGTGTTGGGCCTTTCCAGGCGGCTCTGTCTACCCAAATCGAAAGTTCAATTGCCCAGTAAGCGTGATCAAGGCACATGAGTCAGAAGGCTGCTGCCAAAAAGGAATGCCGCCGCTGCGCATGCTGGCACCTTTGCTCACAGATGAACATGCCTCGTTCGGTGGGTGGCGCCCGATCTTGATCTCCGTGACCTGCCAGCTGTTGGGCAGGGCCGAGCTGCCCGTATAACGCGAGCCCGCCTGCCAACGGCTGGGCCACAGCCGGCCGCGGCACGCCGGGCGGCCGGCAAGATGCATCTTCGTAGATGGGTAAGTTGCAGCACCTCACAAGGCCGAAGCAGGCGGCGTAACGCAGCTGCTGTTGTTGACTGCTGCCAGCTGCCGCCAGGCGCCGCCGCCGAGCCGCAAACACGTGCATTTTGCATCTGTTTCCGCCCTCCTGCAGGCCGCCACGGTACTGCAGCTGTTACTGCTTACGCTTGCGGCAGCACGGGTGGAGGATGAGCAGCCTGTAGAGGCTACTGCGCTGCAGACGGGAGCTCCGGGAGCGGCCTACGGCCAGCTGGTGCAGCCTGCTGCTGCCGCGGTGCCCCGCCCATCGCCCTTCTTTGGATACGTCGGCGAGCTATGGAGGCCTGATGGGCCCCTCCCCGACTTTTCGTACGCGGGTGGGTATTTTTAAGCCAGGCTCTGTTGCCGCAGTGCATGCAGCGCATGTGCATGCTGCCATGTGTCCGCCTGCAGCAGCGGGCAGATTCTGACCCACCGCTCAGAGATTCCAGCAGGCAGCCGCAGCCCACGCATGGTCTCTCACCCCCTTTGCTGCCCTATGCAGGCTACAAGTGGGGCGACCAGGAGCCGCCTACGGCCGCCCAGACGCCCGTCACCAAGTGGATGGGTGACTTCCTGCAACCCGGGGTGACCCACACACAAGCCATCCTCGATCTGGTGGCCTGGGGCAACGCCCAGCCCACGGCAGCAGGTGGGACACGTTTAACTCATCACTTGCATTGCTGTCATGGCGTTACAAGCTGCTAATTGCAAGTTGCCTGCTGCTGGGGCGGTCGCAGGTGCCGCTGCTGCCGACGCCCCCTGCTGCTGCTGCTCCCCTGCTGCCTGCCGCCCCGCAGGCTGGGTGGTGCTGGGCCTGCCTCCGGGGGTGTTCACGCTGGAGAGGCAGGTGGTCATCACGCGGCCATACACCATTCTGCGGGGAGCGGGACGGGACCGGACCACCCTGTTCCTGCCCAACAGCATGTTTGACCTGTATGGTGCGCTGGCTGGGGGCAGGCGAGGGGGGCTTGCGTGAGTTTCAGAATGGTATAATGCCAACGAGCAGCACCTCACCAGCTGCCGCTTGGTCCCCAGCCTGGCCCGTTTGAGCATGCTGCATGCATGTCACCCGTGTTTACTGGCACAACTTGTGATTGCCATGTTGCTGTACCGACTTTGTGCTGCAGGCAAGTGCAACACGACCGGCGAGGGCTTCTGGGTCTGGACCGGTGGCCTGGTCACGGCGCAGGGGCAGCAGCAGCGGCCAAAGCGGCTTGCACGAGTTGATGCCACAGTGCCTGTGCCCCGCGGCAGCTACACGCTGAAGGTGAGCAGCATGGCACTGTGTGGCACGTGGGGCCATGCAACACTGCCACCTCCTGCTGTTCCCTGCTGTGGCATTTGCCACTGGCGCTGCTGCGGTTTTGCATGTCAGGCCACTGGGCTGCCGCTGCTGCGCCCATGTACTGCCCAGGTGGACAGCACAGCCCAGCTGGAGGTGGGGCAGACTGTGGCGCTGCACTACAAGGGCAGCGACTTTGTGCTGGCCCGCGAAATGTGAGCTGTGCTGCTGGAGGCTGCTGCTGCAGCTGCTTCCGCTGCTGCCGCTGCATGGGTGGCTGTCCTTACCGTCCACTGCCGCTGCATGACCAAGCTGCTGCGCTCCGCTTCGCGCCCCACGCCTGCCGACGAACCAGTTGCAGAGCAGCAGCCTGCATCGCTGAACTTCTCCCTTCCCGCCTCGTCCCGATGCGGCACATGCAGCATGAACAACCATTTGGACCCCGGCCCGAAGTATGCGTGAGTGCAGGGGGGAGTGCAGCCCCAGTATGGCAACCCCATGCTTGCAAGCTTGCATTCACTTCACAGTTGGTCAGTGTTGCCTCGCCCTAGCCGGCCACCTGCTAACTTTGTTTGCCACTGCCCTGCCTGTGCAGGAAGAACGATGCCATGTTTGCCTCGCGCATTCGAGCCATCAGTGGGCAGGTAAATCAGAGTGAAATGGGCTGAATGGGGTTGCCTGCCGCAGGCGTGCACATGCATCAGGCTGCAACGTAGATGCCCTGTGCGCACCGGTGCAGGCATGCACATTGCATGCCTTGTAACTCTGCTTTGGGCATGTGCTGTGGTGTGCTGCGCTGAAGCTGATGGTCCTTGGTGGTCCACTTCTGCAGACGGTGGTCCTGGAGCGTGCAGTGCCCTGGAGCGTGAAGGCCGTGTTTGAGCCAGGTGGGTTGTTGTTGTCCAAGCTGCTGAAGCGCAAGCATGCAGGGCCAGGCTGCCGCCGCTCCCTGCAGTAACCACAGCATGGCATGCTGCACAATACCATGATTGATGCACTCACTCCATGCGAGTGAGCGTGCTCCCTTGCTCCCAGCAGAGCTGGTGACGTGGCAGGCAGGCCTGCACCACGTGGGCATTGAAGGCTTCACCATGCACTTCCGGCACACGCCCTACGGTGGCCACCACAAGGTGCGGGGCTGGTAGTTGCTATTGGGCGGCTTGCGTCGTGCTGATCACTTCCGTGCATCCTCCCTCCGAAGCCAGGGCAAGTGGCTCAAATCGACTGAAGAGGGAGCTCTTCCTCACAGCACAACTCATCTACTGGCCATCCTCTTACTTCTCCTTGCAGGAGCTGGGCATGGGGGGCGTGGAGTTTCTGAACGTGGAGGACTGCTGGGCGCGCGACCTGCGCATGATCAACAGCGACAACGGCGTCATGGTGGCATTCGTGAGCTGAAGCGGTTGGAAACAAGAGTCTGACTTCCCCTACCTGGTCGATCAATCAACCTCGACAGTGCCCTCGTGGTGGCGTTTGTGAGCTGCAAGAGGTGGCTCCGCCAAG
>VFQQ010001708.1_pt1 | contig 28728 bp, 23 predicted proteins | sample 3512341 | NCBI WGS metagenome assembly VFQQ01 (sample SAMN10412373, study PRJNA504923) | tailings metagenome | isolation source: Relicate 2 Philex TSF1 revegetated site | place: Philippines: Tuba, Benguet | collected 2017-08-29
GTCACCGATCCGCCCGCACCGGCCGATGCATTCACGGTGTAGCTCGCGGGCTTGAAGGTGAAGGTCAGGCTCTTCGCCCCGGTGATGGCGGAGGTCGTGTAGGTGTTGCCGCTCCACGAGCCGCCCGAATCCCCGCTGACCCCGTCGCGCTCGTAGCCGACATTGGGCGAGACGGTGAAGGTCGTGGTCGAACCCCGGGTGACGGATCGAGATGTCGGGGTGACGGAGCCATTGGCCCCGGCAGAGGCGGTCACCGTGTATTGCACGGCCACGGCCACCTTGCTGATGGCAGACTGACCGTTGGGGCTGAAGCCATTCAGCACCTTGTCATCGACCTCGGCGATCGCATACAGCTCAACGCCATCACCGCCATCATCCCAATCGCTGAGCCGGACGTTCGTAAACGTGTAATCGACCCAGGTATTCAGGCTGGTGATCTGCTTGGGATTGCTGACTTGGGCGATCGTGTTGAATGCCGGCCAAATGTCGTCGTCCCGGAGGGAGATGTTTTCGATCTGCCACGGTCCGGTCTTGGTGGATCCGGTGAACTTAACCCGCACAGTGATGTTCACCAACTGTCCCACCGTCACGCTGGTCGGGGGTGAAACGAGCTCAACGGTGACCGTGCCCTCCGCCCAAAGCTCTTGGGCGAAAACCGCCAATGCAAAGGTGACCATCAGGAGCATGCGCGCGAAGCCGGCTGCCCTGTGCGAGCCGATGCCGCCGGAAAGCGCCCGCCAAGCCGACGCCGGATCCGCCCGCGCCGGGAGGGCCGTGGGGGCGTGGGCGGCGCGGAGGGGCGGTTGCCGGAAGTCGCCCACCCGGGCGAAGCCGACTTGACCCACGCCGCGGGAATGAGCGGCCCGCTGTTCCAGATGAGATGGATTCATTTTTCCCCTGCGGTTGTGATGCGCCGATTCCCCTCGTTCTCGAGGGCCACACCAAGTTGGGAGTTTCCGCTGCCGATTGTGCTGCGACGACCGGGATTCCCGGCCGCTGCCGGAGCGGCCTCAAACGGCGCCGGTGCGTCGGTCTGGAGACAGCGAGGCGGCGCTGAACGAGGGAGGTTCATGCATCCTGCTATTGCCGCGGGCGGCGGTTTTCTTACGCGCCGAGGAAAGATACCATCAGCCCGGACGCCGGAAAACGAGGACCACCTCCCCCGCCTGCACCAGATCGCCGTCGCAGAGTTCGCGCGCCACACTCAACGGGCGGCCGTTGACCCACGTGAGGTTGGTCGAGCCCAGATCCCGCAAAAGAAAGTGCGTCCCGTCGCTCCGGATCTCGCAGTGCCGGCGCGAAACCCGGGGCAGATCGAAGCACAGGTCGCAATCAGGTTGCCGACCGACCACCACCACACCCGTCCCCAGCACCCGCGCGCACACCGCCCCGGATTCAGACCGCCAGAGCAACCGGGCCTCCGCAGCACCGGCCTCGGGGGCGTCACGGCAGAGGGCGGCGACGAGCTTCAGGCGCGCATAAAGCGAGGCGGAGGGCGGCGAGGGTCGCACCGTGCCGCCATGTTCGACCAACCATCGATTCAATCCGGACATCGCGAAACCGTATTGGATCAAGGGTCCGCATTCTTACGTCCACCGGCCGTCTTCCGTCCCTGAGTCGCGCAGGCGGCGCGCGACTTCGGCCCGCAGCCGCCGCATCAAGCGGTTCTTGATCTGGTAGACCGCATTGGTCTGCAGGCCATACCGGAGGGCGACCTCCCTCGCGGGACGACCCTCGATTGCGTAGGCCTTGAATACGGCGAGCGTGTTCTCCTCCAGCGCCGCGTCATGGCCCAGATTGACGAGGGCCTCCTCGAGCAGCACCTCGCGCCAACGGGCTCGGTCGTCGTCACGCAGATCGACCGCGACCAGCTCATCCCCACAGAGCTCGATCCCCTCGGGGCGCCGCAACTGCGAGGCCGCCGAGCGCGCCGCCCGGCGCATGACGGCCAGGGATTTGCGATGCACAATGGTGAGGAGAAAATTTCGAAAACGCCCCCGCTGGCGGTCGTAGGTGAACTGAGGCATCTGGTCCATCAGCGCCACCATCGTTTCCTGCAGCACTTCCTCGGCCCGGTGTTGGTCCAGGCCGAGCTTGCGCGCGTAACGCAGGATCGCCGACGCGTAACAGAGATAAAACTCGCGCCACGCCTCGTGGGCATCCACCCGCCGCACCCGCTCGAGCAATGACTCATTGGTGTCGATCATGCGCGTCGCCCCTTGTTACTCCATCGTCAGCCGCGCGGAGTCAACGCCGTGCACGCGCACGGCCCGCACGCGCGGGGGCGTCAGCTCCGTCTCCACCACCTCATCGAGGATCACCAGCTGGCCCGTCGGGTTCACGGCCCGGAAGCGCAGTTCGCCGTCCTTCAGCACCCAGGCAAACTCCACCTCTCCCGCCAGCGCGTGCACCTGACGCGAACGGGGCGTCGCCGCCTCGTCATCAAACCGAAAGGCCGCGCGCCCCTCGCCGATCGGCACGAAGGAAACGGTCACGGTCCTGCCGCCGTCCAATGCCAGCTCCGCCCGCACCCCCTCGCCCGCCTCGACGGACAGCGCCGCGCGCGCGTGCAGGGCGATGGCTTGCACGGGCCGCGGGCCGACCGGCAACCAGGCCTCGAGCGGGCCGCCCGCACCGGTGGCGGCCAGCGCGACCACGCGCGGAGCCAACGGCGGCAGCTTGGCCAGCACCCGCGCCTGCATCCCCATCCACGAGCCGAGGGCGATCGTCATTCCGCCCATCTCGGCGTGCACGAGGAAATAGTCCGGCTTCCGGCCGTCGAACCGCTGCATGAAGTAGTGGCGGTTCTCGCTCGCCTGCCGTTCGCCGCCGCGTTGCAGCAGCGGCCCGCCCATGCTGACGGCGAGGGTGAGCTCGTCCGCGAGCGCCGCCGCATCGTCGGCGTGGAGCCGGGCCAGCTCATCCCAGTCCGCCAGCGCCGCCGCCGCACCAAATTCCCGCCGCACGGCCGCCTCGAGGTCGTCCGCCGCGGCGTAGACGCCCCGGGTCATGATAAACTCCGGCGGCGGCACGCGGTCGGCCAGGCGCGCGACCTCGGCGGGCGCGAGCTCGCGATGCCAGAGCCGCAAGTCATCCACCGCGCCGGCAAAGCGCACGACATCGAACTTGTGCTGGTAGCCGACGGTGACCGCCGGAGCCTGCGTCTGGCGCGCCCGGCGGTGTTTCTGCACCGGCGCCGCCCCGATCGGCTGGCCATCCCGATACAGGCGCAGCGTCCGGCCATCGCTGCCGCCCGCGAGGTGCACCCACTCGTCCGGGCGAATCGCCTCGCGGCCGACCACCTCCTCCGGGAGGTCCACCTGAATCTTCCCGATGCGCAGCGCCGGCCGCCCCCGGTCGAGCGACAGCTCCCAATAGAAATCATCCTGCGCCGGTGAGCGCACCGCGAGCACCACGCGATCCAGATCCGGCCGGCCGGCCGCCTTGATCCACAGCGAAAAGGCAAAGGGCCGGTCGCCGCGCCACCGCTCCGCCGCCGGCCACTCGGCCAGGGAGAGACCCGAACCGCCGGTCAGGAAGACCGCGCGGTCGATCCGGCCGTGCCGATCCTCCACCGGCACCACCCGATCCAGCCGCATGGCCCACGGCCGGCCGTTGGCCTCGCGACCGTTGCCGTCGAAATTCCAGGCCGCCACCGCGCGCGTCGCATCGCTCGCGTGCCGCGCCGGGGCCGGGGAGGCGCCGGAAGCCGCCGGCCCCAGGCGCGGCCAATCGATCCCCGCGGGACGCAGGACGAACAACGCCGCCACGGCGAGGAGACCCGCCCCACCGACGAATCCGAGGCCGCGCCGCGTGCGCGGCGCGGAAACTCGCTCCCGCCACGCCTCCCGCCACCGCCGCCGGCCCGTCCCGGCGGCCCCGCCCGCATGCGTCTCCGCCGGCCGCGCGCGTGTATCCAGCGGACCCGCCGCGGCCTCGCGCAACGCCCGCACCGCCTCGCCCGCCGTGCGCGGGCGGCGCGCGACGTCTTTCTCCAGACAGGCCGCGATCACCTCCTCCCACGATTCGGGAATCGGCGCACCGGCCTGCACGCCGAGCTGCCGCCGCCGCTCGGCGATCCGGTCGGGCCGCCGCCGCTCGAGCTGGGCCTGCACGTTGCCGGTGTAGAACGGCGGACGACCCGTCAGCAGTTCATAGAGTGTCGCCCCGAGCGCGTAGATGTCGTCCGCCGGGGTCGCCGGCTCGCCGAACGCCTGCTGCGGGCTCATGTAGAGCAGGGTGCCTCCGGTGAGCACGAGCTGGCTGGAACGGAGCACGGATTCGCCGAGCGAGCGCGACACCCCGAAATCCGTGATCTTCAGGCGGCCCTCGGGCGTGAGCATCAGGTTCGCGGGCTTGAGGTCGCGGTGCACGAGGGCCGCCTCGTGGTGGGCGTAGTCGAGCGCGCGGCCGAGCTGCTCGAGCCACGGCGCCACCTCCTCCGCTCCGAGCACCCCCGCGGGCTGGGCGAGCCGGATTTCGGTCAGCGTCTTCCCCGCAATATACTCCATGGCAATCGCCGCCATGCCCGCGCCCTCCACCACATCGTGGATCCGCACGATGTTCGGATGCGTCAGCTGGCGCGCGCGCCGCGTCTCGGCCTTGAGCTCGCTCAGCGCCGCTTGGTCCCAGCGCAGATACTCCGGCAGAAATTTCAGCGCGGTCTCCTCGCCCAGCACCTCGTCGTGCGCGAGCCAGACGAAACCCATCCCGCCCCGGCCCAGGGGACGGCGCAGCACGAAGCGGCCGAAGTGCTTTTGACCGACCGCCAGTCCACGCACGGTGGACTCGGGATCCGGCTGATCACGGGTGGCTGACATCGCGGGGCGCCCATCTCGATACGAATCGCCCGGAAAAAATCGATGCAATAGTCCGCGCGCCGCGCGGGTGACGCCGGCTGATCCCCGCCGGGGGCGCGGGCGCGATTTCGCCGCCCGCCATCTTGGGGCGTCATGAAAAAGAATCGTCAACCCCATCGCTCCGTCAAAGCGGAGTCGGGCCGCGTGCCCGCCTCCTCCGTCGTCACCTCGCTGACGACCCTCACCCTGGAAACCGTGATTCGCGGCCGCCTGCGCAGCGACACGGACCGGCCGCGCTCGCTGTCCACCGGGCGCATCCTGCTCCACCCGAGCTACCAGCAGGCGCTGGCGAGCTTCGCGAAGACGCTCACCGCGAGCGGCGCCTCGGCGGGCGAGCGGCGCAGTGTCCGGCGTCTGCACTACCACGCGCTCTTCAGTTCCGCCTGGAAAATCGAGGTTGAGGTGAAGTTCCTCCTCGGCTGGCGCCCGCGCTGGGAGCAGCCGGACTTGGACAACCTGTGGAAGCCCCTGCAGAACGCGCTCGCGATTCCCTCGCCGGGCCTGCGGCTGGGCGCCAAGCCCGGCACGCGGCTCTACACCCTGTTCGCCAACGACCGGCAGGTGACGAGCTACCGCGTGAGCATGGCGCCCTTCCTCAGCGCGAGCGCGGCCCATGACCTCGCCGTCGTGAAGGTGACGGCGCATCCCGCGCCGAGCCTCGGGCTCCTCCGCCACGCCTGACCCCGCGACCCGACTCTTCGCGCCGGGTTTCCCGCCGTCACCGGGGGACGCAGGACTGCGCCGATCGCGCCGCCTGCGTCCCCGCCTGGGGGCGCGCGCCCGGCCCCATCTTTCCTCTGCCATGAAAATTCTGCACGTCACCGACCTTCACTTCCATGCCCCGTGGTTTCACTGGGTTTCCCGTCAAGCCCGCGACTACGATGTGGTCGCCCTCTCCGGCGATTTGCTCGACCGGTTCAATCCCACGCCGCGCGAGCGGCAAATCGCCTGGGTGAGCGCCTGGCTGCGGCAGGCCGAGGTGCCCCTCGTCGTCTGCTCCGGCAACCACGACGAGGAGGAGGAACCGGACGCCGGCTGCCCGTGGCTGCGCGCCTGCAGCATCGCGCGGACGCAGCTGGTCACCGACCGCCAGCTCCACCGCCACGGCCGCTGGACCTTCGAGGCCGTGCCCTTCGGGGGATTGCCGCTGCGCGGCGGCGAGCACCACGTGGTGGTGACGCATCTGCCGCCGGCCGGGGCTCCGACCGCGTGGCTGCGGGGCCTCGACTTCGAGGACGGGGACCTGCGGCTCGCCCGGCACCTGAAACAGACGGTCGAACGACCGAGGCTGATTCTCTCCGGCCATGTGCACGACCCGCGGAGCTGGCGCGCCCGCTGCGGGCGGCTGTGGAGCTTCAATCCCGGCGGCGCGCCGTCCGCCCATCCGGAAGTGCCCCATCACATCGCCCTCGACCTGGCCGCCCGCACCGCGGGCTGGCGCGACGGCTGGGGGCGGCACGACCAGGTGCACCTCGGCTGAGCAAGCCCCGACCCCGGTGGATCCCGCGCGCGCTCCGCGGCGCGCGGGATCGCACCTCATCGCGTCCCATCCCGCTCTCCTCCCGTCCCCATCTTGCCGCGTATGATTTCTCCGCTGTTTCAAAATCCTTCCGCCCCGGGTCCGCATCTGACCGAGGACCAGGCGCGCGTCCTGGAGCGCATCACCGCCCTGGGCACCTTGTATTTCAAGGGGTCCGCCCGCGGGTGCGGCATCGAACCGCGCCTGTGGCCGCTCATCGTCGGGCCGACCGGCTGCGGCAAGACCCACTTGTCGCGCCTGCTGGCCGAGCAACTGGGCGCGCACTACCTGCGCCTGAGCTACGGCGACTGGATCGTGCAGGGCGCGCGCGGGACCTGCACCTTCTTCTCGATTCTCGCCGCCGCGCTGCGCCACCCGCGTCTGGTCATCCACCTCGACGAACTGGACAAGCTGCCGGTGCGCGGGGAGCAGGAGTGGGCGCGCGCGGCCGCCAACGAAATCTGGGCCCTCCTCGACCTCGACCTGCCCGTCGCGCGCTTTGTCAGTGACGCCGCCGTGCGCGAGCAGAACCCGCCGGAAGCGCTGCAGCGGCTGACCGACACGCCGATGCGCGGGCGGTTGTTCATGGTGGGCTCCGGCACGTGGCAGGACCTGTTCGATGCCGCGACGAACTCGCCGCGGGCGACCCTGGGTTTCGGGGGCGCGGGGCGCGGCGCGGCGCGAACCGCGGACTACGACACGGCTCTGCAGCGCGTGGTCACGACCCACGGCCCGATGGCGGAACTGCTCGCCCGCTTCGACGGGGCGGTGCAACTCATCCGCCCGCCCACCCTGCCCGAGGCGCTCGCCCTGCTGGAGCGGATCGGCGCGCGCGACTACGCCCGGCGCATCCACTACGACGAGGTGCGCGTGCTCCGCGAGCTGCTACCCCGCCAGGGCTTTCGCGCCCTGCAGTCCGTCGTGACCGAACTGCTCCTGCGCGGGTGGAATCCGCGCCTGGCCCTCTGGCCGAAGACGATCGCCGCCGCGCTCCCGCGGCCCGTGGGCCGCGGCCAGACGGAATTCCAGTTCTGAGGCCGCCCCGCGCGCGCGTTCGCCTCCGCCCACCCGCGCACCTCCGTCCGCGAGCGCGCTCCGGCCCGGCGGGCCGGACCCCGCTCCCATCTTTTCCACGGCGACGCCGCTCGGCGCCGTCCTGACCCGCACCGCAGCGCAGGTGCCCAAACCCAGTCTGATTCCAGAAACATCATGTCCTCTCCCACCCTTCCCCTGAACTGCCGTCGCGCGCCCTCGACCAACCGCTGGGTGGTCCGCCGGCCGAGCTCCCCGCCGCCCGACCGCGTGGAGCAGCTGCTGCGCACGGAGGACGCCGACTCCCTCCTCGCCCTGCTGCGCGCCGCGCGCTCGGACCGCGCGGCCGAGGGCGAGTGCCACGCGGCGATTGCGCGGCTCTTCGCCGCGCGGCGCGGCGCCGATGCCCAAGGGGCCATCACGATTGAAGGCCTGATGCGCAAGTGGCTCCTCTCGCGCCAGGGCGAGGTGACGGCGGCGACCTACGTCCGTTATGAAAATTCGCTCGAGCGCTTCCTCCGCTTTCTCGGACCGGAGGCGACGCTCCCCGCCGTCAGCTGCACCGAGGAGATGATTCTGCGGTTTCGCGCCGCCCGGCTGGCGCTGGTCTCGCCCGGCACGGTGAACGCGGACCTGAACGTGCTGCGGTTTGTCTTCTCGCGGGCGCACCGCCAGCGCCTGCTCCCGCTGGACCCGACGCGCGAACTCAAGGATGCGGTCATCCGCCGGAGCAGCGACGCCCTCGGCGCGGAGCGGCGGGCCTTCACGCAGCAGGAAATCGAGGCCCTGCTGCAGGTGGCCGATGCCGAATGGCGCGGGCTCATCCTCTTCGGGCTCTACACCGTGCAGCGCCTGAAGGACGTCGCGCTCCTGACGCGGCGGCAGGTGGAGGGCGGCGTCCTCCGGCTGGTGCGCGGGAAGACGGGCTCGGCGGCGGTCGTGCCGCTGCATCCCTGCCTGCGCGCCATGCTGGAGGCGCGGGCGAAGGGCGCGGACTCGGCCCCGCTCTTCCCGCGCGCCGCCCAACTCGTGCAGGCGCACCGCGGACGCACCTCCCAGCTTTCGAACCAGTTCTACCTCCTCCTCGTCAAAGCCGGGCTCGCGCCGAAGCGCTCGAAGGCCAACACCGGCCGCGGCCACGGCCTGCGCCGCCGGACGAACGAACTGTCCTTCCACAGCCTGCGCCACACGGGGAACACCTGGCTGAAGCAGGCGGGCGCGGGCGAGGCGGTCGTGCGCGACATCGTCGGGCACGAGAGCACCGACGTCTCCCGACTCTACACCCACGTGGACGACCAGACGAAGGCCGCCGCCATCAATCGCATGCCCGCCGTGGCGGCGGCGGAAGGAGGCGCGAGCCCGGGCCCGGCGAAGGCAGCGGTCTAGACCCGGGGAGACCGTCTCGCCGGCAGCGCCGCCGCACCCGCTTCCTCCCGCCCGCGACGCACGCCTCGCGTTCGTTGCGGGCCTGGTCGGATCGGGCGCGCGCGGCCCGAACGGGGAAACCGGCGGCGCTCTGCCGCCGGCTTCCCGCCGGCATCGTCAGTGGCTCAGGGCGAGCTTGAGCTGCTCCTCGTTGAGTCCGAAGTCGGAGGAGAGCGCGCGGAAGGCCGAGGGCGAGTTGTCCAGGGCCGTGTGCAGCGCACGCGTCTCCTGCAGAATCGCGCGCAGCTTGAACGCTTCGAGGGCGGCGCGGCGCAGGTGCGCCCTCGTTATCGACGTGCGCCCCTCCGCCAGCGCGAGCTGCTCGGCATAAGCCAACTGCCGGAACAGCAGCCCGGGGAGGCCGACGCACTCGACCTGCAGCCTCAGCGACTCGTCCTCGTGGCTGAGGTCGGTCGCGAAGAGTCCGGGGTTTTCATGCTGAAACGTGTGAACGAGTTCCCGGAAATCGCGCGACAACCCGGGTTCGAGGCAGGGCACGGGGAACAGGGCCGTGTCGAGCGTCGCGGCGTTGGCATTCAGCAGGCGCAGGACGAACTCGGCACTGGTGCTGGCCACGAGGACCTGGTGCTCCCGGCGGAGATTTTTCTCCAGAGTGGCGAAGACGTCGCGCCAGCCGCGCGTCCCGAAGGCCGGGAGATGGAGTTCCAGGTCATCGCAGAACAGCATCGTCTCCTTCGCGCAGGTGGCGGGCGCCGCGGCACCCACCGCCGCGGCACCCACCGCCGCGGCGAGCAGCGGGGTGAACGCCTCGTCCGCTCCGCTCAGGGACCGCGTCTGGAATTTCGGCTTGAGCGCGCAGCCGACCAGCTTGAGCGCCGTCGAGCGACCCGATCCGCGCGGACCGGCCACGAGCACGATGCTGGTGAACGGGCGGGCTGCTGCCGCCGCGACCGCGGTCGAGAAGGCATCGAGTTTGGCGAACTTGAAGAAGGGCTTTCTCATTAGGCGACCTCCTCCAGCTCCACAATCGGGACATGGCGCAGGGCTGGTGCCGGCTTGGCGGTTTGCACGGCACTTGCGTCAGGTGCCGCAGACGAGCCCGCGCGCGGTGCAGGTGGCCGCTCCTTCAGCTCCTGCTCCTTGTCGCGCGTCTTGACGGCGACATCGCGCTGCAGCTGACGACGCGAATTTTTTCCATACAGCTTTTGGCGAGCCTGCCACTCGGAAGTGAAAAGACGCCTTTCGTGACCTTTGCGGTCCGTCAGGTCGAGGTGGTGACGGCAGAGCGCCTTGACGAGATGGCCGTTCGTGGGGCTTTGAACCCACACGAACGAGAAATCCGTGGGGTCATGCCGCACTTCCACCTTCGTCACGCCGAAACCGAGGTAGTCGAACTCGGTGGTGTAGTAGTTGTTGCCCTTGACGAATACGCCGCGGCCGGGGAAGACGCGCGCTCGGCCCTGAGCGCGCTCAATCGGACGGGCGATTTGCTTCTGGAACTCCTCGAGCGAGAGGACCGGGCTGACCATCTTGCAGTGCAGGCCCAGGTCCCGCCGGTCGGCCGGGCATATCCCGATGCCCGAGTGCAGGGTCTTGGGCAGCTGTTCGTAGAGCAGGTCGGCCGTCGCCTCGTATAACGAGCAGATATCCCAGCAACCGCCGGGCAACTTGGTCTTGCGCCCGTGGTTCTTGCGCGCCTTGACGGCGCCATCCAGCTCCTTGAAAAAGATATCCTGCGCGCGACCCAGCAAGGACTCCACCAGCGCGCAGAATTTGGGCTGATGCGGTGGCCGGTTGTGATGCGTGATGCGCATGTCCACCAGGCTCTGGACGAAGGCCTCCGCCCGCAGGTCGGGGCCGTTGTCGCAAAAGATTTCCCGCGGAAGGAAGCCGTGCCGCTCCACGCAGGCTTGCAGCAGGGCGAGGGACGTGGCCGCGGACGGTGCGGCGTAATCCAGGTGGAACGCGAGCACGCAGCGCGAATACACATCGACGAGGACCGAGAGGTAAACCGGACCCAGCGGCTTGCCGTTCACGGAGTCGCAGAGGACGAGCGGCAGCTTCGTGCTGTCGAGGCACGCGCGCTCGCCGTAAAAGCGCGCAATCTGCAGGCCCTCCTCCAGCAGGTTGGCCATCGAGCAGGTGTGCGCGTCCACGTCCTCCTCGGCAAAGAGCTGCCGGACATCGTAGTCCTTGCTCTTGCGGTTCCAGTTCACCCGAAAGGTCTCCTCGGAGGGAAACCGCAGGTTCTGCTGCTCGCACTCGGACATCAGGAGGCCGAAATAGTGCGCCCGCGACTTGCGCTCCGTGGGCGCGGTGGTGAAAGCCTCGGTCAACACCCGGTCCATGAGCACGGCCACCTGCGGCGCCAGGCGAGCGGTTCCGCGCCCGCTATAGTCGGGCAGCAGAGCGACGAGCGGGCTCGTGCCCGGCGGGGCTTTGCGAATGCGACGCAGGATGCGCGCCTGGCGCGCGGTGATGAGGACCCCGGCCCGGGGAGCGGCCGGGAGATTGTCCACGTATTTCATCAGGTGTGCGACCTCGCGGAAGAGCTGCGTGGCTTTGTTGCGCTCGGCCACCGTCGCCAGCTGGAGCCTGGCCTGGGCGTTCCTCACAATCTGGTTCTCCGCAATGAAAGCCCGGGCCTTCTTGCCCTCGACCAGCAACGCGAGCAGGGCGAAGCGGTTGTAGGACAGGCTGCGTCCCTCGTCCGAGAGCAACAGCACCGAGTCGCCCTCGAATTGCGTCACAGTGAGGAGCTCGTCGCCGAGGGCGATGCGCGTGCCCGGTTTCAGGCTGGCCTGCTTCGAGCACACCGGAACGTCCGCCTTCGCCAGTCTGGCGGATTGGGCGACCTCGAGCTGCCGCGCGTCACGGTAGACGCGGATGCGCCGATAATCATCGGTGCTGAGCCGGTCATGCTCCAAGTCCATGCAGAGGCGGCCCAGCACCAGCAGATGCATCAGCACCTGATGCGTGAACTCTGGGATGACGTCTGCGATTTCCTCGACCGTCGCACCCGGGCGACGATCCACCCATTGCAGGATGGCGGCCTCGTGCTCGGGTCGCAGCTTAATCGGTTCCGCGTTGAGAAGTATCAGGCGGTTCTTGGCCCGGTTGGCGCTCAGCGCCGAGTGCCGGACAAGGCGATGGCGGAGGCCGAGTTGGGCGGCGAAGTTGTCGGCCACCCGGTCGCGAATCGCGAGGCCCTCCTCCACAAAGCGGTCCTGCCGGGTCTTGAGACGCCGCCGGAGGGTGTTGTCGTCGGCCAGCTCATGAATCTCGCCCCCTTGGGCGGTGAGCACAACGAGCGTGGTGCCCGCCGGCAGGGTGGAGTCGCCGTAGGGGTGGGCGCGGACGGGCAGCCATTTCCAGTAGGCGAGGACCTCGGGACTCGCCTCTAGGTCGAGTGCGTGACGGTAGTCCGAGCGATAGTCATCCCAACCGAAATAACAACGCATCTTGTTGCTCCAGAAGGAGGAGCGCACGGCATTTTGCCGCACGGGCGCCTGGGCAGGGGCGGTCCGGGCAAGGGTCGCGATGAAATCGCGGCCGGCGGGGGTTAGGCCGGGAATCGGCGAAAGGTCGATGTCGGCCGAGGCGGACATCGAGGGTTGAACCACAGCGAAACCACGAGTTTTTTTATTGCTCATGGTGCGAAGATGGGCGGCTTGGCGCGGCGAATTGGGGGTCTGGCGATCAAACGGGACGGAGGTCTGGTCGGGCGTGAAACCTATGTATGGGCCCGACCCCTTCTGTTCTTGTTTTACTGTTTGATTTTTGAGCCATCCGGTGGCTAGAAAAACGCTGTGAGCGAAATTACCGCCGAAGAGTTGGAGGCGCTCTGCGACCACGTCGTGGGGCGCCGGGACCTGTTCTCTTATATGGATGTCGCGCGCGCGATGTGTGTGCGGTGCCACCGCCGCCAGGGCGGGCCCGCCGCGCGGAGCCTGGCCGAGCGCTTGGAGATCAGCCCGCAGACCCTGTGGAACTGGTTGAATCGGGATCTGCCCGAGTGGAGCGCGAAGATGCAGGCCCGGCGCGAAGCGGCCACGATGGGCGCGGCCGTGGATTACCCCGCGCGCGGGCGGCGGATCAGCGCGGCCGATCTGGCGATGATCGCCGGGCTCATGCGCAGCAAGCAGAGGCGACTCAGCTCACGCCAGCTGTGTCGGGAAATCCGCCGCCTCGCGTTCCGCGACGCGAGTTGGGGGCATCTGAAGAACATCAGTCACAGCTTTCTGCATCGGAAGCGGCATCTGCTGAACCAGCTGGTGGCGGAGGCCGAGCGGGAGGAGTATTTCAGGCGGAAGGCGGCGCGCGACGCGGCACCGTCTGTCTCCGCCACGGAGGGCATGTCATCTCCCACCGCGGCCGAGCCGGTCGCGGTGCCATCGGCGCCAAGCAGCGCGGCCGCCCCGGTCGCGCCGCCGTCCCACTAACCGGGGTGGCGCGCGAAGCTGTGGTCCGGGCGTGGTGGACTTCGAGGCCCATCTGGGCAGCAGGGTGTTTCATTCCATCTGTCCGGATTGAGCGGGGCCGACGTTCAGGCCAACGGACCACTCCGCCCGGCATGAGCGCCACACCACCGGTGTGCGCGTTCCACGCCCGCCTGTAGATTGCGAATTACTCCTTCGCCCGACTGCGGATTATTTTTCCCCGGTTAGGGTGGCAAAATAGCAGCCGCGGTCGGTTCGCGTGCTGGGCAGGCTTGGGCCCGACGAGGAGCCCATGATTACCGAGCAGCAAGACCGGAGACTGATGAAGGAGTATCGCGGGGGGCGCTCAGCGGAGTTTCGCGGCCTCATCCATCAGGGGGTGCTCGAAAGCGGAGGCATAGGCGCCAAGGGTGCGGGCGGGAATGCGCAGCTTCTTCGCGACCTTGCGCCAGTCCGCGACTGCGGCGTGGACCTCGCGCACGATCGCCTTCGCGGCCGCGGGCTTGAGCCCGAAGCGGGGCGCGGCGGCCAGAGCCGCCGCGATGCTGGAAGGGGAGCCGTCCTCGGAGATGGACGTCTTGGGCATCTGCGCGCGTTCGATCTCGGGGACCGGATTGAGATCGTAGGCGGGAGAGAGCGACCACTTGCCCGGGGTGCGCATCAGGAAGCCGTGGTTGCGGAGGTGATCGTCGTAGTTGCTCGCGAGCAGGGAAAAGATCAGGCGGCGCCAGAGTTCGCGGAGGTCGCCGGCCACGTCATCGCCGAACTGGCGGATGCCGTCGGCGAGGAGCGTGTAGGCGCCCGCTTCGCCGGGCGGGAGCCCGAGCAGGGTGTGCGCGGAGAGAAACGGCCATCGCCGGTCCCGGTCGCGGTCGAAGCGCGTGATGACCGAAACGCTGCGGCCGCCCACGGAGAGGAGCCGCGATTCCGCCGTGTTGATCGCCGCCTGTTGCGCCAGGTGGAGGGCGAGCACCTCGCCGGCCGCGATGTCTCGCCGGTCGTCGGGCTTGGAGAACTTGGCGATGGCCAGGCGGCCGTCGTCGAGGGTGACGGCCGATTTCGGACGGGCGCCGCCGAGGGGCGAGCCGGCACCGAGCAGGAAGCGCAGGTCGGCGGCGGTTTCCGTCTCCCCCTGGACGGCGTCTGCAGCCCGGAGCAGGGCGGCCAGGCTCACGAGCGGAGGGAGCCGGCCGGACGTCGCGGCCAGGAAAGGGCCCGCGGGCGCGGAGCGGAAGCGCAAGGCGCCGATGCGGGCCGTGTCGTCGAGGGCGAGGACGTAGTCGATCTCGCGATAGGGCTTCCGGTCGAGCACCTGGTGGCGGACCGCCCGCTCAATCAGGATGCGTCCCCAGCGATCCGGTCCACAATCCTGCAGCGCGCCAAACAGCGCGGCGCTGTGAATCGGGGCGGGGCCCAGGGGCAGACCGGTGGGATCGAGGGCGAAGGCGCCAGGGCGGGCGAGCCAGTCGCGGGCATACTCGAAGGTCACGGCGGCACTGCGCTCCGCCGGGTGCAGCCGTCCCACGAGGTGCGTCGTGCCCTGCCAGTGGATGTGCACCTCGATGCTCATGGCTGCGGGCGCCGGATGCGCTTCGGCAGGCGCCTTTCGTCGAGGGTCAGGCCGAGCGTGTCGTCGCCCGGGGTGGCGAGGTTGGCGAGCCGGTCGTGCAGCTGGAGGACGAAGGCCGCCGTCGCCACAGTGCCGATGGCGACCTTCGGATCGCCCCGCTCCAGGCGCCACAGCGTGTCCCGGCTCACGAACAGGCGGGCCGCCATGTCGTCGGTCGAGATGCCGCGCTTGCGCCGGGCCAGGGCGAGTTCCCGCCCCAGCTTGCGCAGGGCGTGGACGGCGGGAAGCGGGAGGGCGGGTGCGGCGCTCATGACTTTAAAGTCAGCTATATCGGACCTAATGTCAATTAGAGTCAGATATGGCGGACTTAATTCCGAACCCCCGCGCGTTGCGTTCCGCCAGGCTGTCGTGGACGGCATGCAGCTGGACACCCCCGCCGCCGCCGTCAGCACGCTCGACGACCGGCGTAAGCCCGACGCTCCGGCCCGGCGGCCGTTCGACGAGGCCGAGCTGCGCACGCTCCTGTCGGTGGCGAAGGGCGAGTAGCGCGGCCTGGTGCTCGGCGGCCTCTACACCGGCCAGCGCCTCGGCGACTTGGCTTCACTCACGCGCCGCAAGGTCGATCTCGCGGAGGAGTTGATGATCAAGTTCCGTTCCCACAAGACCGGCCGCGACTTGGTGATCCCTATCGCGCCGGCTTTCGAAGCAGTTCCATGACCTGCTGGTCACGGCCGGACTCGCGGAGGCGCGGTCCAAGGACAAGAACAGCGGACGCGGTCACTCCGTCCGGCGCACCGTGAGCGAACGGTCCTTTCACAGTCTCCGTCACAACCCCACGTCCTGGCGCAAACGCGCCGGCGTGCCGGAATCGGTGGTGCGCGACATCATCGGCCATGAGCCGGAGTTGGTCAGCCGCGAATACACCCCCATGGACGACGAGACCCAGCGGAAGGCCATTCCCAAACTCCCGGTCCTGCAATGAGCCCCGAACAAGGAAGGCGAAGCCTTCCTCGTCGCCCCTGCCCCCTCTGACCGTCATGAATCAAGGCTTTCCAAGCCCCAATCTTTGTAAGAAATAATGCCCTGTTTTTCTTACAGATTTACCGTGCCTAATCCGTCACAAAGCATCGAAAAATCAGTGGCTAGCCGAATTTACGGCAAGGGACGGGGTGCTGTCTTCACCCCGAATGACTTTCTGGACCTGGGAAGTCGAGGCTCCATCGATCTTTCCCTGCATCGCCTGACCGACGCCGGCACGATCCGCCGCATCGCCCGGGGCCTCTATCATTACCCCGAAAGCCATCGTTTGTTGGGTGAGGTTGCCCCGTCGATTGAAGCGGTGGCCAAGGCGCTCGCGGCGCGCGAGCAAGCCAAACTCCAGGCTTCCGGAGCCTATGCGGCCAATCTGCTGGGGCTTTCCGAGCAGGTGCCGGCCAAGGTCGTGTTCCTGACCAGCGGTCGCGCCCGCAAGGTGAAGCTCGGCCAACTCATGATCGAGTTGCGTCCGACGACTCCGCGCCGGGTGGCGGCAGCAGGTCGCACCAGTGTCACCAGGCGGGTTAAAACCCGCCCCTATCTGGCTGGGTTTGCCCGCCCGCTGACAACTCTTGAAGAGGCGGGGCTGCTGGACCCGCGCTTGAGGTCGCCCAAGCGGTCCGCTTGGGATGGTCTCGAGCGATTCCGTCCCTGATCTGTCAATCCGACCAGAAGCTCTGCGCGTCCGTTCCATCAATCTCCTGCGAGCGCCGAAAAACACGCCAAAGAGAGCGGTGGGATCTATAGCCTACAGGGCTGCAAAAACTGACGAGCAGAGGGAGCAAGGGAGAGTGGAGCGCAGTAGGCGGCGTATCGCACAGTCTATCTTCCGGGAGCGCGCAACGGCGCACCTTCACGCCGTCAGCCTTGGGCGCAGTCGGTCGCAAATGGAACAACTTGCGGGACATTAAATCCCCGCCCTATCGCGCGGGTCCAGCCGTCTCCGGTCGTCTTACTGACTAGATCGGCGAAATACAGCGCGCCCGAAAGCCGAGAGGACCCAAGTGAAAGTCCTGGCATCGCGTGCTGGTGAAGAAATCGTGTTGCGAGCACAATTGGATCCCCGCCATGCACCGTAAGGCGCACGGGATGCGCGTAGTCCCGTGGTGAAGCGTTTATGGTCTGAAGTAGCAAGTCGCCGTGGCTGTCCTCGACGGTGTCACCGACTGCAGCAGGTTGAGGTTCACCGCTCTGCATCCGCCATAGAACCGCTTGGGGGGATTTTTTCACCTCAATCACAGCGCGATGCTCACGCGCAGCGCGCCTCTCGATAGCTGCTCTTTCTTGCGACATCCTGCCGTCTCGACAGAGGATTGCCTCTCGATGTTGCGGCCAAAGCGAATCGAGAATTCGCGCCGGCACGTGTTCAGCACGCTCAGTCTGCCTGATTCCAACGGAGCTGATTTCGAGTTGCGCATCACATTCTACACACACCCAGCGTGATATCTTGCGCTCGGCATCATGACCTGCATCGAGCGCACAAAAAGGCGTTGTAGGTTCCGCCGTCTGCCACGCTTTGCCACCAGCGAGGTGAAACAAATCAAAGGCAAGGTTTCTCGCGGCGAATGGATTTGAGAGCGTCCCGATTTTGCTGAGTTTGAAACGAACCTTTTCTGCTTCAGCCGCCTTGAGAGCTTCAAGCCAAGCTGGACGAGTAGCGAGATTAAGCGAGTCATCCAACAGGATCAAATTCGTGCAGTCAGCCGATACTTTAGGTCCGGCCCGTATCTTTGGCAGTCTCTCATGGTGCCGACGCAAGAGAGCATGAAACGTGGCCGCCAATTGCTTGGCGGCGCGCTCTGCTGCAGACCCTGATTTCGACACCACTAGGTAATCCCGAGATACATCCGGGAATCGAATGGGATCCCCAAACAGTATCACCAAGTTGCCGTCCAAGCGTTGCTTCACTCCGGAGGCGTTGGCGACCTCAGCCGACCTGAGCGAATGCGGACGCAACTCGTCCGGCCGCATTCGGCACCCTGATGAGGTGGCGCGCTGAACGAACTTGTTCACCAAGCCGACATGATCGGTAAGCCGAACCGCAGAGACATTCCGGGCCCAGCCGGCGTAGCGATGATCGTCGACGATGTGAATCGGGAGCATATCCGGGTCATCAGCGCCAACGAAGACATTACCAACACTTAACTCGACCAACGTAGGCCTGCCCGCTTTACGACGCACGTTCGCTTCAATCGTCCGATATCGCAGGACAGCCCGATCCGGCGAGCAGGCGACTTCATTCAATAAATATGCGCGTAACGGATAGGGTGTGGGTCCTAAACGATAGTCACCGCCGGCAGCACTTTGAGTTGAGCGTGCTATCGACTCCCAAACTTCACGCCGATCAGTGGCGTCGCCCTGCAGTGCGTATATCCCAGCATGAAGAGAGTGGGTCACCGCTCCCAGTCCTCCGGTCGCAAGGCTGACAACAACTCGCAAGATTTGCTAGAATCGGACAGCAGATAGAGGCGACGACTCGCGCGCGAAAGTGCGACGTAAAGAAGTCGCTTCTCGAGGTCCACGATCTGCTCTCTTTGCTGGGCGTCCTTTGCCCGGCCGATTGCAAGCCGGTCTGGGTAGGTTTCGGCCGATACTTCAGGCACGATCGCAATCGGGAATCCAAAGCCCTTAGACGAGTGCGCTTTCAGCAGATGAACGTGGTGAGCATCGAGGTCGATGGTGGAGTGTTTCTGGATGATTTGTGCGGCCAGACCGGCAGCTTGCAATGCTGCGCAATAACGCTCCGCCTGAGCTGTAGTCCGGACAATAACGGCGATTTGTCCGAGGCTTGTCCTTGCTGGCGGTGCAGTTAGCCGGCGAATCTCCGCACACACGAGGGCAGCGTGCTCTGCAATCGGCGCTTGCAGCCATTTCGGCAGTGGGCCTTCGATGACCGGAGTGGAGGAAAGGGAACGATCTTCCTCATCGCCCGGATCAAATCTCAACGGGTTGATTGCCTGGCTGATTTGCCGCGTGGACCTGTATCCTCGCGTTAGCATGACCGACCGGCGTCCTTGGTTCGCGAAAACCACAGGATCAACGGACTTCCAACTGACCGGCAGGGTGTAGATGGACTGAGCTGTGTCAGCGGCAAATACGAGATACTTCGGGCTGCTAACAAGTGCGAGGCAGAGCAATCGCGAAACTTTGGAGAGGTCTTGTGCTTCGTCGACAAACAGCGCGGAGAATCGTGGGAGAGCGGGGTTCGCCCGCTGATGCTTCAAGGCGATCTGATGACCCTCCTCCCATGTGTAGGCGTCTTTTTTTCGACACACCTCCTTCAAGCACTCATGCACTGTCCAGATGTGCTGACGCTCGTCCTTTCTGAGGGGCCGTTTGCGCCCGCTTCGGTCGACGCCGACATACTCCTCAGGGGCCGATAAGCCATTTCCATGGATCACTTGCTCAATTTCTTGCGCAACGTAGTCGCAGCCGAGTTTCTCTACGGTAGCGACAACCTGAGCCGGCAAATCGTAGCCCTCCAGAACTTCCTGCCGTATCCAATTGCTGATTCCTTCCACGCTCAAGAAGCTAGGAGCCTTCCCCAGTGCCGAACGCACAAGAGCCGCCGAAATTACATCCAGATGGACTGACTTGATGAGTCGGTGTGCGCTCGTGGGGGTGATGGCACGCAAGGCTACATTATTCGCATCCGCCAGCGCACTGGTATAAGTGAGCACACCGTAACTCGTGCTTCTCTCATCCAGCAGGTCTTCCGCTTCGCGAGTGACGATAAGATCTCGGATATGGTAGAGGCCGACCAAGGTCTTGCCCGTTCCAGCACTACCCTTAATGAGGTATGGTCCGTCGGATTTGAGCTTCTTCAACCCGCTCTGCTGATCAGGGTCTAGTGCGAGCGTAAAACTGCGCAATGGGCGCTCTGCGACAGTCTCGACGTTATCCTGCGGTCCGAGCGTGTAGAGTTTGTCTACTTGCGTGCCTTCGCCAGTGAGATAGTCGGCAATGCGCAACTTAATCCAAGAGGGCACACTCAGTGCCTCGAGATCTTCGTAAGTGCGGGCTTCAAGCAGGGCTGGCCAGAGGTGGTGAGGGATTTCTAGTAGATAGAGCTCTTCCTCGGTTATCCACTCCAGCGGTTCAGGCGTGAAATGCACGATGTCCTCAACAACGGGGTTCGCTTCCGTCGAATCACGTTCATTTCCCGTTGGGAAAAAAGCCGGTGCCGGAGGGGTGGCATCTGCGCGGTGCGGCGACGAATTGCTGGGTATTGCTTTCTGCGGAGCGGCTTGTGCGACCTGCACAGGCTGAAGCTCCCACTCGGGATGCCACTCCGCGACCGCTTTCTTGTAAATGCTCGATCGAAAACCTGCGGCTAAAAATGCGACGGTTCTCCTCTTGGTCAGGATTTGATAAATGATGCGCACATCCCTGTGGACCCGCAGGCGGAAGCGGTTCCGAGTCCCTTTCAATTTTTTTGCCTGAGGATGCTGGGCGTAGGGATCAGCTCGGAGTTTTTCGATTTCCCGCCGCAACGAACGCTCGATATGAGGAGGCAGCTTTTTTCGGGCTCTGTGGAAATCCGGAGAGAAAACGCATTCCCAAGTCATATCGAAATTTTGAACCTATAGTGGGCCCTAGCATGGACAAGCAGTATCAGTTAGCTGGCGTGAATTTGAGATGAGCAGCGCTATCCGAGTCCCGCGCGCGTGCTCCAACGATCTGATCATCGGAATTTTTTGTTTTGCCCGACAAATCACCGCTGCCGCACTGGCGCTCCATGCTAATCGTCGTTAGCAAACCAACGCGCCCGCCAAGCGAACCAGCGGGAATCTGCCTCGCAGCCCCGCTTCCACGCCCTGGAGCGAACGCTTGCCACCCCACTAACCCCGACCCGCGGGTCGCCCATCTGCGCAAAACGCTTTCCGCCGAAGACCGGCGGCAACTGCTCGCCGATTTGCCCAACGCCCCGGTTTGGGTGCATCCGCATCTGCGGGCCATCGCCGCGAAGGAATCGTCATGAGCACCTTTGCCACCTTGCCCGCGCAAGAGCGCGAACTGTTCTTCCGGCAGTATCAGGAAAAGCGCGGCCTCGATCCCGTCATCGCGGAAAAGGATTTCTGGGTTTGCTGGTTGCTCGGTCGGATCTTCGCGCAGCCCCAACTCGCAGACGCGTGCGTGTTCAAGGGCGGCACGTCCCTCTCGAAAGTGTTCGGCGCGATCGAGCGCTTCTCCGAAGACATCGACCTTGCGATCATTCCCGCGTCGCTCGGCTGGAAAGAGTCCGACCTCGACCAAGCTCCATCTCGCACCAAGCGCGCAGAACGGGTAGCCAAGTTGGAGGCAGCCCCTGGCCCCGCAAGCTCTTGCCCGGGGCCCGTTCCAAGCTGTTGCGGTCGCCGCGACCGGCTTTTTTTTCGGTCCGAAGGTTTTTTTCCCAGCTGATACGGTCGCCGCGCCGGCGCGCATCTTTCTCCGGAAACGCAGCAGGCCCAGCAGGTTAAACCTGCTGGGCCTGGCGTGCGAATTTCTCCCCGAGTGGGGAGTTTCTTATCTATTTGGCTGTCAAGAAGATGGCGTCCCCACGGGGATTCGAACCCCGGTTCTTACCGTGAAAGGGTAGTGTCCTGGACCGGGCTAGACGATGGGGACGCAAAAAACGGAAGGGGGAACGTAGGACCCGCCCCCCCTCGCGCAAGGGTTTTTTTCTCGCGGCCAAACTCAACCCCGGTCGGCGGCCACAGTCTTCGCTCCGGCCGGCTTTTTTCTAGCCGGGCCCGCCGCGGCGTGTAAGGTCCGCCCCGCCCGCGCCCCACCCCACCCCGCCCGCCATGTCGCTGATCCTGTTCCTGGCCGTCTCCGCGCTGCTGCTCGGTTTCGCCTACCGCTGGTATGGCGGCTTCCTCGCCCGCTTCCTCGGGCTCGACGAACAGGCGCGCACCCCGGCGCACGCGAAGCGCGACGGGCTCGACTACGAGCCGGCGCGCTGGTCGTGGCTGTTGCCGCAGCATTTCTCGGCCATCGCGGCGGCCGGGCCGGTGGTGGGGCCCATCCTCGCAGCGACCTACTTCGGGTGGCTGCCGGCGTGGATCTGGATCATCGTCGGCTCGATCCTCGTCGGCGGCGTGCACGACCTGATGACGCTCGTGGCCTCGGTGCGGCACGACGCGAAGTCGATCGCGGAGGTCGTGCGCCGCTACATGAACCGGCGGTCGTATCTGCTCTTCCTCGCCTTCATCTGGATCTCGCTCATCTACGTGATCATCGCGTTCGCGGACGTGACGGCGGGGACCTTCGTCCAACGCGGCTCGAGCGCGGAGGCCGCGGCGCCGGGGCCGGCGGTGGCGACCTCGTCGCTGCTCTACCTCGGGCTCGCGCTCGTGATGGGCTTCACGATGCGGCGTTGGAAACTGAGCGAGGGGCGCGCGCAGCTGATCTTCCTCCCGCTGGTCCTCGTGGCGATCCTCGTCGGGCCGATGCTCCCGCTCGACCTCGCGGCGCTCACCGGCAGCACGCGGCCGCAACTGCTCTGGGACTGGATCCTGCTCGGTTACTGCTTCTTCGCGGCGATGTCGCCGATGTGGCTCCTCATGCAGCCGCGCGGCGCGCTGGGCGGCTACTTCCTCTACGTCGTGACGGTCATCGGCGTCCTCGGCGTGCTGGTGGGCGGGCTCAGCGGGCAACTCGACATCGCCGCCCCGGCGCTGTCGGGCGCGGACCTGTTCCATTTCTCGGGCAACACGCCGCCGCTGTTCCCGATCCTGTTCATCACGATCGCCTGCGGCGCGTGCTCGGGTTTCCACTCGATCGTGGCGAGCGGCACGACGTCGAAGCAGCTCGACCGCGAGACGGATGCGCGGCCGGTGGCCTACGGCGGCATGATGCTCGAGGCGTTCTTCGCCTGCATCAGCCTCGCGACGGTGATGATCCTCGCGCAATCGAGCGGTCGGCCGGACCTGACCTACGCGGACGGCGTGGCGGTGTTCATGCACCATGCGACCTTCGGCGCCGTGCCGGTGGAGATCGCGCGGCAGTTCGGCCTGCTGTGCTTCGCGACCTTCGTGTTCGACACGCTCGATGCCTGCACGCGGCTGGCGCGCTACGTGTTGATGGAGATCACGGGCTGGACCGGGCGCGCGGGCGTGATCGGCGCGACGGCGCTGACGCTGGCCTTGCCGCTGGTCGTCGTGAGCCTGCCGCCGGCGGAGGTGGGCGGGCAGCAGCTGCCGATCTGGCGCGTGTTCTGGAATCTCTTCGGCACCTCGAACCAGCTGCTCGCGGCGCTGGCCTTGCTCGCCGTGACGGTGTGGCTGCGGCACCTGGGCAAGAGCGTGTGGTTCACCTTGGTGCCGACGTGGCTGATGCTCGTGATGACGACGTGGAGCCTCGGGCTGAGCATGTCGGTGCACCTCGACCGCGTCGCGCGCGGCGCGGTGGCGACGGTGCATCACGTGGAATTCGCCGTGTGCGTCGTCCTGCTCGTGATGGCGGTGTGGCTCGTCGTGGAGGCGCTGCTCCTCGCGCGCGCGCGTCCGCCGGGCGCGCCGCAGGCGCAGGCGGCGTGAGCGACATCGTCGACAGCGGGAGTCGTTCGGTCGGGGCGTAAAGCCCCTCCTACGGTTTTCCCGCCGTCAGTGACGGGCAGAAAAAAGCCGGTCTCGCGTGAGACCGGCTGCGAAAGTGGCGGCGTTGACGTCGCTCAGACTTCGTAGCCCGGGAGCTGCTTGTCGACGGTCTCGCCGTGGAGGCGGACGAAGGCGGGCAGGCCGTTCTCGAAGGGGACGGTGACCTCGCCCTGGATGAGCGGGGTGGCGTAGCGGTAGAACTGGAAGTTCAGGCTGACGCCGTCCTCGTTGATCCACTCGCGGGGGAGCTTCTTCACGTTGCCGACGATGTCGGCGAAGGCGGCGAGGCCGGTCTCGCAGGTGTAGTGGTCGCCGTCGCCGCGGACGAGGGTGATCATCTTCTCGCTCTCGCCGTTGATGGCGGCCTTGACGGCGGCCTGGCCGGCGAGGAACGCCTCGTCGGCGTCGGTCTTGGAGGCGACGTGCGCGGCGGCGCGCTGGGCGACGCCGAGGCGGGCGACGCGGACCTTGGCGCCGACCTGGGTCTCGACGATGCCGCGAAGGTGGTCGCCCACGCCGCCGAACTGGGCGGCGCCGCCGGCTTCACCGGCTTCGACGGCGACGTAGTTGCCGTCCTTGTCGACGAGGCCTTCGCCCACGACGATGACGCAGTGCTTCTCGCGCTTGAGGATGCGGCGGACGTCGTCGGCGAACTTGGCGTCGTCGAAGGCGACTTCCGGCACGTAGACGAGGTGCGGGGGGTCGTTCGGGTGGTCGCGGCGCTTGGCGAGGGTGGCGGCGGCGGCGAGCCAGCCGGTGTTGCGGCCCATGACCTCGACGATGGTGACGAGGTCGTTCTGCGCGGTGGCGTCGCCGTCGACGGCGAGTTCGCGCACGGTGGTGGCGATGAATTTGGCGGCGCTGCCGTAGCCGGGGCAGTGGTCGGTGACGGAGAGGTCGTTGTCGATCGTCTTCGGGACGCCGATGACGCGCAGCTCGTAGCCCTGGGCCTTGGCGAGCTCGGCGAGCTTGGCGGCGGTCTCCTGGGAATCGGCGTCGCCGATGTGGAAATAATAGCGGACGTTGTGGGTCTTGAGGACCTCGAGGGCGCGCTCGATGTCCTGGGGCTTCTTCAGCTTGGTGCGGCAGCTGCCGAGGGCGGCGCCGGGCGTGAAGCGCAGACCGCGGATGGCCTGCTGGGATTCGGCGGCGAGGTCGACGAGGTCCTCATTGACGAGGCCGAGCACGCCGTTGAGCGCGCCGTAGACCTCCTCGATGCAACCGTGATTGAGCGCCTCGGAGACGATGCCGGCCACGCTGGCGTTGATGACGGCCGTGGGGCCGCCGGATTGGCCGATGAGACAGTTTCCTGCGAGTTCTGCCATGGATGTGGGTGGTTTAAAGCTGTTAAAGAAGCGAAAAGAGGGTCCAAAAAAGTCCGGGCCTCCGGGGGTGGCAAACCAATTCTCCCTCCGGGAGGGGAAATGGTAAAAAGAGGCCGCGGCGGCGGGGGTGAAATGTCCGCCGGGCTCTCCCCGCAGCCCGCCCTGCGCGACAGGCGTGGCGGCCGCGCGTTGGGTCAACGCGCGCCACCGCTCCGCTCAGAGCAGCTTGCCCGGCTGGTAGTCGGCGGCGCCCTTGGTCTTCTTCGCGAGCGGAGCGACCGTCGCGACAAACTCGTCCACCTGGTGCGGCGCGGCGCCGACGAAGCGGCTGCTCTGCGCGAGCACCTCGCGGAGTTTCTTCGCGGAAAGCCCGATGCGCTTGTCGCCGGCGAGGAGGGCGAGGAGGTCGGCGTTGCCGCCGCTGCGGAGCGCCTTCGCGGCGGCAAGCGCGTGCTGCTTGATCGCCTCGTGCGCGGTCTCGCGCCCGGCGCCCTGCTTCACGGCCTCCATGAGGATCGTGGTCGTGGCGAGGAAGGGCAGGTTGCGCTCGTTCTCGGCGGCGATCGCCGCGGGGAAGATCTCCATCTGGCGCAGGATCGTCAGGTAGGTCTCGAGCAGGCCGTCGAGCGCGAAGAACGCATCGGGCAGGGCCACGCGGCGCACGACGGAGCACGACACGTCGCCCTCGTTCCACTGGTCGCCGGCGAGATTGGCCGTCATCGCGACGTAGCCGGAGAGGATGGTCGAGAAACCGCAGACCCGCTCGCAATTGCGCGCGTTGACCTTGTGCGGCATCGCGGACGAGCCGACCTGGCCGGCTTGGAAACCTTCCGTCAACAGGCCCGCGCCCGCCATCAGGCGGAGCGTCGTCGCGCCGCTCGCCGCCGCGGCGCCGACCTGGTGCAGCGCGCTGACGACATCGAAATCGAGCGAGCGCGGATAGACCTGGCCGACCGCGCCGAGCGAGGCCTTGAAGCCGAGGTGCTTCACGATGCGCGCCTCGAGCTGGCCGACCTTGGCGGCGTCGCCGCCGAGGAGCGTGAGCTGGTCGAGCTGCGTGCCGACGGCGCCCTTCACGCCGCGGACGGGATAGCGCGCGAGCAGCTCGTCGAGCCGCGCCTGCGCGAGGAGCAGTTCCTGGCCGAACATCGCGAGGCGCTTGCCGAGCGTCGTCGGCTGCGCCGGCACGTTGTGCGTGCGGCCGGTGATCATGACGTCGCGGTATTCGCCGGCGCGCTTCGCCAGTTGCGCGAGCGCGGCGACGGTCTTGAAGCGCACGAGCGCGAGCGAGCGCGCCACCTGGAGCTGCTCGACGTTCTCGGTCAGGTCGCGGCTGGTGAGGCCGAGGTGGATGAACTGGCGCTTGGCCAGCTCGGAGAACTCCTCGATGCGCGCCTTCACGTCGTGGAGCGTGGTGCGCTCGCGCTCCTTGATGCGCCCGAGGTTCACCTCGCCGCGCACGCGCTCGTAGTCCTTGATCGCGTCGGCCGGGATGGCGACGCCGAGGTCGCGCTGGGCCTTCATCACCGCGATCCAGAAATCGCGCTCGATGAGGATGCGGCCATGGCCGGACCAGATCTCCTTCATCGCCGGCGAGGCGTAGCGCTCGGCGAGCACGTTGGGGATGGCGGAGGCGGAGGCTTCGGCGGAGGACATGACGCGGCCAAGCGTTAAGGCCCGCTCTCCGGCGATGCCAGCGGAAAACCCGCCGCCCCGCGCGGGCGGCGCGGGGCGCGTCACTCGCGGCCACCCAGCGCCAGCCGCAGGCCGAGCGCGAGGAAGAGCGCGCCGGTCGCGCGGTTGAGCCAGGTGGCGACGGCGTAGCGCGACTTCAGCCAGTCGCCGAGCTTCGCGGCCACGAGCACGTAGCCGAGGCAGACGAGCGTGCCGTTGAAAATGAAGATGAGTCCGAGCGCGACGACCTGCAGCCACACCGGCCCGCGCGCGGGGTCCGCGAACTGCGGCAGGAAGGCGAGGAAGAAGAGCGCGACCTTCGGATTGAGCACATTGGTCAGCACGCCCTGCCGGAAGATCGCGCCCAGCGGCGTGGGCGCGAGCGTCGCCACCGCCAAGGCCGCGCCGCCGCCGCGCAACGCCTGCACGCCGAGCCAGACGAGGTAGGCCGCGCCGGCGTAGCGCACGGCGTCGAAGGCGAGCGGCGACGCCACGATGAGCGCCGAAAGCCCGCCCGCCGCGGCCGCGACGTGGAAGAGGCAGCCGGCCGCGATGCCGAGCGCGGAGACGACGCCCGCGCCGCGCCCCTGGCTCAGACTGCGGCCGACGATGTAGAGCACGTCGGGTCCGGGCGTGAGGTTGAGCAGCAGGCCGGCGGTGATGAACACGAGCAACGCGTCGAAATCGGGCATGGCCGCGAGCCAGCGCCGCGCGCGGCGCGGCCGCAATCCCGCGTCCGCTGTGCTGCGCGAATGGGCGGTCCGCTGCACCGGTGGTGGCGACGAGAAATGTAGGGCGGGGTCGCCGAACCCCGCCGCGAACGGCAAAGAAAATTCCCGACCGCGTGATCTTAATCCTACTCGTAATCCTAATCGTAATCTCTGTCGGTCTATCCTGAGATTGGGATTAGGATTAGGATTACGATTCGGACGGGATTTCGTTTTTCAATCGCGCGCGAGCGAGCGGAGGCGGCAACACGTTCGCGGCGGGGTCGGGAGACCCCGCCCTACACCCGGACAAGCCGCCTCAGGCGCCGAGGCAGCGCACGGCCAGGTCGCGCAGGACGGTTTCCTGGTCGTTGGGCCGCGCGATGATCTCCTCGAAGGCGCGGATGAATTCCTGCTGGTTGTCGATCAGGCGGCGCAGGGGCGGGAGCTTGGCACCGCTGACGAGTTTGCCGGCATACCACTGGTTCTGCGTGAAGAGGTTGAACGAGCTCTTCTCCGCATCGCCGCCGAAGGCGTCGGCGTAGACGCCCTGCGCGCGCGCCCACGCGGCCTTGTCGAAACCGAATTTCTCCGACGGCGCGCGCAACTCGCCCGCATCGAGGAGCACGCGCGCCTGGATGAGGATGCGGTTGCGGTTCTGGAGCGAGGAGATGACCGGCCGCGCATCGCCGCCGGCGAAGAAGTGCCGCTGCAGCGCGTCGAGCGTGCCGCGCAGGTCGCCGGCGAAGAACCGGTCCGCCGCCTCGAAGAAATCCCCCTCGGCGACGTTCGGCGTCAGCTCGGCGACGTGCGTCTCCTCGATCGTGCCGGCATCGCCGACGTAGTTGGCGAGCTTGCGCACCTCCTCGGTGATGAGCCGCGAGTTGGCGCCGACCTTCGTCAGCAGCAACTCCACCGCGCCGTCGCCGAACGCCACGCCGACGCTGCGCGCCTCGGCCAGCGCGACCGCGGCGAGGGCCTCGACGTTGTCCGCCCCGCCGCCGGCGAAGGTGTAGTCACCGTTCGCCTCGCACCACTTGGCGAAGCTGCGGCGCCGGTCGATCGGGGCGGCGGTGATGACGACCGCGACCTCGTCGGGGTTGAGCTTTTCCAGCAATTCCTGGAGCGCCTCGACCTGTTTGAGCGTGCCGTCGGCGCGGCCGGTGACGGTGTCCGCGAGGAAATTGATGTCCTTGAACCACACGACGCGCTTGCCGCCGAACATCGGCACGGTCTGCACGGCGTCGCGGAAGCGGTTCACGGCCGTCTCGACCTCCTCGACGTTGTTGGCGAAGCCGTTGACGATCTCCCGCGCAAACTCGTCGGCGCCCGCCGCGTGCGCGAGCTCCTCGAAGCGCTCCTTGCCCAGGCGCGACGCAAGGAAGTCGTCGGCGCCGCAGATGAAGATGAAGGGACGGACGGGCATGGAACGGGAGAGGCCGAAGGTAGGGCGGGACCCGCGCACGCGCCGAGAGAAAAATTCCGCGGGGCGAGGCGACAGGGCGCCGAACGAGCACGCGGTTTATTGTAGGGCGGGGTCTCCTGACCCCGCCGCGAACGTGATGCATGCTGCGCAACCTCGGCGGGGTCGGGAGACCC
>VFQQ010001710.1_pt1 | contig 28693 bp, 50 predicted proteins | sample 3512341 | NCBI WGS metagenome assembly VFQQ01 (sample SAMN10412373, study PRJNA504923) | tailings metagenome | isolation source: Relicate 2 Philex TSF1 revegetated site | place: Philippines: Tuba, Benguet | collected 2017-08-29
GGGCAGTTAGCTAGGCGTGGAACCATCGGGTAAGCATGCTGGCTGCTAAATGGGCTAGAAAAGCACCCAACAGATCACAAGCAGCTCACCCGCAAGGTTGAGGTAGTACTCAAGTGTGTACTTGGAGGCGCGGGGGTTGGACACGTCGCCGGTGTAGCACAGCGTGCCCTCAACCACGCCGCCCGCGCGCGCCACAGTGTCTGGGGAACAAAACAGCAGGGAGCCACACGGTGAAGTGCAGGCAACAGAAGAAGCTTGGGCGCCGCTCGGCATCAGTGGGAAGGTTTGGCGGTTGTGGAGGCGTTCCAGACGCAGCATGTGCGGTGGTCCGCACACGCAGCCTGCTGCCGTGCTGCCCGGCGAACCGCCTTACCAATGCCAAAGCGCAGCTGGTCGATGTCGTTCAGCGAGTCAAACACGCGGAAGATGTCCACGCCCGCCTGTGAAAACAAAACAGGAAGTTGCATCAGGCTATGAGTCATCTGGAGCAGCACGAGTGCACACAGTCGGGGCACAGCTCCTGGACGCAGCATGACTCAGGGGAACATACCGTGCTCAGCGAACGCCTCCACCTGATTCTGCCAAACCCACCTTCTTGGCCTCGTCCACAAACGCGAAGCAGGCGTTGTCGGGGTAGGACGTGTAGCCCACCTGTGTGGGAGCAGGAACACGCTGAGTTGAGAAGCAGGGAACAACAGGGAATGCAACATAACAGCAGACTGCTCAGGCAGGGGCGGGGAGGGCACAGGCAAGCCCAGACAGTTGGTATCAGGCAGGGCAAGCAGCAAGTGGGTCCAGGGCAAGGCAAGTTGGGAGGCATATGAATTGCAGCAGGCCCAAAATGCATGGCCTCAAGCTCACCGCGTTGGCGCCGCGCAGCAGCATCTGGAAGGGGATGTTGGGGATCTGCAAAGGGCAAGGGGCAGGGCGCAAATGTGTGGACTGAGCTGCCTCCTGCCTGAGCTGCGCAGCACAAATCTTCTGGAGCACCACCCTGGGCAATATGCCACACGGCAGCCGGGCGGCCTTGCCAGCTCATGGCAAACTGCAGGCTTGCCTCCAACGTGCAGCATGCCACACGGCAGGCACCGCAGGCACAGCAGGTACAGCATGCATAGCACGCACCCGCTCCCGCAGCAGCTCCAGCCGGCGCCAGGGGCACTCGTGCAGGAAACGGAGGGCGACGTCAAAGGTGGCGCCGCCCCACACCTCCAGGGAGCCCTGCAGGGGACAAAACAAACAACAATTCGTTGGCACGATGCCATTCGATTCAGTGGGACGTAACTTCCATGGTGTGCCGCCCCACACCTCCAGGGAGCCCTGCGCGCACAGCTAGGCGGCATTACGCACATCATTAGCTGGTGGTGGCATCAGGATGCACGGGCGGCAGCCCTGCTTCAGCACAACCTTCTGTATTACGTATTGCAAGGCTCAACTCACCGCGTTGGCCAGGATGTGTGCGGTGGCGGGGGCCGCCTTGAGCATGTCGTGTGTGCGCATGCGGGTGGCCAGCAGCGACTGGTGCGCGTCGCGCATCGTGGTGTCCGTGATCAGCACGCCTGACGGGGGAAAGCAGCGGATTGGCAAGGTGAGGTGGTTGCATCAAGTGGCCAGCAGCGACTGGTGCGCGTCGCGCATCGTGGTATCCGTGATCAGCACGCCTGAAGAAGTGGGAACGGCATGGAATCCAGAGAGGGATGTGAGGTGCGCAGCGCCGCCGGGCAGCAGCATCAAGGCTTGCTTTCACTACAGGCTCTCAGACCGTGCGAAAAATGAGTTCACACAGAGTTGCCCCCTAAACTCGTATAATTTGCTCACCCCGCTTCTGGCGGTGCTCCCGCACAGCCTTGGCCCAGGCCTCGGGGCCCTGCTTGTCCAGGTAGTCCTTCCAGCCTGCAAACCAGGTATACAAGGTTGATTGGGCAGCGTTGAAAACACGTGAAGTGAGAGTCAGGCGCCGGACTCTAGGAGGCCCGGTGTGTCCAGGCAGTCCTTCCAGCCTGCGCATGGTTTGTGCAGATGTGATGGGAACAAGCTGGATGGGCGATTGACACCAAGGCCAGCCCCATCAAACTGAGTAGTGGCATGCGAGCGGGCCCCTGCAGCCGTGGCATGCATGCTGGAAGGGCCATGCTGGAAGGGCCATGCTGCTGCAGCCTGCCCCTGCAGCAGCAAGCTTGGAAGCAGGGATGCCGGCTGAACCAAAGGCGGGATGCATTGGTGATAGCAAAACACAGGTCAATCCCCGCTTTGTTGTAGTCCACTGACCCGAAGGAACGATGTGAGGGTCGGCGCCATGCGGCAGCGGCACGGGCGCAGGCGCAACCTTGGCAGGAGGAGCGCCGATGGCGCCGGGGTGCTGCAGGCAGGCAGTGGGGAGAATGGAAGGTGGGTGGGTGGGAGGTGCCGCAGCATCACCTGTGCACAGCAGGTACAGTTGCCGGGCAGCGCGTTGGCACACAGCAGGCGGCACAGCAGGCGCAGCAGGCACAGCGGGCACACCTTGGGGCCGTTGACCTTCTGCTCAGCCAGGTACTCCAGCAGGCGGCACAGCTCCGACAGCTCCTGCGGTAAGTAAACGAGGCAACGGGAAGTGAAACGGTACACAAGGCACACAGCCGGGCAAGCCGCACAGCTGATACCGCATCAAACGGATTGACCAAACTCCCAAGGTTGGCAACTCAGCAATATTCCCCCTGCTTGCCTTCTGGTTGAGCTGGAACAGCTCGGGGTTGCGGTCGATGAAGGAGGTGGTGGCGGTCACTAACAATCAACTAGATACAACCAGAACACACCACCCAAAATGCACCTTCTGGTTCAGCTGGAACAGCTCGGGGTTGCGGTCGATGAAGGAGGTGGTGGCGGCGCCGGACAGGAACTCGGGGTGGCGCAGCACGTTCTCCAGGAACAGGATGTTGGTCTGCAGGGGAGTGCTTATTCAGTTCTGTGTATGTTCAGAAGCAAAACCGATTTGACAAACAGCACCACGTTCTCCAGGAACAGGATGTTGGTCTGCAGGGGGTTGCGTATTCGGTTCTGTGAACGCTCGGAAGCAAAACCGATTTAACAAACAGCAGCGCTTTCTCCAGTAAAAGAATGTTGGTCTGCAGAGAGTCAACAGATTCGGAGTCGGGCGCATATGAAGCAGCAGCTCGGCAAGCTGCTACACCTGTAGTGGCATGCCCCCGCACACGCCAAACTGGCAAGAGCCCCACTCAGTTTGCACAACACGCAAGCTACGTGGCTGTTTACCTTGATGCCGCGGATGTGGAACTCATACAGCGCGCGCTGCATCTTCTGCACCGCCGCCATGAAGGTGGGCGCCTTGCAGATCACCTTGACCAGCTGTAGGGCCAGGGAGGTAAGGGTGGGGGCAGGAGGTGTCATACTTGTGCCGCGACATTGCACCAAATCCTTCACCCCAGCTGCCCTCGCGCTTCGCAATCATACTTAGAATCACTGAAAACCCACCAGGGAGTCGTAGTGGCGCGACACAATGTTGCCGGCCGCCATGGCGCCGTCCAGGCGGATGCCGTGGCCGCCGGGGGAGCGGTACGCAGTGATGCGCCCAGAGTCGGGCTGCGGTGAGCAATTGGCAGCAAGTGAGTAGTTGGCAGCAAGGGTGGGCAGCATGCAGGGCCATGGGGCGCATGCACGTAAGCAGCAATCATGGCAGCGTTTATGCGACACATTCACAGGGCAGCGACACATTCACAGGGCGGCACATCGACAGGGCAAGGCGCATCCAAAGCGAACCTGGAAGTTGCGCTCCGGGTCCTCGCTGGTCACGCGGCACTGGATGGCATAGCTGCGCGGCAGAGGAGAGGAGAGAGGCCGTTCACACCACTCATGCAGCACACTCGCTAGGCTGTAGACACACCCATTGCAAGCCGTTGGTAGGTGAGCAGTAGGCAGCCGACAGCTCTCTGCACCTGTGCGCCTGGTGCAGCAGGCAATCGGGAGCACCTAGCTGCCAGGCACACTGCCGCAGCCAACCTGCAGCACACTACACCGCCCTTGAACAGAAGCGCACCCGTTGGGCTTGGGCACATCGGCCTGGCTGCCCAGCCCCAGCTCCGCCAGCGTGGCGCCGCCCGCGATGCGGATCTGGGCCTGCACAGTCAAGGGTGGGGGTCAAGCAGGCAAGCATGTGTGGGCGGCAAGCGCAACTGCAGGGGCGCTGCGGGCTCACCCAGTGCACATTGTGATTCAAACCAAGTGCCACAATTAAGGGATGCCCGGCCTCAAGCAGACACAGCCGCTGCTCACCTGCACCAGGTCGATGCCGATGATCAGCGCGGTGCAAACTTCAAAATTGACAACTAACAAGCAACAGCCAACCAAAATTACCTGCACCAGGTCGATGCCGGTAATCTCCTCGGTCACCGTGTGCTCCACCTGGATGCTGCAAGGGGGAACAATGGAATGGACAAACGTGCACAGTCAGACACCAGAGCTGCCTCGACACGGGCCTGCTTTCTCGCTGCCGCAGGGACGGAAGGCGCGGCAAGCAAAACAGGCGCTCACCGCGGGTTGGTCTCCATGTAGTAGTGCTTGCCGTGCTTGTCCACAATGAACTCCACGGTGCCCGCGTTCCTGCAGGACAACGCGATACACAGCATTAGTGCTAGTGATAGTGGTGAACAGTGCTTGTGAAAGTCAAGAGTGAACCGCTTGTCCACGATGAACTCCACGGTGCCCGCGTTGCTGCAGAGCACATTATAGGGGGCAGAACAGGTGCGACAACAACCGTAAGGGCGGTGCATCCTCGTATTCCATGCCACCACACCCTGCCATGCGCAGCTGCGAGGCCGAAACTGGGCGGGCGCAGCCTACCAGACTGCACTCCAACCGCATCTGTGCCCATATGACCACGTTACGCTGCATCTAACGCAAGATAAGCGCACCTGTACCCCACGTGCTTGGCCAGCTTGACCGCGTCGTCAAACAGCGCCTGGCGCAGCGAGGCGTCGAGGCCGGGGGCGGGCGCCATCTCCACCACCTGGGGAGGGAGCGCAGTTGTGGTTGTATTGGACTGGGCTGCTGGGGTGCAGCCTTGCAAGGCGGGCACTCGTGTCCAGGGCAGGAATGACCCAGACGGGCAGCTGGCTGGCGCACACGACACCACAGGCATGAATGCTTTGCAACCTGCAGGCTGGCCGCATCGCACCGGGCCCACCAACACACCGGCACAAGCCCGCACAGCCCACCTTCTGGTGGCGGCGCTGCACTGAGCAGTCACGCTCGTAGAGGTGCACCACGTTGCCGTGATTGTCCGCCAGGATCTGCGGGTTGGACAAGGAAACAGATTGAGAACAACACATTTAAGGCAACTGGGTGAGAGCGATGGCGGCGTCCAACGCCTGCGCCGCACCAGGCAGTGGGCCCCCGCACGCACGTGGCGGCTGCTGAACCACTCACGACTTCTCAGTCACCACTCTGGGCGGATTTCGAGCAATGAAATAACACCGGCAAACACTTGTGCTGAAAACTGCTTGCCTGGATCTCGATGTGGCGCGGGTCCTCCAGGTACTTCTCGATGAACATGCCGCCGTCGCCAAAAGCGGCCTTGGCCTCGTTGGAGGCGCGGGTGAAGTTGTCCTCCATCTCATCCTCTGGACAAAACAATAGATGCAACACCGAGAAGATCAGCCACCCATGTACCAGAAAGCTGCCAGCACAGGAGACAGGAGCCGGGCGGTGCAATCATTACCCACCCGCCGCCTGCCCATCCACCCAGCCGACGGTGCAGTGCCCACCGGCCAAGCATCTAACCACCCGCTCAACCCATCACCAACCCAGCCCAGCCCCAGCACCCACCGCTGTGCACGACGCGCATGCCGCGGCCGCCGCCGCCGGAGCGGGCCTTCAGGATGACGGGGTATCCCGCCTCCCGAGCAAAGGCCTTGGCCTGCTCAGCCGACTCCAGGGCATCGTTGGTGCCGGGCACCACAGGCACGCCGCACTCCTGTTGAAGGGAAGCGGGCGCAAAAGGAGGCAGTTGAGACAACGCTCAACAGCAGGCTGCCGCTTGGACAGGCTCAGGATAAAGACTGCTGTTGGGCTGCTCTGATCGGGAGCGGGCGGGCAGGCTCCTTTCCTGGCGGCGGCGGCTGGGCAGCAGCAGTGCAGCCAGCCCCATCCAATGCTGTGCCAGCCGCCACGCCGCCGTCCTGTCGCCCATGGCCTCCACAGGTCAGCGCAACACATCACCACCAGAAAAACACCTGCCAGTTAACAGCTCCCTCTCACCACGGCCAGCCGCCGCGCCGCCATCTTGTCGCCCACAAAAGCAGCGGCATGTTGCAACCAAGCTCAATGCTAACAAATGCTCACCACAGCCAGCCGCCGCGCCGCCGTCTTGTCGCCCATGGCCTCAATGGTCTCGGGCAGGGGCCCCACAAACGTGATGCCCGCCTTCTGGCACTCGCGCGCGAAAGACGCGTTCTCCGACAGGAAGCCGTAGCTGCGGGGCAGATGCAGAACACCCATGCGCAGCACGTGAGCACCACCCTGTGCAGATTGCAAACAGCGCGCACGTGCCCCAGGCAGGCAGGTGGGACTTGGCCATCGGCTGGGCAATGCGGCAGCAAGCTCAGACATCCTCACCCTCGCGAACACACCCACCACTATCCCTTGGCCGCCACAGGGAATGACTCAGAGCTGCTGTGCGTTGTGACAACAAATCCATACAGCGCTCTGCTACATAAATCACTCCTCACCCCGGGTGGATCACATCCACGCCCTGCTCCTTTGCCAGCCGCACAATGCCGGGCACATCCAGGTAGGCTTGCACGGGGGTCATGTCTGCGTTGCCGACCTGCGGCGCCATAGAAGCGCAGCACACTTGTTACAAGGCGATGCACAGGCAAGCCTGACGGTGTGTGCAGACTGGCTTCAACAGGTGGCAATAATCACAGCAGGGCAGAGCAAAGCATCCTGTCGCAGTGAAGCCGCACCTGGTACGACTCATCTGCCTTGAAGCGATGGGGCTGCAGGCGGTCGGCCTCGCTGTAAATAGCCAGCTGCGGCGGGCATACCATGGTGGAACATAGGCGCAAGTTAGAATGAGCCTGACGGGCCAACAGCGGCTGGCAGGGCGGAATTGCAGCGTAGGACCTGACCCTAGGGCAGCGCGCAGCTTGGGCCACAGCTTGCGACAGCAGCCAGTGGCTCAAGTGCCAACAGCTGGAGCTTGCACGGCATGTCAACAGCAGCAGCAGACACCCGCTGACACAAGCTGAAGGTGGAGCCTTGCAGCCTCTGCATAGCAGCCAGCAAGAGACCGCGCAGCACCCGCTGCCACTGCTGCCGCAGCTGCCGCCGCCGCTGCCCAGGCGCACCGTGGTCAGGCCCAGCTCGATGCCTGCACGAGTGATGCGCACTGCGATCTCGCCGCGGTTGGCTGCCATCAGCTTCTTGAAGGGCACATCCTGCCCATCGCATGCAACCTGCAGGTGGGCTAGGGCGGGTAGGGCGGCCGCTCGCGACTCGCGCTGGCGGCGCTGTCGCAGAGCGGCGGCGGCGGCGGCAAACCCGGGGCCAGGGGCTGCATCGCGACGAGGGTGCGGCTGCAAACATTATGCATGCGATCTACGATGCACGTGCAGGGGCGAGCAGGGCGTGCGACCACCAAAGTCGGCACTTGCCACGATGCCCCGCTCGTTCACGCAGACGGGCTGGAACTGCTTGGCCCCATTGCCGTTCTCCGCCGCCTGGGCAACCACGCGCCGAGCCAGGGGCTGCGCCCGAGCGCCACGCCGCCCCGGTCGGTGCAGCGGCAGTGGCGCCCTGCGGGCGCACAGCGCCGTGGGGGCGTGCCCCCTCAATCCTAGGCTCTGCATGGCCGCTGCTGGATTGATCCAACGCAGTTGCAAGCGACTTTTCCCAAAGCCTGCTCGTGCTGCGCTGCCCAGCACGCAGTGAAGTTTATGCGAGTGAGTGAGTTTGTGGGAGGCTTTCGCTGGCGCCCTTTGCGGCGGGGTTTGCAGCTCGCTTTCAGCCGAACCAGGACCTCGCTTGCTGGCTGCACACTGCCCCACCCGCCGCCCAGCCGCCGCTCCTGCGGTCCAGGGCTGTGGCCCCGTTGTGGCCCCATTGGATTTTCACGCTACACTTGGCACAGGTGGCGGCAGTGCCATACACATGGTTCGCTCTAAAACGCAGTAAAACTGATTGCAAACCTGGCAGGCGGCACGCACAGGCTAACCTTCGGCGCGGGCCTGCCGCTCCAAGTCCGGATGGCTAGCCCGCAGCTGCGCCTCTGCTGCCGGCAGGTCTGCACCCAGGGCACACAGGCGGGCCAGCAGCGCGGTGCGCAGCCGAGCTGCACTCACCGCGTGCTTCACCAGCTGCAGCCGCATCTGCTGCCGCAGCTGGTTGGCCCGCTCCTCTGCTTGATCTAGCTGCTGCATGAACCGGCGGTCCTGTTCAGGGTCCGCTTCTGGGGCATCCGGTTGAAGCTCGGCATGCACCTGCCTCCCAAGCTCCTCCAGCAACGCCCCGTGTGCCTGTTCAGCCGCCCGCAGCGGCGCAAGCGCCGCTGTGGCCTCGTCATACTCCTGCTGAGCCTGCGCCACAGCCGCGTCTGCCGTCTGCAGTGCTGCTGCCCGCCCCTGCTCCAGCTGCTGTGCTGCTTGGCTGCGAGCCTCGATCGCTGCCACCGCCTCTGCCGCCGCTGCTGCCAGCTCTGGCATTGCAAAAAATTCGGCCTCCACGTGCAGCTGGCGCAGCTCCAGCAGCCCCTGGGGCAGCGGAGGAATGTGCCCGTCCCTCAGATATGCCAGGATGAAGGCAAAGTGGGTGGGGTCGCTGCGAATGGGGGAGGGGTGGGGACAGCGGCTGGTGATTTGTCCGAGCTTGCTATCGAGGGGCAGATGTGAACAGACGGCTGCGGATGCATGCCACTAGCGACCGCGTATCGCAAGGAGACCACAGCCACACGTACCCATCACACGCCCCAACTTCAACCAACCCACATCAACCCTCACCGGTCCAGGAACGGATGCCCCTGCTCGTCCTTCAGCGCAGTCGCCTGCATGTCCCCCCGAAACATGGCTGCCAGCATGGAGTCGGGGTGCTTGGTCAGCGTAGCACGAGTCGTGCGGAACACCCTGGGCAGCGGGGCAAGGGTGTAGCGAAGCATTTGCAGGCTGGGTGGGTTGCATCCGTGGCAGCACGGCAGCCCGAGCCATGCCGCGGCCGCTGACCAGTGGGCTTGGCAGCTGTAACTAGGCAGGGTGCCATTGCAAGCGGGCACTCACTTGCCGCCAACGTTGAGCGTGACAAGCCCATCGCTGGCCGCCATCTATCCTGCAGCACTGCAGAGGCAAGGTGTGCAGCGGCAGTGGCCAGCGGTAGCAGCCAGCGGCGGCGGCGGCGGCAGCATGCGGGGGCCGCAGCTCGCCGTGCGACACAATGGCAGCATGCGGGCAGCGCTTGGTAGCTCGCACTGTCTCGCCGGCGGCTCGCACCGTGAGCACGTGATTGCTGCACAGCGCCTTTGCGCCTTCAACCGCAGTAAGTAGATAAATGTGCGTTGGTGCAGCAAGGAATGGTTGAGTTGGCCCAGCGGTTGAGGCTGTTGGCGCGGCGTGCCACGCCCGCTGCCGCTACCGTGGCTCATGCCGGCGATTTGCCCTAAAGCCTGTCGGTTACTGCAAATGAAGTTTGGTTGGGCTGGGCACCAGTGGCAGCCTGCCACTGGTGCGCCAAATCGATGAAGCACATTCAGGAAGCGCGCAAAAGAAGCAACGCAAGCAAGCATGGCGCCGACTGTTGCCTCCCAGGCCTCGGGTGGCAGCTGCGCCTGCCCTCGCATCCTTGCGGTCCGGACAGCATGCATGCGGGATGCAGTGCCATGCATCCCACTGTGGAGGCACCTGCGAAACTTGCAATGCTACACTGTCCCTGTCTCGAGTTGGCCACCGTCTGCTGCACATCCTGAAAATGTGACTGCCCTGCCCGGCACGAGGCCTCGTGGCGGCAGCACAGCAGTTTGCACCCGGGGGGGCAGCAGCAAGCCAGCGGAGCAGCCAGGCCTGCTGCTTGGGCTCCCCAGTTGTGAACCGTAAAACCGACCAAGAAAGCGCATAGGCTGGTCGAACATGCTTGCCTTGGGGGAGGCGTTGTGCTGTGCTGACCCGGCGGCGTGCCGCCCGCTGAAGGCGAACAGGCACAGGGCACGCTGCTCTGCACAAGGTTGCTTCTGCGCTTCAGCACCACACTGCGACCTGACTGCTCAGGTCAGCGGCCGGCCAGGCGCACGCGAGCGCGGTCAGGGGCCAAGGGCACCTCACACCCTGCGAGCAGCGCACCTTGACCCTCCCACAGCAGCGATGCTGCACGCCTGTGCAGCAGCACGGCCCTGGCCTCCCAGCAGCGGCCGCCGGCTGGGCGGCGGCAGCCAGCCCCACACCGCCGCCGCTCGGGCGCGCGGTTTGCGAGTCTCCTCTCGCGCCCCTGTCGTGGCAGCCCTGGATCTAGACAGGGGCATAGCGGCAGAGCCGCTGGTTCCCAAGCCAGCATCGCTGCAGTTTGCTGCTGCACTGAGCGAGGTGGCCATCGCCGGCTTTGCAGCACCCGCCATCGCCGCTGGACTGGAGTGGGTGCCGTACGACGGCGATCGCTGGCGCTGCCCGCCCAGGCCTGCGAATAAGTAGCCGACCTATAGCGACGCCCTGGACAGGGGCTGGAATAATATTGGGGTGAGCTACTGGTGAGCTTGGCTTCTCAGCATTGAGCGGCGGAGCCTCCAGACCTGCTGCTTCTAACAGTGCATGCGGATCATTGCCAAATGTTGTACACACCGACTGAGGCATAACCCTGAGTTTCTCCTGCAGCGGAGTGCGCCACTACCTGTGCTGCCGCCAAGCACCGTGCAAGTGACCTGGGTGTTCGAGAGCCGTCCAATGATGGTTGCTGCGCCAGATTCGCAGCTAACGCGTGTCGCACAGCGAGTGGCGCAGGCGGTGGCAGAGGAGGCAGCTGCTGCTGGCTTTGGCCAGCACGTGCTGAGCCAGGGCTGGCACCTGCTTGTGCTCAGCGAAAGCGACCCGGATGCCAGCTACTACGTCGCGGAGCAGTACCACAATGCTCTGGTCATCAACCAGCAGCTGCTGCAGTCCTACAAAAGGCACAGCAGCCATCCCGAAGAGGCGCTGATGGGGCAGCTGGCCCTGCTCATGTCGCATCACCTGGCGCAGCATGTGGTAAGCAGCAGCGCCCATTTGCATGTGCGGAGGCACAGCAGCAGCATCCTGGATGGGCCATCCAGCCGGCTTGACTCAACTTGCTGATGGCATGCATTCGCGCAATATGCGATAGGCGAAATTTGTTGCAACGTGGGTGCACCCACTGGCACCTGCTGCCACCCTGCACCGCTATCTCCTGAGCAGGGGGAGCCCCTGCTGTGGAGCGGCCTGCTATGCCCATGCCCCACTGCTGCCCGGGTCTGGTTGGCCAAAGCGGCCGGAGAGCAAGTGGGCATGCACCTGGCTGCCGCCCACCTGTCCCAAGAAATGATGTGGTGCGTCGGCGGTCAAACAGCGGCCAGTGCGTGTGGGTGCAGCTGCCGTTGGCAATGAGCAATATTGCATGAGCGAAGCACACACACCAGCCATGCAGCCGTTGAATTGCTGTTTCATGACACCGTCCCATGCACACCGCAGGCGCATGGAGCTGGAAGGCAACGAAATCGCTGCCCGTGTCTTGCCGCGAGCAGGCGTGCCACCCGAGCTTGTCACAGCCGGCTACGAAGCCAAGCAGCGGCGGATGGCCGTGGCTGCAAGGACGGGGCCGCAGCAGTCAGCTGGGCAGCGGGATGCCGCAGCAGTGAGTGCAGATGCTGATAAGGTCGAGCGCAAAGAGATCAAATATGAGACCAACGGCCTGATTGATCATCTGAATATGATGGAAGGTTTCGGTGAGACCTTGTCACCCGCCGACTTCTTTGCGCGGCTGCCCTCTCGCCTCTACGCCTGGCCTGAAGGATGTCCTAAAGAGTGGCGCAAGGAGCTGGCTGCCTGCCTCTGCGACAAGCGCCCGCCGCTTAGTGTGCGCACCACTTACATGCGCGAGGTGGCGGCGTGTGGGCTGTAGCAGCAGCAGGCTCTTGCATTGATCCACAGCCACCGTGTCCCCCTCCCTCCCGGGTCGGGGCCGGGTGCATGCCTTTAACCATTCACGAGTGCTTGGTTTCATTCTCTCATGAAGTTGGGCCCTCAGGGGCTGGCGCTAAGCTGTTAGACTGGACAAGACTAGCAGCAGGCTGTAGCTGCGGCGAGTGTGCATCAAGACTCCATCCTTTCCCTCTCATGTGAATCCTGCATCCATCTCTCGGTTTTCACCCGCATGCAGCTCATGTAATTACAAGTGCACATATGAAGCCGGGCGACACACGGGGAGCAGCATGGAGAGCAACACAAAACGATGCAGCAGTGATGCAAATGGAGCGCGCCTGATAAGGCTCGGAAAGGCAGCCAGGGCATGAAGAATAGCAACCGCAAAAGACAGCGGCTGGGGAATGCAACTAAGATTCGAACAGCGGACGCCAGCAGGGCACAGCAACGGTCACTCCTCAAAAGTGCGGTCTGCCAAGTCAGGATGGGTGGCCCGCAGCTGCGCCTCTGCTGCCGGCAGGTCTGCACCCAGGGCACACAGGCGGGCCAGCAGCGCGGTGCGCAACTGCTTGTCTGCCGCTGCCTCCTCTTTGGCAGCTGCAATTGCCGCTGGGTTGTTGCGAATCTCTTCCAGCTCCGCCTGTGCTTCCGCCAGCCCTTGCTGCAGCGCTGCCCGCATTTCGTCGTCCCACACTTCTCCGGCCTGTCCCTCCGGCGGCAGTGCCTGCACGCGCTCCAACAGCTGCTGCGCTTCTCGCAGCTGGTTTGCCGCATCGTTGTACCGCCCAAACAGGGGGTTGAGGTTCGCGCCTGCCACCGCATCGTAAGCTTCATGCACTGCACGTTCCGCTGCATCAACCGCAGCAGCACGGCTGGCGTCCAGCCGCCGCAGCTTGGCGGCATGCGTCTGCTCAAATGCCGCGGCTTTCGCCGCCTGCTCTGCTGCCGACTCGTTGGCTGCGACTGCCTCTGCAACTGCCGCCGCCAGCTCCGCCATTGCGAAGAACTCGGCCTCGACTTGCAGCTGGCGCAGCTCCAGCAGGCCTTGGGGCAGCGGCGGAATGTGCCCATCCCTCAGATATGCCAGGATGAAGGGGAAGTGGGCGGGGTCGCTGCGTACTGGGGAGGGGGTGGAAAGAGGGGTGGGCAGGAGCCTGGGTATTTCGCTTGTGTTGGCGCACTGGTTCGTACATTCCAGCCGTTTGTGCCCACGCCTGCAAGCCTGCATGCACGCGAACACAACTCATCACACCCATCCCATCCCACCCTATCCCACACCAGCCACCAGCCCTCACCGGTCCAGGAATGGATGCCCCGCCGCGTCCCGCAGCGCAGTCGCTTGCATGCCCCCACGAAACATGGCCGCCAGCATTGAGTCGGGGTGCTTGGTAAGCGTGGTGCGCGTGGTGTGGAACAGCCTGGGAGGGGGGAGGGGGATGGATGTGAAGAGTGGCCAGTGGGGTTGCCGGAGGTATGCACGGCGCTTGCGGCAGCTGAACAAGCCCGGCTGCCAAGCCGCCGGCTGCCAAGCCGCTGTAACAAGTGCCTTTAGGCCGCTTACTTGCCGCCCACGTTGAGCGTGACCAGCTCACTGTTCAGCGATGCCATGGTGCAAGCCTGGAGGGGCGACAAGAGGTGGAGGACGTGCTGGGCGGCGGTGGTTGCAGCGGCGGCAAAGGCGGGGAGCAGCGCGGCGGCTTGCAGGCTGCCTGGCGGCTGTGAAGCTGTGAGTACGCTTTGTCAGGGCACCTGGAACAACCCCGGAAGACGGCAGGGCGGTGCGCCTTGGTCGCTTGTATGTGTCCGCTGTCTGCTGGCCAGGTGCTATTCGTTTTACAGAATCTCGCGGTCACTGCCGGAATTCCCCAGCCATGCGGCCCAAGGCCGCGGGGCGATGGGGGGGGTGGGCAGCTGCTGCCGCCAGCGCCAGGTGGCACCCGTTGTGGAGCACAGCCCAGCAGGATGCTGAAACTACTCCAGCCTTCTGCTGAGCAGCCTGCAACCCTCACCAGCCTGGCAGCTGTGCGAACGACGTATTACAACATGCCAACATTGGCGCCGGCCGCCCGTCAGGTGCGCCGGTTGCAAATCGGAATGGGGCAAGTGCTTGTGGGGTGGGGTTGTGAGGAGCGAAGAGAGGGGCGTGCATCATGCACTGAGCAGAACTGGCGACGGGAGTAGCAGTGGGGAGCTGAAGTGTGTGTGGGAGCAGAGGGTCGTGCCAACAGGCGCGCTGCCGTGTTGCGCAGGAGTGGTTTGGTTCGGGGGGCGGGGCGGGGCGGCGGCGCGCCGGCGTCAGCCGGCGAGCGCCGCACACCCGCGTTGCAAAGAAGCTGCTGCTGCTGCTGTGGAGCAGTGGTGAGGCGCTGCCTGTAGGTGGTCACACAACAGTGCCTTGGAGCACCCACGGAGCGGCGCCTCAGCGGCCGCAAGCGCTTCACTTCTTCTCGGGCTCGGCGCTGCCGGTGGTGGGCAGGCCCACGTACACCTTGAACTGCGGCAGGGGAGGGTGGAGGTGAGTTAGTCACAACTTGCAGAGCAGGGGTGTGCTTGTGGCTTGCAGGCGCCATGCTGCCAACCGCTGCTTCTGCGGCAGTTTTCCGCTGCCGTTGCCGCCACAGCTGCGGCGGCCGCCGCCGCATCCCGCTGCGACAGCAGCGGCGGCAGCTTCCCTGGCAAACAGCCCCACATCAGCCACTCACGGCGTCGTAGATGCCCCACTGCAGGCCGGTGAGGGTGCCGATCATGACGATACGCAGGGGCAGGCCGCGGGTGAAGAGCGCCACCCAGCCCATCTCCTTGATGATCTCGCCTGCCAGCGGAGGGAGAGAGTGTGGGTTGATGTCAATGTGATGTTAAGGACAACCAAGTTTCCCCAGGAACAACCAAGTTTCCTCAGAAGCAGAAGGCAGCAGCGGGCTTGCAAGCTATGGCAGGGGGGCAGATGCCACCCCACCAACGGGCAGTGCAGGCTGATTAAATACAGCAGCAAGCCAGCATGAATCACGGCCACTCACCGGCGGGCACGCCCTTGGCGGCGTTCATCTTGGACACCAGGTTGTCGGCGGGGTGGGACACAATCGCGCAGAAGATGCCCGCGATGTAGCCCGCCGCAAACGACACACCCAGCTGCTCCTGCTTGTTGCACTCGGCCTGCGGGGGGCAGGGTGGGGCGGGGCGGAGAGGGCGGGCAGGGAGGTGAGGTGATGTGATGCGCAGGGCGAGGGGAAAGCAGGCGGTGTCGCAGGACTGCTGTGCAAGCTGCTGGGCAGGCTGCTGTGAAATTGATAGAGCCTCTCACCTTGGGCTTGGGCACCACGTACTTGTACAGCATCTGCACCACGTTCTCAAACGCGCCTGCAGACAGAAGTCAGGCAGGCGGGGCCTCAGATGCTTGCACGATACTACGTAAGCCACAGGACACGTTGCATGCGGGTGCACGTGCAGTGCACAGCAGTCAGCAGCTGGTGTCGCCGCAGCAAGTGGGCAGGAGCAAGCGCAACAGATGGGCCCATTCACTCACCGAACTTCATCATGGTGTAGGGGATCTGGCGGCCCCACAGCGGCGTCAGGCCCTTGAACAGGCCGCCCACGCCCTCCTGCTGCACAAACTTGGGCAGGCCGTCGGCGATGCCGCGCGCGTAGCCGGGCACCGTCTGCACCTTGACCTGCACAGGGAAGATAGGGGCGGCACAGAACAGCAGGGTGAGGCAACTGCAGGGAGGCGTGCCAGCGCACGCCGGAACTGTCTGCAATTGACTGCAACAGCAGCCTGCAGCACAAGCCGCCTGGAAGCACGATGAATCAACCAAGGCGCACCTTGACGGCCTCGAAGGGGCAGAGCGCAATGTCGGCGAAGAACTCGGCAGAGGCGGAGCCCGCCAGGAAGATCAGGTTCTGCAGGGGGGGAGCGTCAATTGGGCAAGTTCAGTAGGCGATGCATGTTGCGCGGTGCTGGCTAGCTGCACCACAGAGCCAGGTAGGTCCCGGGTGTGCAGCAGGCATCTGCCGACAGGCTCCTTTCCTGGTACTCCAGGACAGCTGCTGCGAGCTGCGGCAGCCAGCCCCAGGGAGCGCACCTGGTACTTCTTGGCCGCCTCGGGGCCCGCCATGTCAGAGTAGGTCTTCTTGAAGTACTCGTACAGGCCGAACTGCGCACGAGGGGGGCAGGGGAGCCAAAGGAATGAGCAGGCAGCGGGCAGTTGGGCAGGGAGAGCGGCTGATGGGTGACACATGCAGGGCGGGCAGCTGAGCTGGCTTCCCCCTCCCCAGGGGGGAGCATGCCCCAGCAACTGGCCACGCATGCAATCAGTCCAGCTGCTGACAGGCCACAGCCAGTGGCCACCAAGCCCAGCCGCCACAGCAAGCGACCTTCCCAAACCCTGCCGCAGCTGCCGCCGCCGCACCTTGAACGCGCCCTGCGCCGAGTAGCCAAAGGCGGTGGGCACCCAGCCGCGGAACAGGCCCTTGAAGCCCTGCTCGCCCGCAATCTTGCGGAAGCCCTGCGCACAGAGAAAAAAACAGGAGAGAAACCCTTGAGGGATTGTTGCCGTGCTGAAAGCTGGGCATGCATTTGAATGCGCTACGCGCCGCCGGTGGCTCTCCAGCAGTGCTGCGGCATGCGGCTGCATTCTCCGGCGGTTGCAGCCTGCAGCAGCCCTCCCAAACCCTGCAAACCCTGCCTCCAGCCCAGCAGCGCACGCACCTGCACAATGCCGGTGTAGTTCTTGGGGTCGGTCTGCATGTTGCACTTGACGACATCCAGCGGCGTCACGGCCGTGTGGGTGGCGCCGCAGGCCACGATGCCGCCCAGGCTGCACGCCACGTAAAAGTCCTGCGGGGTGGCAAGCAGCAGGGGGCCGGCGGGGTGGGCGGGAGCATGCGGCAGGTGCGGGCGTGCTGGCGGCGCGGGCTGGCGGCGGCGGCGGCGGCGATGTGTCAACACACCCCTGCTGGGCAAACCCTTTCGCTGGGGCCCCCGGCGCGGGCTCTGACACACACATTGTGGCACCCCTAGCGCGCCAGGGCTGCCGCCGGGGCCCAGGCCGCTCGGGGGTGCTGATGCGCACCTTAGAATACATGGCTATCTTCTTCTCTGCCGGGGCGGGCGCCATCGTGAAGCGCTGGGCCAGGCTGCTCTCCGCCACGCTGTAGGCGACCGCCTGCTGCTGCTCCCGCTGGCCAGCCGCCACGGCCGCCAGGGGCAGGCTGGTGGAGTACAGGGAGGAGGGCAGGAACGGCGCCATCGTGGGGTGCAGGCGAGCAGCGATGCGAATCCCCGCGCGCAGGGTTAAGGCTCCCCGCTTGGGCTGCCCTGCATGGGCCGTGCTGTGTGGCCCTCCGTTGACTGCAGCGCTCGCCGCTCCTGCAGATCACTTTGCCCGTCAGTTGCACCGGCACGGGACGGCGAACACCCGGCAGCTGGGCGCCACCCGACCTTTGACGCCCACTCCCGGCAGTTTGGCGCGCATTGGGCCGTAGCGGCGCCCTCTGCAGGGTTTGGCGACGCCCACAAACCTGCCCGGCGCCACCATGGACTCCGAGGCGGCCTCCGCCGCCCACCCGCCGCCGCCACCTGCTGTCCGAGTGTGGCTGCTCCCCTGCGAGCCGGCCGGTGCCCGCCTCGTGCTGGCAGTCGTGGAGGAGGAGGCACAGCTGCGCCTGGATGTGCAGCAGGACGGCACCATCGCCGCAGCCGTCTCGCTGTACTGCCGCAAACGCATCATCGGCGGCGCCCAGGAGGCACGCGTGTGCCTGCTGCTGGCGGAACGCCCAGACGGCACCGTTGCTGTCGCGCTGAGTGTGGCAGCAGAGGAGGACTGGACCAGCCTGGACAGCTCGCCAGCACCGTCTTGTATCGCTCCAGACACCGCTGCAACGCTGGAAACCCCTCCATCCGAGGCAGCGGGCCCGTCACCGCTGCAGCTGCGCCACGCCGAGCTGCTGCATGAGAATGCCCGGCTGCAGGGCTTAGTGCGCCAGGTGCGCTTCCCTTAGATGCTGCAATGGCCTGAATTCAGCGCATTGAATGTGCTGCTGATGCTGCGGCGTGTGCGACCCATCGCCACGCTTCGTCTCAAACATGCCCTCTGCCTCCCCATCTCCCTCGGCTGCATCTCACCCTTCATGGCAATGCCTGTCCGGCATCTAACCCCACCCCACTGCCACCCTACGCCGCAGTACCTGGACGGCATCAGCAAGGCCAGCCGCAAGTCGTTCCAGGAGGCGGGCGCACAGCTGGGCGAGGCGGCGGAGCAGCGCTACCTCCTGGCCCTGCAGCAGCTGGGCCGCCTGCTGGAGCAGCGGCGTGAGGCTGCTGCTGCTGCCGAGGCGGCCCTGGCACCCGAGGCCGCACGTGCAGCCGCCGCACAGGCACGGGCCGATGCGCAGCGCTCAGCCTTCCTGCAGCTGGCGACAGATGTGGCTGCTGCCTGCACGGCGGCGGCGGCGGCCGGCCAGCCTCGTGCCGCGCTGCCGCCCGCCTCGCTGCAGCGCTTCTTGGAGCAGCACCCAGTGAAGGCAGCCGAGGGGCGGGTGCTGCGGGCAGCATGTGATCGCCTGACGCACCAGCTGTCGGCGGCGGAGGCGCGCCTCAAAGCGGGGGACCAGCTGTCAGGGGAGGGCCTGCACCTGGTGGACTATGAGCAGCTGCGCATTGAGGCCGCCAGCCTGGCGGCCAAGCGGGAGGCGCGGGCGGCAGAGGTGGAGAAGCTGCGGGGCAAGCTGGCTGCCGCTGTGCAGGTGGGGTGGGGGAGCGGGTGCGACGGGGCGATTGTTGAGGTGGGAAGAGGCCCTTGGGGCAGCTATAGCATGAGGGGAATGGCGCAAGCAATACTGAGGGGAATCATGCTGGTGCAGCAAAATCCCCAACAGCACTTTGCAGCGTGGCGCTCAGCAGCCCCTCCCCACGTGCCCCTTTCTGCCATCAATCCCTGACCATCCGCCTCTCCCTGCTGCCCATCCACCGCCGCAGATCACGGCGCATGTGCGGGAGAAGCTGTACTGCGCCCAGCGGGAGCATGCTGAGCTGGAGGGCCGCGCAGCGCAGCGGGAGGCCGCCATGGCGGCAGCTCGCACCGAGCTCTCAGCTGCTCGCACGACATGTGACCGTTTGCGGCGGGAGCGCGACAGCCTGGCGGACGACTGGAGCATCGTGTCCGACCGGCGCTGCCTGCAGGACATGGCTGTGCAGCGCGAACGGCTGGCGGCGCTGCAGGCGGAGGCAGCGGCACTGCAGGCGCGGTGCGCCGCGCTGCAGGGGCAGGCACGCGTCGGTTGAGGCCCAGCGGGTCAAGTATGGCGTCCGGTTGGGTGCCGCCCTGCCTTGACAGGGCCATGCAGTGAGCAAGTGAGCTGACATTATATGTTAGATGTGCGATGCGCCAGTGCATGCTGGCCCCCGCCCTGGGCCAGGAAGCCTGCCCACCCGCCGCCAACCGACGCGGATGAGCGCGCAGCGCCTGCCTGCCTGGGCATGCAGCCACAAGCAAGCGAAGTGCCAGGATGATGCGTTCTGTCAGGCAGCTGATGAACACCGCTTTCTCACTGCATGAGGCAATACCAAGGGAGCACTCGGGCGAGCAAGTATGGCTAACCCACAGCCGGGTTGGAGGCGCAAGGCCGGGCGGAGGCGGCGGGGTACTGCTGTCCTCCGTGCGCCCGTGAGTGAAGCGATCGCACAGTGCCCACTGCCTGATAGCTTCAGAGGGTCCCCAAGACGCAGGGGAGAGGCCCAGCCCTCGGCTGGATGCTGGCCGCCCTGCTGGCGACGGAGTCTCTGGGCGTGGGCTGGCCGACCCACCGCTTTCAGATTACGCTGTCCATCACCTGCATAGCTAGTTGCAGCCGCAAGGTCCAGCTATCGTTCGCACGAAAGAAGCGAGTGCCGGGGCGCGCTCTGGGGGCGCTGCAGCGGCCGTCCGCTGGCGCATCGCGCTACACGTGACCAGCAGGGCCAGCCAGCGCGGCCACAGGACCCAAGGAGGTGAGCGGCTGGGCCGGGACTGTCGGCTCGCCAGACGCGCTGCTGGTTTGCAGCCGCCCGCCTGCTGCTCCCAGAAGCATGCTGCATGCCATGGCAGCGCGCCCCGATGCGCAGCCTGCCTCCTGCCGCCCGGCTGCTGCCGCTCGACGCCCGCTGCCGCCGCTTGGTCCACCTGCCCCACACTTGGCTGCCCCACTGCCATCGCAGGGCACAGCCAGCATGAGCGACAGCGAGGATGAGATCCCGCTGGCGCAGCGTGCCGTGCCCCAGGTAGCAGCGCCCGCTGCGCCCGCCGCTGCCGCTCCGGCGGCGCAGAATGGCGGTGCGCCCAAGCCGGCGGCAGCGGCGCCGCCCGCCAACGGTGCCTCCAAGCCCGCCGCCCACCTGCATGGCCGGCAGATTGTGTCCGACAGCGACAGCGAGGATGACATGCCCCTAGCAGCTCGGCCGCAGGCCAAGGCCGCCGCACAGCCAGCCGCCGCGCCCAAGCCGGTGGCGGCTGCGCCGCCCAAGCCCAAGCCCGCAGCACCCGCAGCAGCAGCAGCAGCCCGGCCGGCGGCAGCCAAGCCACCACTCATCCCCAAGCGGCCCGGGCTGCTGGACGATGCGGTGGCATTGCCGGCGGCGCCCCGGCCCAAGCCAGCACCCAAGCCGGCACCCAAGCCGGCGCCGCCTCCGGCCAAGAAGGAGGATGATGGCAGCTCTTCAGAGGAGGACATGCCGCTCATCAAGCGCAAGCAGCGGGCCACGCCCACCCCAGGTGCTTTAGAGGGTTGGGGTCAGGTGCAATGCAGGGGTAGTAGCATGGCGGCGGCTGGCGGCGGCTGGTGCTGCCGCAGCGGCGGCGGTAGTTGGGCGGTTGGTGGGGTGCGGGCAGCATGGCGCAGCTGCATGCTTGCTTTCTGTGCCTGCTCTGCTGGCTGCACGCCCATCTTGCCTGCTGCCTAAGCTGCTGCATGGCGCTGCTCCTGCTATCGTTCTGCAGCTGCCAAGGCGGCGGCCAAGAAGGTGAAGAAGGCTGAGGGTGAGCGGCCAGAGAAGAAGCGGCGGCGAGCGGCGAGCGAGAGCGAGGGCGGCAGCGAGCGGCCCAAGCGCAGCAAGGCCAGTGAGGGCGGCGCGGGTACCAAGGTGAGGGAATCAGTGGGGGAGTCGAAGGACAATATGAAGGGCAGGGGGGATGCAGAGATGAGCGATCGATCGGTGGGAACGGCTGTGAAGCACCGCTGCCGCAGGCAGCCATGTCTGGTCAGGAGGTGGCAGCTGCTGCCAGGCAGGCGCTTCTGCTACAGCGAGCTTGCCGCTACTGGACAAAAACGGTCCATGCGTGATGGCCTGCCGCCCTGCTGAGTAGTGCCACACACCGTTTTGCCGCAGCAATTCTGGACCACGCTGGAGCACGGCGGCGTGCTGTTCCCGCCAGAGTGAGCTGCCTGCTGCGGCTCTTTAGCGTTTGACAGTTCGAGGACACAGCTTTTGGGGCATGCTGCCCTGTGCGCGGCGCCCGCCAGTGCGGCTGTTGCTGCTGCGGCAGTCGGATCACTTCATGGTTCAAGAGTGCGCATGCACGGGCCTCTGCCTGACCCAGCTGCTGCTCACCTCGCGTCTTCCCTCGCAGCTACGAGCCGCACGGCATCAAGATGCTGTACGACGGCGTGCCGATTGAGCTGACCCCGGAGCAGGAGGAGGTGGCCACCATGTTTGCGGTCATGAAGGAGACGGGTGCGCCTTGTCGCAAACTTATTGCGTGTTTTGGGTGGCGGAGGAGAGCAGGAAGAAGTGGCCGACATGGTTGCGGTCCCGAAGGAGACGGGTGCGCTGAGTTTGAGCCAGCCAGTTCGTAAGCCATGCAGGACATGTTGCCGCCTGCAGATGTGACTCACCGTGCGCACCATCCCAACAGCATGGTGCATCCTGTGCCGCCCTCACGCTTCTTTGCCCGTGTTATTCCACTGCCGCAGACTACATGAACAAGCCCACCTTCCTCACCAACTTCTGGGAGGGCTTCCGCGAGGTGCTGGGCCCCCGCCACACCATCAAGTCGCTGGAGAAGTGAGGCGGCTTGGGTGTCTGAGGGGAGGCAGCTTTGGTGTTTGTGGGTTCGCATGTTGGGGGCGTCTGTCTGGGGTAGCATTGTCGCCGCTATGCTGGGCCGCCGCCCGCTGCATCCAGTTCCAACAGTTGCTCTGCACAACCACCTTCTCTCCTGCATGACCACCCCCTCCCCTCCCCAGGTGCGACTTCACGCCCATCTACGAGTGGCACATGGCGGAGCGGGAGCGCAAGAAGGCCCTGACCAAGGAGGTGCGCCCTGCTTGCGTTGTGCTTTCTGCTTTAAACTCACGGGCGGGTTCAGGAAGATTGAGCATGCGGCAGCGCTTTGGGCAGGCTGACGCAGGCATGGGTGCAGTGGATCGGTACACGTTGCAGTTGCTGAAACTCCTGTGCATGCTGCACTTGTTGTCTGCCCTGCAGGAGAAGGCGGAGCTGAAGCGCAAGAAGGACGAGGCGGAGGCGGGCTACAAGTTTGCGCGCATCGACGGGCGGCTGGAGCAGGTGCGGCTGGGGCACTGGTTGCCTTGCAGGCTGCATGTGCCAGGTGCAGGCACGCGTCAGCTTGCGTGCAGCTGTCCTGCTCTCCAGGGATCCTCCTGCCATGCATGATTGTCTCATTGTTGCTATCCAACTTCAACCATGCAGGTGGGCAACTTCCGTGTGGAGCCGCCCGGCCTGTTCCGCGGCCGCGGCGAGCACCCCAAGGTCAGTTGTCAGATGGTGTGGGGTAAAGAACCGGTCGGCCCCTGGCTGTTGAAGCCCGTTCGCCTCAATTTGGGTGCACCTGATGCCTGCTCGCGGTGCGGTGGTGCGCTGGCTGCATGTGCCTGGGGTTGTCTTTCAACGTGGCTTGCGCTACCAGATTAGCTATGCGCTACCCGTTTCAACCCGCAGATGGGCAAGATCAAGAAGCGCATCTACCCGCGGGACATCACCATCAACATCGGCAAGGGCGCGCCCGTGCCCAAGCACCCCTACCCCGGTGAGTGGCGGCTGTGCCATGGGAGCTTCAGTCACGTGGCTACTGCAGCCGAGCTGGCGGCCAGCAGCGGACGGAGGTGCAGCTTGGTACACACGCTAGCACTCTACACCTGGCCCTGTGCGCTGCAACCTGAACTCACAGCTCTGCGCCTGCTACTGTGCTGCCCTGCAGGCCAGCAGTGGAAGGAGGTGCGGCACGACAACACCGTCACCTGGCTGGCCTTCTGGCGCGACCCCGTCAACACCAAGGAGTACAAGTGGGTGCAGTTTCACTGTGGTTCTGATCGGTTTCTGGTTGATTTTTTTGATGTGTGGCAGGGTCGTTGTGACCACGTCAACACCAAGGAGTACAAGTGGGTGCAGTTTCACTGTGGTTCTGATCGGTTTCTGGTTGATTTTTTTGATGTGTGGCAGGGTCGTTGTGACCACGTCAACACCAAGGAGTACAAGTGAGCTGGCTGGACTGCTGATAGCGCGCGAGCTGTATGGGGGGCTGCAGCGGGCGGCATGCATATCCCCCAGGGGCCAGCAGGAAAGCGCTGCCTGCACCCACAACCAACTTCCTCTGCCTTGCCCCTGCCCCTGCACCGCCTCAGGTACGTTTTCCTGGCCGCCAACTCCACCTGGAAGAGCGAGAGCGACCTGCAGAAGTGAGGCATTCATTTGCGCTTTCATTTGCTAGTTTGTTGTGTGAGGCTAGTGGCCAGCCCACCTGGAAGAGCGAAAGTGGCCTGCAGAAGTGAGGAGACTGGGTTGGCAGCTTGCATGTTGCCAGGTGTGCGCAGCATGCGGCTGCTCACCCTGCACACCGCGCCCTGCATGCTGCGCACCTGCGGTGCGGGGCGCCAGCCTACCAGCTGTGCCGGGCCTGCTATGGTGTGGTGCCTGCGCCTGCTAAATCTCGCACACTCCCTTGTGGCATCCCTGGCCTGTCCGCAGGACTGAGAAGGCGCGCAAGCTGAAGAACCACATTGGCAACATTCGCTCAGTTGCTGCCCTTTGATTGTTTGTTGCTTTCTGCGCCTCTGCCTGCTCCACCCCGCAGGTACGAGAAGGCTCGCAAGCTTAAGAACCACATTGGCAAGATCCGGGAGGACTACACCCGCAACTGGGAGGCGCGCACCCGCGCCGAGCGGCAGGTGTGTGGGGCCTGTGTGCAGAGCAGGCTGAAGTTGGCTGGCTCTGCTGCCCTTTGTTGGGCGTCCGCCACACCAGCTTGCAGCTGCGTTGGCTCTTACTACTCTCGCATGGCTCAATAAGCCTTGGAGGCCACCATGCTGTCCATGCTCAGATGGCCACCGCGCTCTACTTCATCGACAAGCTGGCGCTGCGTGCGGGCCACGAGAAGGACGAGGACGAGGCCGACACCGTGGGCTGCTGCACCCTCAAGGTGCGCTGCCTGTGTGCACTGTGCATGGCTTTGCCGTTTCATTACTGGAAGAGGCGGTCACCGTGGGCTGCTGCACCCTCAAAGTAGCGCGCGCATTGTGCTGCCGGGATTTTGGCCTGTCCTGGAGCCGCTGCACAGCAGTTTGGGGCCAGTGAGCTTTAGCATGGCGTCTCACAACCTCGGCTTCTTTCCTCTCTCACCTGCCCAGGTGGAGAACGTGCAGTGCATCACTCAAAGCCCCAACAAACAGCGCTTTATTAACGCTGCCCCTTCCCATTCCCTTACCCACTTGCCCAGGTGGGGAGCGTGGAGTGCATCACACCAAAGCACAGTCAGCCCAATTAAATCCTGACAAACAGCGCGTACACTCCTCCCACCTGGCTCTGCCCACCCACAGGTGGAGAATGTGGAGTGCATCGCGCCCAACCGATGGCCCTAACAAACAGTAGTTCACGTTGCTCGTCCCTCGCTTGCCCACCCACAGGTGGAGAACGTGGAGTGCATCGCGCCCAACCAGATCAAGTTTGACTTCCTGGGTAAGGACTCCATCCGCTACGAGAACACGGTGGAGGTGAGCGCAAGGGGATGCTGGTCAGTCTGTTGGCTTGGTGCATATGGGTGATCCTCTCTGTTCGGGTGTGCCACGTGTCGGATTGTTCGGGTGTGCCACGTGTCACGTGCTAGCTCAGTTGCTCGGCGCTGTGCTGTGCTGCGATGAAGCGCCCGGCCTCACCTCCATGGCTACACACTGTGGGCGCATACCCATCCTTGCGCCTGCTGCCGTTGCCTGGTTTGAACAGGTGGAGAAGAAGGTGTTTGAGAACGTGGCGCTGTTCAAGCGCGAGACGGAGAGCGGCAAGCGTGAGTGCAGCGGGCGGAGCGGTGGTTGCCAAAGCATGCCGCAGCTGCGCAGCGTGCAGACAGCTGCGGGAATGCTTCTGCATCTCCCACCACCTTCTGCCCATCCGTTCACTCTCTGCCTGTCCTTCCCCTTCCTTCCTCTCAATTCTCGCAGCCAAGAAGGAGGGCGACCAGCTGTTCGAGTGCTTTGACGCCCAGGACCTCAACACGCGGCTCAAGGACCTCATGGACGGACTGTCGGTCAAGGTGGGCACTTTCACAGAATGTTTTTTTCTCCAGTAAGGCAGCTCACCTGCAGCGTCGCTGGCTGCAGGTTTTGGACATCTTAGGAGACGCCTGCTTGGCGGCCCTTCTGCGCTATTTTTGCCCAGCTCGTTGCGTTTCAGTGGGGACTCAAGCTTATGCAATTGTATGGACACACCCATTTGTTTGTAGGTGTTCCGTACCTACAACGCCTCCATCACTCCCCTCGACACACTCTGCCTGTCCTTCCCATCACATAACCTGCCACTCACTGCATCCCTCCTCAGGTGTTCCGTACCTACAACGCCTCCATCACGCTCGACACGCTGCTGGCGGAGCCGTCGCCCGAGGAGACGGTGGAGGGGCGCAAGGCGGAGTACGACCGCGCCAACAAGGAGGTGCGTTGACCACATATACCACACGGGGGCGGCCTTTTGTGCTTTCGTCGCAGCACAGGTGGCAAAGAGAGGCATCGCCTGCTTGTAGCTGCGTGCCTGACCCTGCCGTTGCAATGCCTGCATTCCCTCCCGCCCAGGTGGCCATTCTGTGCAACCACCAGCGGTCGGTGCCCAAGGGGCACCAGGGGCAGATGGAGAAGCTGCAGGAGAAGCTGGCGGCCATCCAGGAGGAGATCGATGTGAGCCCTTGGATGCGTTTGCCTGTGCACCACGTGTGCTGCTCTGTGCTCGTTGCTAGGGGGACGTCAAGGCAGCAGGCGGAGCTGGAGGAGCCGTAGCTGCCTTGCAACTCATGCACCATGTTGCACAGAAAACTGTCCATTTTATGGAACAAACTGTGCAGGAGCTGGAGAAGGAGATGAAGCTACCTTGCATTTCATTTATAATGTTGCACTGAACCTATCTTTTTCTTTTACAACTGCGCAGGAGCTGGAGAAGGAGCTGAAGCTGGCCAAGGCCGGCAAGCCCGGCAAGGACGGAAAGGTGGGGGCAGGGAAGAGAGCAGGCTGATGGGAGCGCGGTGCACCGCAGACCCAGTGCCGCTGCCTGCTGCTGTGCCTGCACTGCTGATGCCAAGCAGCACATTGCCATGTGGTCGTGACGTTGCCAATCGCCCTGACCGTGCTGCAGTTGAAGAGCGCGGACTCTGTGCGCATTGAGCTGACCGCAGTTGCAAGTTTGGTGTTTGCTCACCATACTCCCTGCAATCCTCCCTACCGCAGGTGAAGAGCGCGGACTCGGTGCGCGCCAAGCTGGACCGCAAGCGCGAGCAGATGTCCAAGACGGAGATCCAGGCCAAGGTGGGCTTTGAGTTAGCTTGTGGCAGTGGTTGCATGGCCTCCTTGCTTTTGCTGGCTTGCGTTTGCTTGCGCGTGATCGGCGCTTGCACGAAGGTGAGCCTGCTGGGACCCATGCCGCCAGCGTCCACTGTCCACTGCACACGTCAAGGTGCACTCTCAAGTTCTGAACTTGAATGTACCCCTTGGCTGTTTGCTGAACAAGGAGGACCTGAAGACGGCAGGAGCGCCCTCGCTCCATCCCCTGCCTTCACCACTGCCCATATAACTGAGCCAATCTTGTTAAATTGTTCTGTTCCCCCGCGGCAGAACAAGGAGGACCTGAAGACGGTGGCGCTGGGCACCTCCAAGATCAACTACCTCGACCCGCGCATCACAGTGGCCTGGTGCGGCTTTGTCACACAGTTTGGCGGTGCAGCTGGGTTGGATGGTGCTAGAGAGCAGGCTGCGATCCGTCATGCCGGCACGGTGGTGCTTTGGGCTGCAGCTGGCTCAAAATAGTTGTGGTTTGGCGGCAGGGCTAGGCTGCAGCGCTGGGCCGATGATGCCGACCGTTCGACCCTGCTGCCGCCGCCTGCACCAATTCTCCCCTGCATGCTCACACTTGCCGCTGTCCACTCCCACCCGCAGGTGCAAGCGCAACGAGGTGCCGATGGAGAAGGTGTTCAACAAGAGCCTGCTGACCAAGTTCCTGTGGGCCATGGATGTGGAGCCCGACTTCCGCTTCTGATCCGGGCAGCACCCAACACGCTGCTGACCAGCACCCACAAACAGTTGTGGCGACCAGGGCACACCGGCATCCAACCTGCGAGGACGACGGCTGCCCAGCCTGCCGCCCGTGCGGCGCTCAGCGCAGCACCCCCCGTGTTTTGCTTGCTTCGCTTTTGCGCTTCCTGAATTTCATGCTCTGAATTGACACACGGCCGCAGCCCTGCCTGGCGGCCAGACATGTAATGCAATCACACTTGCCGAAAGGCCAAGCAATGCCGCGTTGGGGAGCGGCAGCGTGCGAGCGCTGTGCTGCCCCACCCTGATCCGCCCAGTTGGGCAGTTTTCAGCAGTTCGTTGTTGCGTGCCGCGGCTCTCTGAAGGCAGTCATACGCTCGGGCGGTGCAGCCGGTGCATGGAGCCGCAGAGCACAAAGCGCCGCCGGTGCGACACGGGCTCAGCAGGTGGTGGTACACGGTGTTCATGCTTCTCAAGGCAAGCTGCGCCGTTGCTCTGCCGCGCGCCGCCACTGTCGCCGGCTCCACCGCTCGCCGCCACCGCACTGCCGCCACCGCTTCCCAGCTGCTGCCTTGCGACCCTGGCTGCTGTGGCAGTTGAGATCTGTCCAGCCCCACTGCCTGACGCCCTACTTGTGCAGGTTCTGCAGCGATGGCAGCCAGTGATGAGCTGATCGTCCTCAATGTTGGTGGCAGGTGGGTCTTGATAAGAATGCATGCTACGGCTGCCAAGCCCCCGGGCCTTGGCGCCATAGCAAGCCCGGTGCTGGCACCTTGCAGCGAGCCCACCCGCCCAGCTTGCACTGCACTGCCTGGCTGGCAGCAGGGACCCGCAGCCTCTGCTTGCCCGTTGCTATCCTTGCAACCATCCTGCACCAGCTGTGTGCATCTTGCTGCCCAGGCGTTTTGCGCATTTCGTAGCCACCTCGTTGCTGGCTGCCTCCCATGCAGGCTGTTCCACACCACACGTGCCACGCTAACCAAGCACCCCGACTCCATGCTAGCAGCCATGTTTCGTGGCGACATGCAGGCGACGGAGCTGCGAGATGAGCAGGGGCATCCATTCCTGGACCGGTGAGGGTT
>VFQQ010001711.1_pt1 | contig 28679 bp, 57 predicted proteins | sample 3512341 | NCBI WGS metagenome assembly VFQQ01 (sample SAMN10412373, study PRJNA504923) | tailings metagenome | isolation source: Relicate 2 Philex TSF1 revegetated site | place: Philippines: Tuba, Benguet | collected 2017-08-29
ACATCCTGCCCAGGTTGTGAGGTAGGAGGCAATGCAAACACGGTCTGAATGAAAGTGTGGGACCTGATGCCCGCAATTGCGGTGCAGAAGCAGCAAGCACACCGGTACATTTCCACGGCCTGCCTGCCTGGTGGTTGCAGACTGTGTGCGGTCACTTGCCGCGCGCCCAGGCAGCACTCCCCAGCCCTCTCACCGTCTTGCTGCGCCAGTCAAAGTCGAACTCCAGGTAGCAGTCGTCCATCGTGTCTGCAGGCCAGGCAAACCGACGAAGTGCATGATTGAAGCTACATAGCTGCTTGCTGAACTTCAAGCTTGAAAGTTGGCCTGCGCAGTGTGGTGCTGCAGGCGTCCTGCCCCCTCCTTCTGCACTCCAACAAACAGCAGCCAGCCCAAGCGCCAGAGCTGTAGTTGCACCCACCGTTGTCGTCCATCCACACTCGGATGTTGGAGATGTCAGGCTCCTGCATCAGGCAGAATGAGGCAGCGCCTCAAATCGTCTTGCAAAAAGCCTCCAGCACTTGCGCTCAAGGCCGCTTGCCAGCACTGCAACGCCACGAACAGCTGCAGAAGAAGATGCAAGCCGAGTGTGCCCTCAACCACCAGCATGTGCAAACCCCCGGAGTTTTGGGAGTTTTGCTGCCACACTCGCCTTATCTCCCAGCACAAACTTCTTCAGATTGATATCATGGATAAACGAGGGGTCGTTTTGCTCCAGAATGTCTGCGTCGGGCAATTCCGGCACATTTTGTAGCCTAAATCAAGCCAGTTTCATCGTTCTTAGCTGGACTGCCCCTAACCTGCCCAACACCAACCCCTTGCAAGCACCTGGCAGCATCTCCCAGGCAATTTTCTCCACAGCCGCCTTGGCGAAGGGCCACCTGCAGGGGAGGGGTTCGCAAGTGACGGTCAGGTCAGCAGAAACAGGTTGCTCAATGCTGCCAGGAACCAGCTTGAACCAGCCACCCAAACCCCTGCACAATGGCCAGGCAGGCGGCAGCCAAAGCCTCCTCACAGGCGCTCCACAAGCTCCGAAATCCAGTCCTCGTCCTGCAGGGCAGAAATACAGATGCAAGGCAGAGATATGATGGAACTGGACAGGTGCTCAACAGGCGGAATGCTTGCCAGGAAGCTGGGCAGGCACGGCCCTGGTTTCACCCCAGCAAACCGCTGCCGCCCCCCGCACGGCACCCGCCCAGCAGCCCCTCACCATGCCGGGAGCGCCGCGGGGCACCTTGCCACGAGCCCTGGCTGCCTGGCCGGCAGGTGCAGCCGGCGGGATGCGAGCCTGCTCAGCCAGGCCGGTCAGGCGCTCAGCCACCACCCGCCGGGCAGACAGGGCGCCTGCTGGGCAGGGTGTGCAGGGTTTTGTGGGGGTGGGAAGTCGGATGAGAAGGGTGAGATACAACCAAGCATACAGCACAAGCTTTGGGCATCCGTCAATCCATGTACTCTGGCAGCGCTGTGAACTGCTCCCCATCCAAGGCCACTCCCACCAAACCCACATGTACCCCACCACCCACCAGACATGGTTGGCTCAGGCACTGGCGCCGGCGCAGTGGCGCCCACGGTCGGAAAGTAGCCCTGGCCGGTGGCGGCAGGTTTGGCCGCTGACGCCGGCAGCACAGCGGCGGTTGTGACGGCCGCCGCGGCCTTGTGCTGCACAGGCACCGCTCGCGGCGCCACCGCCGCAGCGTGCTCAGCGGCCGCCAGCGTGGCGGCGGCATCCCGCGGGCGCACAGGGCCGGATGGGATGGCTGCCGCAGGGGCTGTGCCCTCAGACAGCGGCGTATCCGCCTTGGCAGGTGCAGCGTTCTCCCCCTCCTCCACCGCTGCCGCCTCCGCCACCGCCTCTGCTGTGCCCGCTGCCACGCCCAGCCCGCTGGCCGCCAGGTCAGCAGTGGCGGCCACCGCCTGCTTCACAACCGGCGCGGCGGCAGCATAGGCCCCTGCTGCTGCCGAGCTGGCGGCTTCCACGGCACGCTGCAGCAGGCCAGGGCCCTGCTGCTGCTCAGCAAGAACAGCGTCAGCCGCCGCACTCAAACTCTCCCCCTCGTCCTCTTCCTCCTCAGGCGCAGCCCCGCCCACCCCAGTGCGTGCCAGCTGCACGCCCTGCCCCGCCAGCTGTCGCTCCTTGGTGCGCACCGCAGCTGCGGTGGATGGCAGGATGAGCGGCGGCTCGGGCGGAGGGGGCAGATCCTCCTCTCCCTCGAACACAACAGCCGCTGGGGGGCTCCGCGTGCGGGTGGCGGCGGTCTGTGGGGTGGCGAGCTCGGCATTGTTGCTCGCCATGTCTGTTGCGTACGGCTGGGCTGCCGCCTTGGCCCGCGAGGAGCGCCCCATGGCGTAGCTCGCCTGCAGGCCTGCAAGAAGTGCGGGAGGCAGGGCGGCTACCTTGGATGAAGGAGGCAGGGCGGCGCTGTTCGGCAGCCGGCGCTGGGCGGCGGCAGAGCCGTCCAAGGCTGCCCTACCTGTCAGGCCGAGCGCTGGGCCAGCAATCACTCCGCTTGAAGAGCGCCTATCGTTCTGAGATAGCAAGTCGCCCATTCTGAGAGGTTTGCAAGCTCACAGGCTACAGCTGCTGGGCTTGTGCCGCAACTGCTCCAGAGCAGCACTGGGATGGTGGGAAGGGCACTGAGGGCACGAATGAAGTTTGATGAAAGCCGCTGGCGGCGGCTGAGTGGGGTGGCTATCGGCCGCCTTCCAGCGCGGCGTGGCATGGGCAGAGGGATGTGGGCCCTCCTGCACGCCTTTTGCTTGCCTTTAGACCGCCTATAGTACAACCATGCGCCAGCAGGGCTCCTGGCTCAAGTCGGGAGGCGGCAGAGCAGTGGCGGCGGCGGCAGCGGTGGGCGGCGTGGTCGCACTGCTGCTCCTCAGGCCCTCGTCACGCAGCCCTAGCAGCACCGCTGGCACTGGAACCGGTGGGGGAGACTACGGCACTGGATCTTACAGCCAGCCAAGGTGACCGAGGTGCACCGAGCGGCCGGCCGAGGGGCAAGGGCACACACGGCCGCTGCCACGGCTGGGTTGGCCTGAGCCCTTTGCGACTCCTTTGATGCTTGTTTCCGTGCAGCTTGCTTTACAAGTTGATGCAAAAGGATGTAAACTAAATAGAGGCGGATGATACAGAGGGATTCAGGCACATGTGGGGAGCAAAGCGGGGGCAGCGCGTGCATGGCGGCGGCGCACAACACCTCTCAACAGAAACATATGCTATAGCAGACGCGAGTTCATAGATATGCGTGGCGACATGTGTGCCGGGCGGTCTCAGCGGCGCCCTCCTGATCGACAGTTCGTTTAGTCAGCTGCGGCAGCTTGCCGGCAGTGCAAAGCGGATGGGTGGGGTAGCGGCGGAACAGCCGCATGAGTACAGCTGGCAAGTCGGCGGGGAAATCCGTGGGTCGGGCGCTCGGTCTTTAGAAGTTGGACAGGTCGCGGCCAAAGACCTGGGCCTTGAGCCACTGCAGGGCAACAGAAATAAGCAGAGATGAGAGCTCAGCGGCTGCAAGCAAGCAGCAGGGCGCGATGGTGCATGCGCCATGCATGCGGCGGCCGCGGGTGCCCCCCTGGTTGGCCCGTCCCCCACTCACGTCAAACAGGATGAGCACGCGGTTGCGGAAGGACACTTGTTTGGTGATGTAAACACTTTTCCAGACGAGATAGGCGAGCTGCAAAGGCAGGAGGGAAGGCAGGGCAACTTGGGAGTGAAGGGAGAGGGGCTGGGCATGCGCCGGCGCACGTCCAGAATGCAACGGCATGGCGCTCGGCTGGACTCCCCACTTCTTTGCACCACCTCACCTGCCCCGAGAGCTTGATGTTGGTGAAGGGCAGGTTGATCTGCGGCATGGGGGAGAATGGAATGAAACTGAGGCACATGCTCGGCACATGCAAGCATCCCCCATGTGCATGCACCCTGCTGCAACTGAAGACGCCGGCGGCAAGCCACTCAGCTGCATTATTTTGCGCACAGGCCGCCGTCCTTTGTGCTCAGCGCACCTCGGTGAGCGCGGAGTCGCCGCCCAGGTAGGCCAGGGCGCCCAGGTTGAGGAAGTTGAAGGGCTTCTTGTAGTAGATGACGGCCTGCAGAGTGAACTGAGGTATGTCGATTTGAGGCCAGATGGTGGCGCATGCAGGGGGATCGCACTGCGTGGGTCTCACCCTCTGCCCACCCCACTGCAGGACACACAATTCATCCAAACATGCCCCGGCCATCTTGCAGCATGACATAAACCAAACCTACTTTGAATCCCAGGAACCCACCTGCCCCTCATCGTCGCCCATGGTTGCGTCCCGCATGTTGTCCATCAGCTCCGAGGTGCTCACCGGCTTGCAGGGCGGCGGCTGCGGCAGGGAGGCAGGCAGGGTTGGGGGTGAACATGGGACACAGCCCGGAGGTGTGCCGCTGTAGTTCGTGTGCTTGCAGCTGGCCTATCAAGTGGCATTCTCAGGGCAGGGAGCATGTACTCGCGGCAGTGCTGTTCATTCGCTGCTGAAACCGCCCCTTCCCAAGCGTGCCACACCCGCCTGCCCAATTCTTCCCACCTGGTCCATGCCTCCTTGCAGCGGCAGGAAGCCGCGGTTGATCAGGTGCGCCACGTACGCGCCCTGCTGGCCCGCCACCTGCAGTGAACATGATGCGATGGAAGGCAGGAGCCTGTTGAAGAAAGCAAGAACCTGCCGGCAAGGGGCCTTGAGCTAAAGCAGCAGCACCGTGAATGCCGCAGCGGCTCGAACAACCCCCAGTTCAGCCACGTGCGCCCTCAAACTGAGCCAACTGCGCCTTATGCATGCACCACTGAGAGCGCCAGCTTGCCTGGGCGGTGGCGGGCAGGCGGTCGCCGACCCGCAGGCTGCAGTCGCCAATAGCCAGCACGTCGCGAGCGCCAATCACCCTGCAGCACAACGGCGCAGCAAGCGAGAGGTTTGTTAGCGGGGGTTCGTGCATAGGCATGCCTCCAACCTACCCTCACAAGCAGGCCAGGCCGAGAAACAATCCGTGATACCCACAGCAGCAGCAAAAGCAGCAGGCCCAGCCGCAGCAGGCACAGCGGGCACAGCAGGCGCACCGCAGGAAAGGGTCCACCGCCAGCTTGGACGGCTTCTCTCCCGGCTGGTACTGAGCCTGCTCCGGGATCTGGGCCGCCAGCTGCTGCACCAGCGGGCGCGGCGCGTTGCCGGCGCTCCCTGCACACAGCAACCAGGGTGGTAGTGAAGTTAGCTTGCCGATGATAGATGCGACACTCCCTTCGAAAGCAAGCCTTCGATTAGCAGCAGCACGCAGGGGCTGGCCATTCTGGTAAGACAGCACATGCGCCGGTCAACACAAGATCATTCCCATCCTGCCTCCACACCCAGCAAACCCAAGGGATAGCCGCTGCAAGCCACTCACACACGCACAGCCCGTACTTGATCTCCTCCCCGTCCCGCAGCGTGATCGTGTCCTGGGTGACCTGCACAGCAGGCAGCAGGGAGGGGCGGCAGACATGACGTGCAGGAGGGCAGGAACAGTGCAGTCCCTTGGGCGGGCGCTTCAACTGCTGCTGCGGCAGCATGCAGGCCACACCAGTCGCGGCAACACGGTTTAGCGGGCTTTGCAGCGGCAGCAGTGCGCACAGATAGCAGAAGCAGGAGCAGGTGGGGACGCACCCCTGTTACGCGCATCCCCGTCCGCACTTCCACGCCCACTCGCTTGAAGTTCTCTATCGCGTGCTGCTGCATCCTGCACCAAGCAGCACGCAGGGAGGGGGCGGCAGGGGATACTGTAGGTGACGCAGATGGAAACCAGCTCCCCAAGCTCGGCAGCATCCCATGTGCATTCCGCTCCCACATGCCTTTCCTTCTATCGCCTCCAAAACAATGTACCCCCCGACCCCCGCACCTGGCGTCGAACTGCGTCAGGATGGTCTGCGCGCTGTTGAGCAGCGTGACCCGCACGTACGGCATCAGCTCCGGGTACTTTTTCTTCAGGTCCTCCCGCAGGAAGTCGCTGAGCGTGCCCGCAAACTCCACGCCTGGGGGTGGGGGGTGGGCGGGGCAGAAAGGGGTGGAGGGTTGAGGTTGGAGTGGGTGGGGCTGGCATGCACGTTAGGTGGCACGCATCAAGCCAACTGCAGGGCCGCAGAGCAAGTAAGGCAGCGCGTTAACCAGGGGCAGGCAGAGAAGCCAGCAGTGCAAGCAACACACCTGTCGGGCCGCCGCCCACCACGACAAAGTGCAGCGCAGTCTTCATGTCCTCCTCGCTTGTGCCTGGCAACGCAGCCAGCTCAAACTGGTTTTGGATGCGCTGGCGCAGGCCCACGCTGTCGGGGATTTCCTTCATAAAAAAACAGTTCTCTGCCACGCCCGGCGTGCCAAACGTGGCGGGCTGCTCGCCAACTGAAACGATCAGAATGTCGTCTGCGCAGCAAAGTAAGGAAGGTCATGTACTGTCAACGCGTCTGCGCACTAAGCCGTCCCATCCGTGTAGCGTGATGTGCATTTCCACAGGCAGCAGGAACCTACAAGGCACTTCGAACTTGGGCAGGCGGCCGTCCTTGTACGCGTTCTTGCTTGTGCAGTACGCCACCTGCGTTGCATCGCAGCAAGCAGGGGTGCAGCATTAGCGCGCTCCGCACGGGGCGCTTGCTCTCGCCCTGCTCAAAAGCCACTGAGAAACAGCCCCCAGCAGAACAGTCGCTGCACAGAGCTGACAAAGGCAAGGCGGTGCACCTTGTTGTCCAGGTCGATTTTGTCGCACGACGCCTCAAAGTAGTCCACAACTGCGGCAGCGGCCAGGCAGGCATGGAGGGTGCTTAGCTGGTGGTGCATGGAGCGTGCCTGCTGCAATCACCCAGCAGCCCGGCAATGAACTTGAAGGGGCCAAGCTCTCACATGCCCTGGCACCTTTGTGGACGCAAACCTCGCTCCTTGCACACTCACATGGGTTGGCCACCCGCACCGGCTCCAGCAGCGAGCGGAACTCCACAGTACCGACCGCCGTTGAGGGCAGCATGGGCGTGAACTGCGGGCAGAGCGACAGTTTGTTAGCAGCTCCGGCATTGCCCTAACTGAGTGTTGCCAATCCAGCAGCCTTGCAACCAGCAGCAGGGCTGCCACAGGTGCCGAAGCGAGCGAGCCTCCCTGCTGCCCTCGCCCTGCCGCCCCCCTAGCTCACCAGGAAGTGGTTGCGCGGCGACACGCAGACCACCTCGTACTGGTCCACATCGATGACCTGGAAGACAGAGGGCAGAGGGCAGTAGCATTGCCAGAGGGTGCAGCAGCGGTGGCAGCGCCGCACCGCAGCATGTGCGCGTGTGCAGCCCTGGTGTGTCAGGCGGCAGATGCGGGTGCACCGATGGGCCCCAGCATGCAGCCGTGCGCCTCGTGCGCACCTTCATGATGGAGTGGGCGCCCCAGCCGCTGCCCAGCAGCAGCACCACCGGCTTGTCCGCCTGCAGGCGAGGGAGAGCGGTTTCAGTGAGACGCCTGATGCAAGGCGCTTTGCCCTCACGAGTGGCACTCATTCTGCTGGGCAGGCTGCAAAGTGGCTGTGCCATGCTGCTTGCTCTGCTGCATACACCCCTGGACACCCATCACTACCGTTCCACCTTCCACATGACCCTACCAGCAACGCCCCACCTGCAGGCGCAGCGTGGATCCGATGCCGACCAGCTTGTCGAAGGCCTTGGTGGTGGGTAGCTCCTTGATGCCGCGCCGCACATGGCTGTAAATGTCGCCTGCCGAGTCCATCAGCTGGTCCCTGTGGCAGAGGGACAGCAGTTTGCATGGTCGCGGGCATCAACGGCTTTGCAGGAGCTTGCACATGGCGACAAACTTGCAAGCGCAAGCCGTGCGCTGCACATAAAGCTTGGCATGCCTGCAGCGCAAGTGCACCAGCTCAGCTCACCAGGCCACCTCGATGAAGGAGTGCTTCTGGGGCCACTGGATCGTGGGCACCTGGTCCTTGCCCCGCAGCACCATCATGTCCAGTTCTGTCAGCGGCCGGCTGCCGCCGTTCTTGCCAGCGCCAGCCGACCGCGGCTTGGCAGCTGCCGGGCGCGGCGGCGCCGCCGGCGCGTTCTCGCGCAGCGCCGCAATGTCCAGCTCCGTGAACGGCAGCTCGGGCAGCTTGGCGGGTGGGGCGCCATTTGCAGAAGGCGGCTCGGGCTGCTGCAGTGGGGTGGGTGGGGTGCGGGCGGTATGCAAGGGTTACGACTCGTTGGCGGCAGCAGCGGCGCCCTCCGGAGCGGGTCCCAGCCTGCGGCGCAGGCCCCGGCGTTGCGATCACTCGAACTTGCCTTAGAGGGGGCGGGAGGGGGCTCCTGCAGCTGCTGGGCCCTAGGCGCCGCGAGAAGGAGGCGGCGGGGTTGTCTAGGGCAGGGAGCGCTCCCCTGTGAGCTGCGCAGCGCGCCCTGGCGCTGTCCTAAGAGCGGCGACGGCCGCAGCTGCGCCGCCAGCATGTTCGAGGCGGGAAAAGAGTGGTGGGGCGCTGTGGGATGTCGGAAGGGACGCTAGCAAGTGATCCGAGTTTTGGGCACTCGAGAATTGTGGCTTTAGCGGCCTGCCGGCGTGTTGGAGAGAAACTCTCGCCCATGTATCGAAACATTTCGTCAGCCGCCGTGCATCGCTTGCAGGCCAAATCCTGTGTGCCCACATATCCACCGACTCGTGCTGCAAGCCGATCGGCGTGCCGAAAGCCAAGGGCAAGCAGTGGCGGCGCTCGTGACGCGCAGGGCGCGACAGGATGAAGCTGCAGCAGCTGAGACAGCCGCCTTCGATCTCTGGGGCTCCCCTGGCCCAGCGGGCGGCTCGCCAGCAGCACCTGGGCTGCGTTTCCGGGCGGAGCCGGCTCAGAGTGCGGGCAGACGCCGTCAAGGACAAGCCCAAGGTACGTCAGGACGGGTTAGGGTGGACGGGGCATCGATCGGGCCCAGGACCAAGGACTGTCCTTGCTGCCGCCCTCTGCCGCCGCTCCCGCCGCCGCCGCAAGGTGGGGCTGCGGTGCTGCAAGAGCCACGAATGCAGGCTTGCCCGTCCGCCCCACCCGCATCTGCAGGAGCAGTCGCAGGAGCAGGAGGCAGCGCCGCAGCCACATGCGCCCAGCAAGTTTGAGGGCTGGCCGCGCAAGCGCACGTGGCAGCAGGAGACTTGGTGAGACTCAGTTTGTTTGGTGCCTGGCGCGGGCTGGTGTCTTGGCTGCAGAGTGCGGCTTTTCATAGCCAGCTTCAGCGCCCTGGGGTGCTGGGTTTTATTCAGCTGTGTGGTGGCAGCTGCCGCCTGCGTCACCAGCTGCATTTCTGATCCATTCAATGCCTGCCCACTCGTAACTTGACAACAGGGACCGTGTACTGGAGTCGTGCGAGGACGTGACCAGCCACCTGCAGCGCGGCATCCGCGAGCTGCCTAGCACCAAGGCCCTGGACCGGCTGCTGGTGGAGGGCAAGGGTGGGTGCTGCGTGGCTGTTAGGGTTGCAGACTGGCAGCTCCTGGGGGTTGGGAAGGGGGCAGCATGGTATCAGGAATGACGCGTTGTGCGGCAATGCCTGCATAGCCTTGGCGCTTCGAGTGCGCTGACACGCTGCGCTGATTTGCTGTGCCCATGCACTGCCGCACTGACGTTCCGCAGGCGGCGCGCTGCGGGTGCAGTCGGACAAGCCGGTGGTGGTGATCCTTGGCAGCGGCTGGGCGGCTCACAGCATCATGAAGGTGCGGAGCAGTTGGTAACAAACTTGGTTCATGGCAGCTGGGGCAGCATGGCTGTAATGACGCATGATCAGCGTACACACCTTTTCCCAATGTTTCTTCTCTCCAGGTCATCGACACCGACAGCTTCGAAGTGTGCGTGGTGTCGCCGCGCAACCACTTCCTGGTGAGACGGGGGCAGCAAGGGCGCCTGACCATCCTGCCTGCAACGGAAGGCCAACTTGGATTGTTCCAACAGCTTGCCACCCGGCAGAGCTCCGGCCATCAAAGAAACCGGCACCGCTGTGCTTGCCCACCGCTTGCCTTGCCTGCCCGCAGTTCACGCCCATGCTGCCCGCCACCGCTGTGGGCACCATTGAGTTCCGCTCGCTGCTGGAGCCGGTGCGCGTGGCCAACCCGTTTGTGGACTATTTCGAGGCCACGTGCGACAAGATTGACCTGGAGGGCAAGGTGGGGCCCCATGGGGGAGGTCGGGGCAGGGAAAGGTGGAGGGATTGGGTGGCAGTGTCGAGAGCCTTGATGGTCCTCATGAAGGCAGCCTAGGCCTGGAGGGCATGGTGGGGTCGGCACAAGGCGGTAGGGCGTGCAGAATGGGTGTGACTCGTCAACCGGGCTGCCGTTGGTCACCAGCAAGCTTGCACCGCACCTTTGTGACCAGCTGTGCTGCACGAGTCCCCTGCTGGGGCAGGTGGGACGCGTGAGTGCAAGATGCTGTGTGACTGTTGTTGGTGCACCCGCAGGTGGTGTACTGCACCAGCAAGAACTGCTACGAGGACGGATTCCGCCCCGAGTTCCAAATCCCTTGTAGGTTCCTGCTGCCTGCGCTGCTGCTTTGACTGCTGCTGGTTGTATTTTGGATGTTGCCGCTGCCGCTGCTGTGATATGCTGCTGCAACTGCCGCTGGTGGCGGGGATGCCGCCGCTCCTGGTGGTGATGCCGGCGGGCGGCGCTGCTCTGGAGGTGCAGAGCTGCAGCTTTTCCTTTGCTAGCGCCCTGCTGCAAGTCCAGCTCAGTTGCCGGTTTGCTGTGGTGGCCCAACCGCCGCTCCGTGTGTGCCCTCTCGTCTCCTGTGCAGACGACATCCTCGTGGTGGCCGTCGGCGAGCAGCCCGCCACGTTTGGCGTCAAGGGAGTGGAGGAGCATTGCTACTTTATGAAAGAGGCGAGTGGCCGTGATGTGGGCCTGTGTGGCTGTGCGGTTGGGGCAGCAACATGTCTGGCACGGCACGGCTGCAGTTGTGAGGTCCAGGACCTGCTGCACAAATGGACAGACCGACTGTTTGCTGATGCCCACCCCTGCCTTCCCTCGTCACCCTGCAGATCCCCGACAGCGTGGGCCTGCGCCAGCGCATCCAGCAGCAGTTTGAGCTGGCCGCACTGCCCGGCACCAAAGAGGCGGATATGCGGCGCGCCCTGCACTTTGTGGTGGTGGGCGGCGGCCCGACAGGTGCGGCATCTGGCGTTGCTGTTTGGGGGGGGGCGTGCTGGCTCGGCAGGCATGCCTTGGCAGCCTTCACCCTTCCTCACACCCGCCGACCCTCCCCCAACCCTCCATACCCTCCTGCCCCTCCACCCCCAGGCGTGGAGTTTGCGGGCACGCTCAGCGACTTCCTGCGGGAGGACCTGAAGAAAAAGTACCCGGAATTGATGCCGTACGTGCGCGTGTCCCTGCTGAACGCCACACCCTCCATCCTGGTCCAGTTTGACGAAAAGTGAGCCGGGGCACTGGGGGTGAAATGGTGAGGAGTGGGTTGGCTGTTTGGAGACTGGGTGGCAGAGCAGGGTATGCACGCAAACCGGTTGGCCCGAGATTCTGGACTCCACAGCATGGCAGCCTGCTTTGCAATTGGGTGCACTGGTGTGCGCACACGTTCACCAAGCACCTGGCTCGATGCATCATCTCCACGCTGCAGGATGCGGCAGCACGCGCTGGACAACTTCAAGCGCCTGGACGTGGATGTGCGCAACGACACGCCGGTGGTGGAGGTGAGGCGGTGAAAGGGTGACTGCCTGCGAGGCAACCAACCAACCAACCGCCTGCTTGCTGGATCAGTGCAGCCACACGGCGGCTTGCAAGCCTGTTGGGCTGTTCTGTGGCGCGGTTTGGCAGTGCATATGGTACGTCTGTGCCTCTGGTCGGCGAGCAGGACAGCACTGCATGCTGCACAGTCTGCTCTGCTCCACTGCCACCTCCTTCTCTCATACAGTTGAGCCCTCGGGGGCTGGCACTAAGCTGTTAGACTAGACCAGACTAGCCGCCTCCTCCCCACCTCCCCACCTCCCCTCCTCCCCTCCTCCCCTCCTCCCCTCCTCCCCCCAGGTCACCAAGGACTTAATCCGGCTGGGCAGCGGGGAGGAGCTGCCCTACGGCGTGTGCGTGTGGTCCGCTGGCAACGCGCCGCGCCCGCTGGTGCAGCAGCTGGCGGCACAGATCCCGGAGCAGGTGGGCGGGCAGGGGGGTGTGGGGGAGGAGCAGGGCAGGACAAGGGCTGCTGGGGAGGCCAGCCTGGCCGGCTAAATGGCAGCGCATTTCAGTGCGCGCACATGGCAATGACTCTCACCCATCACAAAACGGGCACGTGCATGCCTGCCGCCTTCCCCCATCCCTCACTCCTTCACCGGCCCCCTGCCCACTGCTCAAATCACAGGCCCCCTACCAGCCGGGTGGCCGCCCCTCCAAGCTGGCCGTGGACTCGTACCTGCGAGTGATTGGCGTGAAGGATGTGATTGCCCTGGGGGACGCCTCCCTGTATGTGCCCGAGCGCCTGCCTGCCACCGCACAGGCAAGCGGGGTGTTGCACGGGGCGGGGGAGCAAGGTAGCGGGCAGGGCGCTAAGCAAGTGGTAGTGTGTCCAGGCCAAGTGCCATCTGGGCATCTGGGGAAATGGGAACTGCTTGCCTCTCGATCAAAGCAAGTCTGATAGCTCATGGCCTGCCCTCAACGGCTGCCTCGACTGTGCTACTGCAGGTGGCGGGCCAGCAGGGCGCGTACGTCGCGCACCTGATCAACCGCGGCTTCACCCTAGGGCCTGGCGGCATGGATCAGGTTGGCTGTATGGTACACGGCTGTGTGGCTGCTCATGAAGCACGGAAAGGAGCCTTTGCATGCCTGTTCACGATGTGTGCTTGGTGGTTGGGTTGATCGCTTCGTGAGCCCCAGCGCCCCTCACCCGCTTCTCCGCCCAGCCCCACACCCACCCTGCGCCTGCAGCCGCCCCCCAGCAAGGCTGTCAAGGACCTGACTCTCACTGACCGCATGCATGAGATGCTGGCTACCACCATGGCACCTGCCGATGACGCCACTGCCAAGGTGGGCCGGGCTGCAGGAGGCTGCTGGGCCGCGACACACGTGCCGTGCCCCGCCTGAGGCTGGCTGCGTGACTGCATGATTGCGCAGACTCAACACACACCTGAACTGCCTCCTGTGCAGGACACTGTGTATTACAATCGAGGATTTGAGTTCGTCAACCTTGGTGCGCGGTTGTGTCTTAGTCCGTCGTGATTATGTTCTGGCGGCACCTTCTGCCACGCACAGCATGGTGGCATGCACGCTTGAGACGGTGCACACCCTGTTGGTGCACGTGCACCAGAGGCACCTCGCCGGGAGCAGCCTGCTCGCCTAATAAGCTCACTGTCACTCCTGAGACGATCTGCGGACAGTGAGCGCCATTTGTTTTGACTCTTCCCCTTCCCTCCTGCCTGCCTGCCTGCCCAGGTGTGCTGGCGTACCTGGGAGACGACAAGGCGCTCACCCAAATCGAGCTGCCCGGCACCAGTATTCGCCTCACGGGAGCGCTGGGCAACCTGATCTACAAGTGAGAGCTGCTTAATAACCAAATTAGTTACCAAATCATCCATGCATGCAGGCCTGCCAACATGCCATGCACGCACCCCAGCTGCCGGCTCAGCCGCCGCCCTCGTGGCAGCCACGTGTGGCCCTCTGCCTCTGAACAACACCGCATGCCTGCCCTCCCCTCCAAAAACAGATCCGTGTACATCACCAAGCAGGTGTCTTTCCGCAACCGCGTCCTCATCCTCTTTGACTGGTGAGCTGCGTTGCCATGCTGCTGCTGAGCGGTGCTTGCCATGCTGCTGTCGCTGAGCTGCGCTGCCTCATTGCTGTTGTAGCTGAGGCGTGTTGGCCCTGCCCCATCTTGGCCGTGCAGGCTCAAGGCCCAGGTCTTCGGCCGCGACCTGTCCAACTACTGATGGCAAGCCACGGTGGATGCGCTGCATTACAGCACGCAGGGCAGAACGACTGTCAAGCCGAGCGCGTCTCGACTCCCGATCCCCAACCCAACCTCCAACAACAGGATGTGCGCTGCCGTCTGCTTTTCAACCAACCCCCTCTCTCTCAACTCCACCCCCCAGGCCAGCCGTGCTGCGCCTGGGCATGATAGATAATAATTAGTGCTGCTGGACGGCACCGTTTTCCCTTGTTCCTCGTCTCGTGTTGCACATTTGATGTCTGTATCCACCCCGCATTTGATGCCTGTACTAATCCCCGCTGTGGCCTTTTGGAATCATCATCCTATTTGGGTCCCCTTGAGAGCGAGCCAGGCCTGTGTCTTCCTTTTTGCAATCATTCAATATTTGTTCGCTGTGGGGCTGCTTGTAAAAGCACACGATGGGAGGCAAGCAATGGGCTGAGGGCAGGGGCAAACAGGAGAATGGTATGGGAGATATGGAGTACAGCTACAAACGCTAGGATTGGGTGCAGCAAATCTGGCGCACCCTCACATCTGGCGGGCAACATGAAGCAACATGCGTTGAGTTGAATGGAGCGCTCGCTTGTTCAGCGCCGCGAGGAATGGAATAGGCAGTTCACCTGCCTCGCAGCTGGGTGGTTGGTGGCATACGGCAGACAGTGCTCTGCCGCTGGCTCTGAGTACAATCGGCGCCCCTCAGCTGCAGCTGGCGCTGCCGCCCCCGCCGCCCAGGAGCTTGAGGTTGACGCGCACCCGCAGCGTGGCGCCCCAGGTGTAGGGGCAAGAGCGCCGCACCTCTGCCACCACTTGGTCCATGTTCAGCTGCACCAGACCGCCCTCCCCGTCTGCCGCTGGCCGTGCTGTGAGCGCCCCGCTGTCCGCGTCGCTCTGGTATGCTGTGCTGCGCTGCCCCCCCTGGCTGCCTGCCCGGCTGCTGCGGCTGCCGGCGGGCGCTGCAAGTGAGCGGGAGCTTGGGGGGCCGCTGCCGGGGGCTGCCGCTGCTGTGCCGCTGGCGATGCTCAGCCTGCTGAGCTGCCGCTGCGGCCGGGGGCCTCGGGCCGTGTCTGGTCGCGCCGCCGCCGCCAGCTGCAGGTTGCTGCTGCTGCCGCCATTTGCGCTGCCAGCCCGCCGGCTGCTGCTGCTGCTGATTTTGAGGGAAGGGCAGCTGGGCGGCACCCAGAAGGCGGGGCCGCCCCAATGGGTGTGCATGGCAGCCAGCCGCTGCGCATTGGTCTGCCGCCACTCCTCCAGCGAAGTGGTGCCCTGGAAGGAGAACCGCACGTCTGCGCAGGGCAGGGTGGCGTGACAGGGTGATGACAGCTAAGACTAATTGCAGGCATCAGGGAGGCCAGGAAGCACTGGCTGGGAGGTCGGCGGCTCCCTTTCACACTCTGCCTCACGGTCGGCAGGCATGGCTGCTGCGCCCCTTCTAACTGCAAGGTTTCTCAAGCCACATACAGCCCAGCAACAGCTGCGCTCCACCCCAAGCCAGACACACCTGCCGCCGGCTGCAGGGCGGCGCGGAAGGGCTCTTGGAACAGCGAGAAGGCGGCGCACGAGGCGTACAGCTCAAAGCGGTCGTGCCGCGGGTTGGCCACCAGCACCTGCTCGGTAGGAATGAATTGGTGGGCAGGGTGGGGCGCAGGATGGTGGGTAGGGGCACAGGTTGGTGGGTGGGGTGGGGCACAGGATGGTGCGAGGTGAGGGTCACGCACCGTGTACTGCTCAGGCCTGGCATGAGCACTCATGCCGGCGAAAAGGATGGCGACTGAGCTGAACTGCTGCTCAGGCCATCATGCACTGGCCGCGCAAGCCAGCAGCGGGGCGGCAGGCACGGCACTCACCGCCCACCAGCACAGGCCGCCGCAGTAGATGGCTGGCGACTGCTGCTGGCGCGGCCGCCCCTCCGCCAGCGCCGCCTGCTGCAGCTCCAGCACGTCGTGCAGCTCAAACTGGATAGGGAGAGGCAGGAGGGAGGAGGGTGTGGGTGTGAGGGGTTAGAATGGTGGCCGGCTAGACGTGGGCTGGCAGAGAGGAATGCAGGAAACAACACGGAATGTGCACATTGCACGATGCCGCCCATCGCATCTCTCAAGAAACCCAGCCAACAGCACTGGCCACGGCACCGCAAATAATGAATGTGCCTGACCTCCGCAGTGAACGAGAAGCGCCCGTCCAGCGAGGGCGGCAGCCTCTCGGGGCGCAGCGGGCTGGCCGCCACAAACTGCTCCGCCCAGGGCAGGTTAGCCACCATGCAGCGCAAAAAGTCGGCGGCCAGCGGGCGGCGCCACACCAGCGTCGCAAGCGCCGCCTGCTGCTCCGCCTGCACATCGCGCCGCTGCTGCTCCAGCCACAAGTTTGACAGGTCGAAGACTGCAGGTAGATGTGTAATGTTGTGCAGAGATGTGTGTGGAGGCTACAGGCGACAAGTGCAGCAGAGTGCAAGCACATGTGGCACCAAGGGCAGCTGCCAACAATGCTGGGCTGATGCGCCAGAGCCAGCGACCCCCCAGCCTGGCTCACTTGTTTCCCCCCGGTCGCAGGGCCCATGCTCCAGCAGCCAGGCCGCCACCTCATATGGCAGCCGGCTCCAGCGCTGCAGCAGGCAACGGAGAGAGGCATGAGGCCACATACTAACAGGGCTGCTCAAGCCATTGAGAAGCTGTCACCGCAATGTCCCAAAGTGGGGTTTGCTGTCCCTTTCCCAGTAATCCCCATTACTCTCTGCCCCTCAACATGCAGCGCGCCCCTGCCGCACCAATCACCCAGGCAGCCGTCTCTCAAGCCAGCCTGATCACAGCATGCATGCCGCGCACCTGGCAGCTGCGCTCGCTCTCCAGCACCCGCTCTAGTGAGGTGCCCAGGTAGCTGAGCAGCTGGGAGGCCAGCTTGGACTGCAGCTGCGCCAGTGCCGCCGAGCGCGCCACCAGCGGCAGCGGCAGCAGCAGCTGCAGCAGCAGCGACACGCAGCGCTCAAAGCCCCAGCCGTGTATGGGCAGGGCTGCGGCATGGCAGGGAGAGGCGAGCCGTGAGTGCAAGGAGCCGGTGGCAGTAGAGCTGTCGATAACGCATGGGCATACTCGCAATCGATGATGCGTCGTGATTCACCAACCACCCAAGCACAGCACACGACCAGTTGCCTGCAAATGCTTCGTTGCCCAGGCTGTCGGCATGCAGCAGCATGCGGGCGATGCGCTGCCGGCTGCCTGGCAGTTCTCCAGCCTGCAATTGACAAATGGCATCGCGAAGTGAGTCAGACAGCCGCTGATGTTGCTCAGCTGCGGCGGCAGAGTGCGCATGCACAAAATCAGTATGATGCCCCCGCCTCACCTGCAGCAGCAGTTGCAAGTCTTCAACTGCCCGTTCTGAGTCCCGAGCTGACACTCGTGGCGTGCAGCTCTGGACTGGCGCCAGCAGCAGGCGTGGTGAGCTGCACCAGAGGGTGAGAGCGGGCAGGAGGGGAGCAGGCATGTGCAGCGTGGTGCAAGCGCTGGGATGCGGGCGGTGGCTGCACTCGTTGCCGGCCTGTGCAGGATCACATCTGCCTCAAGCAAATAAACCCCAAGACAGCCCCTCTGGTTCACGAAGCACAGCACACTCGCTCCAGCACAAGCAAAGCAGCTCACGGCAGCTTATCAACAGGGTCGTCTGCTGGGCAGGAGCCCGTGCTGCCCTCCCCCGCCTCCTCAGTCTCCGCCACCACCTCCAGCCGCCGTGCATACACCCCAAAGCCGTCCAGGCTGCTCAGGTCCGACTCGGCGTCCGATTCGGAGTCGCTGTCCGAGTAGAAGGCCGTGGGCGTGTCGTGCGAGGGCGTTGTTAGCACACGCCCGCCGCCGCCGCTGGCGCCGCCGGGGGTCTTGCGGGCCGAGTTGAGCACCACCTGCGCCTCCATCGCCGCTGTCATGGTGGGATGGTAGGCCTGGATGAGTCGCGCATCGCTGGGGCTGGCAGCTGCCTCTGGCTGGCGCTGCCTGGCGCGTGGCGTCAGCAGGCGGCCCAGCTTGGAGAGGCCGGACAACCGCATCGCCGCGGCAGCGGCACGGCGCGGTGTAGAGGCGCCGCCATCCTCGGGCAGCTCCGCCAGGGGCAGCGCCGGCAGGGCCAGAGGCGTGAGCTTGGCCTGCTCGGGCTCCCTGCGGCTCCCGCGCGGCGTGAGCACACTGAGGAGCCGCATGTTTGGCGTGATGGACGCGCGCGCAGGCGGCCTGCAGCACTTGCAGCCCAGTTGCGCCGCTGCCGACGTGGCGCAGCATGCTCGTTCGCCGCTTTTTCCAGCCTGCGCAACCATGCTCATCTGCCCAGCTAGCCTAGTGACACGCCTTGAAATGCCTCAAGGTCTGGCTCGTGATGCCCCCACCGTCCCAGGCCATTGCCAATGCTTACATAGCCCCGTCAAGAGATCACAGAGGGGCAGGGCGCCAGCGCCCGCCGAGTCAAGTCGCAGGAGGGTGTCAAATACTGAGTTTTCATATCGCGTGCAGCTGGGAGTGTCTCTGTGTGTGTGAGTTTGCCAGGCGGATCACTGCCCAAACTGCACCGTCATGCGCTCGCTGCCAGCAGATGCCAGGCCGCCGTCCGCCCGACCCTCCGCCCTGGGTGGCGCCGGCGCCCGTGCCGAGAAGTAGCTGCGCAAGACCCATTCAGTGGGGTACCGTGAATTTGAGAGTGGACTTTCAGGCTTGCCGGCTGCCCGGCGGCTTGTCAATTGCATCAAGTCTATTGTCAACAGCCAACAATGCCCAGGCAGTCCTCTTTACTCTGGTTTCCGCACCAAACCCACCCGTTGAAGTCGAGGCGGGACATCAGGTTGAGCAGCGACTCCAGCTCCTCCCGCGTGTCGCTGCGCTCCCGCTGAGCATCCCTGGGGGCAGGAGATGAGGGCGCACGCACACAGAATGGTCGGATTGCTGGGCGCTGGTTACAAGCCTGATTTGCTTGGGATGCAGGGTGGCTGGTGCACAGGCAAAGCGTTCGGACGCGGCTGTGAAAGGGCATGCGGCAACAGCACGAAGCAGCCCTCCCTGCGTGCTAGCAGGCTCACTTGTGCGCGGCGCCCAGCGCGTTGATGAACTCGCAGACCTTGAGCACAAACTTGCCGTGCAGGTCGCTGCACGGGAGCGGGCAAGTTGGGGTGCGGTTGAGCAGCAAGCAAGGCTAACATTGGTGCGCCTTGCATCCCACCTGGCCTAAGAGCTCCGCTGCTGCGCTCCCCTGCACCTCTCCCGAACAACCCCTCCATGCGCCCCCCCCCCCCACCTGATGCTGGCTGCAAAGGTGGGCTGGCTGAGCCTGCGCTCCAGCTCGCCGCGCGCCAGGGCCGCCTTGAGCAGGCGCAGCTCGCGCTGCCGCTCAGCCTTGCGCCCGCCTGCCAACAATACAGTGGGGTGGGGGCATGGCAGGAGCAAGTTGGCGGGGTGGATGACTGCAGCGTGCTGGTGACAGCTGTAGCAGCGACCTGGCCAGCAAGCACTCCTACAGGGCTGCAAGATTGGCACAGCAACAGGCAAGCAAGCTGTTTAAAACAAGCGCACCTGAGCCCAAGCTCTTCTGCTCCGCCTCCTCCTCCAGAGCCGCCCAGTTGAGCGCCGCCGCCTCGTCCGACAGGCGCACAAAGCGCAGTGCCTGTGGTGATGGCGGGGAGAAGGGGTGCAGAGCTGGGTACAACAACTGACAGGCAGCTGGCCGTACATGTGTGCGGCCCGCTTGAGGTCATGCAGGCGTGTGCCTTGTCAGCAGGAGGTAAGCAGCAGGGCGCCGGGGCAAGGCGCCCAGCCCCGGCCACCCATCTGCTTTTCCCACCCACCACCCTAAACCCTGGGCGCCTCACCAGCTCCTTGAGGTTGAGCAGGGCGCGCAGCACCACCACCTTGCGGCTCAGCAGGCAGCCCTTCATGAGGCGCCGCAGGAAGGCCTTGTGCTGCTCCACAATCTGCTCCAGGGAGAGGTGGGAGGCCAGGGTGGCAGGTCACCATGCTGTGAGCTGCTCGAGCTCCAGGTTCAGGGCTGGTGGGCGAGGAGGCAAGCCGCAAGCCACGGGCACGCACTGCTTGCAAGCATCGCGACATGTGACAGACCGGTGACCTAGCCCCTGCCTGCCCAGACGGCCCCCTGCAACAGGCGCCTGCCCCCACCTCGTCCAGGCTGCTGGCGGTCTTGACCTTGGCCTCAAAGGCAGCCCACAGCGGCTCCATCACTTCAAACGTCACGTACATCAGGTACTGCGGAGGGCGAAGCAGGAGGGGAAGCAGCACGCGGGGCCGGCATGAGCGGTGAAACGGGGAGACGAGGGCCAAGGGCAGAGCACCCGCCGCGCTCCCCACATTGCAACTCGCTCCCACCAGCCAGCCGCCTACCCGACCAAGCCCCACCCAGCCCCATCCCTGCACACACCTGGCGGAAGAAGTGCGTCATGACCTGACAGGTGGAGTACGAGTGCGCCAGCGTGGCGGCCAGCGCGTCCGCCGCTCCGCTGCCGCCGCCGCCCAGGGATGCGCGGCGTGCGCGCGCCCGCCGGCTGGCCACGCCCGTGGTCTGTGCGTACAGAGCCACCACGCGGTTCAGCTCCCGCTCCACCCACTTGAGCTCAAAGATGTGGCGGAACACCATCTGGCGGGGTAAGAGAGGGTTTGGTGAGGGGAGTTGTGGTGGTTGGAATGGCACAGCTGCCTAGGCTGTGGGGTGAACCAAGCAAGCACAAGCAGGGAAGGCAGGCGATGCCGTACAAATGCAGCTCGCAACATGCAAACCAATCACCGCAGCAATGTGCACAGGCACCTGGTACTGCGCCAGAGCGGCCTCCGGTGCGGCGATGCTCAGCGGCCACGGCACCTGCACACACGTGAAGGTGGGTGGGACAGGAGGTTTTGCAGCACTTGAGATGAGCAATGCCGCTGGCTGCTGCTGCATACTTTGTGTGCACAGCCATCCCACAAGTCAGCTGTGCGTTGCAGTGCACGTGCCCCCTCGCGTCCTCCCTCAGCGCCGCACCTCGTAGGCCAGCATGAAGCTCTCCCGCGCGCTCCGCTTCTTGCCAATGTTGTTCCGCTCGCTGGCCGTCATGGGCGCGGGCGTGGTGGGCTTCAGCTGTGGATGGGCAAGTGGAGAGGAGACACTTGGCATGCTGATCACAAGCAAAGGCATGCTGATCACAAGCACAGAGCCCCAGTAGCATGCCAGCCCGCCTACTCGACATCCAAGCATGCTACAAATCCCTGCCCCGCAAGTGCCTCCGTCCCGCCCAAGCCAGGCACCTTGGAGAAGGGTGTCTTGCTGCCGCCCGCGCCCTCGCCGCCCGGCTGTGGCGCCAGCGCCCCCTGGTTTGCGATGAGCATGTTCAGGATGGAGCGATGGTCCCAGGCTGCTGCGAGGTGCGCCGCCGCAGGGTCGGCTGCCGCGCTGCTGCCCCGTACCGCACTTTCCAGCAGCGACTGCAGCTGCAGCAGCGGCACCGCGCCCACAGGGCTGCCAAACTCGGGCTCCGCGGCGTCCATCAGGTGCAGCAGCATGTCACCCTGCAGCGGGACAGCCAGGCGGGTTGAACGACACCGGTGATTGAAGCTGCTGTAGCTCCAGCTCCAGCTTTGCTGCTGCTACTGCTCCAACGCATGCCTATCCTCACCCATTGAACCCTCACCACCACAAGCCGGCAGCAGGCCGTCCCTCTCAACCGGCAGTGCCCGCACCTGCGCCGCCAGGAAGTAGCGCTTGAGCACGGCCAGCCCATCGGCCAGGTTTTCGCCGCGCCGCAGCAGCTCCATGGCGGCCGAAGATGCGGTGGCATGTGCATCCTCAATCAGCAGCGCGTACCGCCCGCCCTCGTCGTACTCTGTGAGGGCGAAACAAGTCATGGGATACGCACATGGGGCTTGTACTGTGGCACTCAAGCAGCAACGTTCAGGCATGCAATATGGAACACAATTGCAGACGAGAGCAAGACATGCAGCACTGATGCTATGCTATACCCACACGCTACGCCCTTGCGCAGCATACCAACCCCTCCCGCTTACCCAGGTGCGTGCCCAGCGGCAGCGTGCGGGGCGGCTGCGCCGCGCACTCCCGCATGACATTCAAGTATTTGCCCGTGTTGAGCACCAGCTGCTTCTGCCGCTGCAAGAAGGCAGGCACGTCGTGCTGCGGCTGCGGCCCGGCCGCTGTGCCGCCCTGCTGCTGCAGCGGGTCCCCCGTCTGCGGGTTAAAGGCAGGCCGCAGCGTCCAGCGCTCGTGCCAGTAAGCCGACTGGTTGTCGGCTGTCAGCGACTCGCGGCCAATGTCCTGCAACCGGTGTGGGCGGCAGACGAGGGTGCGTCAGCGAACACTCAGCATGCAGATAGCCAACTACTGTGACAGCACAGCAAACAGCATTCAGGTTCATGGCTGAGAAGCTTTCAAAGCTTGCCTTGTTCTCCTGCACCATGAACTCGCAGTATGGGTCGTCCACCGTGCCCTCACACCTGTGAGCGAGGCAGGGAGGGCAGCGCAGTACATGCCACTCAGCTGCAGCTGAAGCCCAGCCACCCACGGGACAAGCTGATATGCGACCACCACCAATAAAAGCCTGCACCCAACCGCTCCAAACTCACAGCCAGCGCTCCAGCATGCCAAAGTAGGGCTCCGCCGCGGCGCGCAGCAGGCGCAGCGCAAGCCGGTGCGCAGCAGCATCCCCCATGGCGCCGGCGCAGCGCGTGTGCAGCAGGTCCAGCAGGGCTGCTCCTCGTAACCGCCCTGAGGAGGCCTCTGCTGCCAGGCTGGCCACCAGCTTCAGCGCTGCAGAACGGGCACGTGGGGTTGTGTTGCAGGTCAGCACACACCTGGCAACACCTCTGCACCCTCACCTGCCCAATACACACCTGGCAACATCTCTGCACCCTCACGTGCCCAATACAATAACATCACAAAACCAAATGGCTGCAAAACTGTCCGCCATGCACCCCCGCACATGCCAACCGCAAATCCTGCACCAGGCGCACCTGACCGCGGCGGCTGCACATAATACCACAGCGCCTGCAGCGTCAGCTTGCCGCTACGCAGCTGGTGCTCCAGCTGAGCCACCATCAGCTCCCAGTCCTGCTCAGCAGGCGGGATGCAGTTCAGTTTGTCAGCAGGCAGCCACGGCAGCAGAGAGGCTAGGCGCAAGCACTGGAGACGCAGCCTAGCTGAGGAGAGGCCCCATTTGCCAATCCGGATATATGCAGCATGGTGCAGAGGCTACGGCTGTCCCCACCTGCAGCACATGCCGCATCGCCCCTGCCAGCGCCTGGGCCACCAGCCCCCACTCGTACGCCCGCCGCGTCTCCACAAACCGCTGGATCGTGGCCACGTACTCGCTGCACATGTTCAGGCGAGGCATAGTATTGTTGGATGTGGAATCCGGCAGCTCAGCATTCACAGTAAATCAAGCAGCAGCTATTGCAGCAGCGGGACGAGCCAGCAGCAGGAGCGGCAGCAGCAGCAGCAGCTATGCGCCAGGACGCACCAGATGGGCAGCATGCGCGCCGCCATCTCCGCTAAGGCCGGCTCCAGCTGGCCTTGGGCCGCCACCTCGTAGCCCAACCGCTGCCCGCCTGGCGCGGCCAGCGGCTTGACCCGCACATAGCCGCCGGACAGGCCCAGGAAGGCTGACAGCAGGTCGTCCACAACTGGACAATAAAAAGGCAGTTGACAAGGCAGTGTTGGCAAGGCAGAGTGGCACAGCATCATCACGCTGATGGGGGCTACGGGCGATCCGGCAGTAGTAACGTGCACAATGCACCAGGCCCAACCATGCACAGTGCGTTGGCAGGCTAGCCACTCCACATTCACAGCAACCCACAGCACATGCCACTCACGCAGTGACTCCTGCACCCCGGCCGGATATGTGTCCAACGCCGGCGGCCGGCTGTCCTCGCTGCTGCCCTTGCTGTCCACCGCCGCATCGTACAGGAAGCGCCCCGTGAGGTACGGCCGCCGGCTGTCCCACTCAGGCAGGCGGGGCACTGAGGCGGGCCCCTGGCTCAGATAGGCCGGCAGCGCGGGCCGCGGCGCGAACAGGTCACCCACAGGTGGCAGGGCTCCGTCAGGCTGCAGCGTGCCGCTGGGGGAGGGCGCCCGGATGGCATCCGCCAGCTTGGGAGTGTACTCCCGATCCACCTTTTTGTCTGGGGACAGGATGGCGGCCTGCGCGGGGCGGCAAGGGCAGGCAGCTGGGTGCAGCAGCAGCACATGTGGCGGCCGGCCTGGCAGCAATGAAGCAGCACATGGCAGCCGCAGCTGGACGTATGAAACATGATGCAGCAGGCTGGTTGGGGGCGCTATGCATCTCACAAATATCAGGGCACCAAGCAGCGGGCTGCCGCAGACGCACCTCTCCAAACATGGGGTTGTTGCGGGCGCTCGTGAGCGGCGCAGGCGGCACGCCTGCTGCCCTGCCCACCGGGATGCTGCCCACCGGCCCTGCCGCTGCTGCTGGTGCTGCGCCATTGGGTGGCACGCTCCGCGGCTGCTGCATGAGGTTGAACTTGGCGCGCGTGGCCTCGAGCGCTGCCGCCACCGCAGGCGGCGGCTGCGGGGCGGGGCCGCCGGGAGGCTGGCCCCCGCCGCTCATGCCGTCTCGGCACGCCTGGACCAATCCTTTGGGAGCCTCAGGGAAGGTCGCCTGGGCTTCGACTTTTGTTTCCCGCCTGCCGCCGCTGTCGGCGCCTGCGCTGCTCGGGGGCTACAGGCGATCGCCCCTGATCATGCGATCGCTTCCCAGGGGCTGACACAGCCAACGGGACGCGCAGTTGGCAACGGACTCGCGAGCACCGCCGTTCGGCTCCTGAGCGCCAGCAATCGCTACTGGGTTGTCGGTGCTCGCCCCCTGACTGCCCAGCGCGCTGATCGGGCCACCCAAGCCCTCCGCATGGGCCGCATTGGGCGGGCGGGTCATCTGCTCGCTCTGTTCCGCCTCTCGTGCAGCTGCTCGGCCTTGACACTGGATTGAGCACCGATAGGGCATTGCCTTCGCCTCGCACAGCTTCACTACCGACGGCCCAGAACTCTCTCGCTGCCCAGCGCTTGCAGAGAGCAAGAGCAGCGGTTCAGCAGTAGCCGGTAAGTCTTTTCATCGCGTACGTAGCGCCTGACAAGCCCCAGCAGAAGCAGGTGCCTCGACAGCACCCCCGAGCGCGCTCCTGGCCCAGCCAAGCGGCGCTCACGCAGTCTCTGCACACTCTGCATCTCGTAGGACAGGCGTGGGCGATCCGGCACGCCATGGCGCTGCGCCTGGCAGCGACGGCGGCGGTGCCTCACCGCCCCAGCGCCGCTACGTTGCCGCGGGCCGTGTGCACCAGCAGCAGCCTGCACAGCAGCTTCCCGCTGCGCCTCCAGCATGCTAGGCCTCTGCCGCTGCGGCACATGAGCCGCAGGCTCCTGCGGACAGCAGGCAGCACTGCCCCAGGCGCTGGCGAAGAGGGCCAGGAGGCTGAGGGCGTGCTGCCTGCTGAGTCCAGCGGCACGGCTGCCCCCAATGCCGAGCCCAACCCGACCAGCAGCAGCGCAGCAGCCAGCAGCAGCAGCAGCGTGGATGGCGGCGGCGATGCGGCCAATGGGGAGGGCCTGGATGGCCTTATGCGTGCCGCACGGCTCAGCTTTGCGGCAGCCAAATTGGAAGTTGCTAAATCGGAGGCTGCCAAGTTTGATGCCAAGCGGGAGGCGGCACGGGCAGAGGCCGCCCAAGCAGAGGCCGAGCTCGAGGCGCTGCAGGCAAGCGGGGGGGCATGGTCTGCCTGCAAGGCTGCCGTTGCGTTGCTGCCCACTTCTCCAGTGGGTTCATGGGCCGGAGCAGCGGCAAACAATGTGTATGCCTCCAATGCCCTCCCGCCCGCCACCTACTGCCCCTGCTGTACTGCAGACAGAGGCCGCCACCTCCGGAGCAGCGCCTGCAGAGGAGTCGAGCAGCGGGGAGGCGCCTGCGCCGCCGCCCACGCTCAGCGCCGCACTGGCCACCTTCTTCCGAGTGCTGGGAGACACGCTCAGCCTGCTGCTGCGCCTGGTGCTGGTTGAGCCGCTGTCGTGGGTGCTGGACCGCATGGGGCTGCAGGCCCTGGTGGTGCAGCGGGAGCTGGCCAAGCTGGAGAAGGCAGCGGCTGAGGGTCCGCTGGACCCCACCCGCCTGGCTGCCGTGCTGCGTGCCTTCAACAAGCATGGCCACCACGCAGCGGTCGTTGACGTGAGCGGGGCCGTTTGCTGGCTGTGCGTGTAGTGTGAACAAGCGCATGTCAAATGCTGGGTGCAGCACATTGCATGCCACTCACGCTGCTCTGATGTGGCTCCCTTTGCAGCTGATGCGCAACAGTGCATTGAAGCCCACGCTGCCCTGCCCCTGCCGCCACCCCTCCATGCAGCTGGTGGAGGCACGCTGCCTGGGCCGCAGCGGCGCCCCGGCCGCCGCCCTGTCAGCCGGCGCCACCGGCGGGCGGTTTGCGGTGAATGCAGCAGTCGTGCGTGAGTACCTCACAGCCCTGGTGGTCACCGGGCGGCTGTCGCAATTTGGCGATGATCCCTCGGCAGCGCCCGACCAGGGCCAGTCGCACCGCTCGCTGCGCCAGCTGCTGGCTGAGCTGCAGGCGCTGTCGGCGGGCAAGCAGGTGCCAGGCGCACCAGGCGCCACTGTGGCGCACCCGCTGCACGTCATTGTGCAGTCGCAGGTGCGCTGGGGTGCGGTTGGGCGGTGGCACGGTCCAGCAGCACTGGTGCCTGCTGCCACAGTGCACATGTGCAGGTTTGTTGCTGGAGATGCGTTGATTGCAGCGGCACCCCTGCCATCAGCATGCAGTCGCCAACTCGGCCTGTTGCTGCTCGCGCCTGCTGCCCTTCAGTAATGCCGACGATGCGTCGCCTCTGCTCCCCCCGCCATGCTGCAGGACAAGGGCGGCAGTGGCCCGCTCTCCTTCCTGTCCAACTTCCTGTGGAGCTGCATTGGCATCACGGCAGGTGCGGCTGCAGCGGGCGCCGTGCATCTCTTGGTGCAGCATGTCTGGTGCTGTGGCTGCTGCGGTTGCGCAGAAAGCACTACTGGCTTGGATATCTCAGCTCACTGCACCTTGACGCATCCTGCCCCCACTCTCTAATCGCAGTCATGTACGTGATGACTGCGGGTGCTGCCGCGGTGCGGCGCCTACAGGGCGGCGGCGCAGCAGCCATGCCTGGCGGCCTGCCCGGAGCAGGCGCCGGCATGGCGGCAGCCACACGCAGCGAGGGCGGCATGTTTGCTGCCAAGGAGTACAGCAAGGTAAGGCGGCGGCATGAGCTTTGGGTCACGGTAGGCCATGCAGTATCTGCTACGGGGCACAAGTGAGGCACCGGCATGCGCCAAGGTGCTAGCAGTGACGGTCCCACCGGCACAGGTGCCGCACTCCTAGCCATGTGCCACAACCCTGCATGCCTTTGGTGCTGTGGGTGGGGCATGCCTCCTCCCATCTCTTTGTGCCTCTGTTTGCTTGTCACGCAGGAGAACCTGCCTGAGAAGAGCGTGAAGCGGTTCAACGATGTCAAGGGCTGCGACGAGGCGATTGCTGAGCTGCAGGTGGGCGGCCAGAATGGTCGGATGGGTGGCAGGGTCATGGCGGGGCATCCCGCTGCTGCTGTGAAGGCCGAGGCCGGGCGCATGGGTTGAGCTTTGACCAGAGATGGGAGTAGCAGCCGCTCCTGGTTGTATGTGCTGGCTTGCGCGCACTTTCTGACCGGGACTCTGATGATGGCACGCCTGCTCTCTCTGTCTGTTCCTTCTCGTCCGTAGGAGATTGTGGAGTACCTGAAGCACCCCGACAAGTTCACGCGCCTGGGCGGCAAGCTGCCCAAGGGCGTGCTGCTCACGGGGCCGCCCGGTGAGGCGCCTGGTGCAGCAGCAGGGAGGAGGGGCTGGCTGTGCTGTCGGGCCAGTGGCATGCTGTGATGCTGGCAGGTTGATGCTGCAAGCTGTTTCCGTTACAGACCCTCAGTTGCGCTTGCATGCTGACTGCTGAGAATCCCCCTTGTCTGGCTCGGCTCGCAGGCACCGGCAAGACGCTGCTGGCGCGTGCGGTGGCGGGCGAGGCGGGCGTGCCCTTCTTCTACAAGTGAGCGAACGTATTGATGGGAGTTGGGGCGCAGTAGTTTCCGTTCCGCTCAAAGACTAGGCAGCGTAAATCCAGGCCCACCAATGCAAGTGTGCTCACCGCTCCCTGCTGCCCAAGCATGTCACACCGCTCACGCCCTGCGCCACCGCGCCTCCCCAATTTTGCACACTTGCAGGGCTGGCTCCGAGTTTGACGAGATGTTTGTGGGCGTGGGCTCGCGCCGCGTGCGCTCCCTGTTTGCCGCCGCCAAGCGCAAGGCGCCCTGCATCATCTTCATCGACGAGATCGACGCCATGGGTGCGCGGCCGGGTGGGGGCTGCGCTGGGTAGACGCTGTGCAAATCAGGCACTTGCCACGCGATTGATGCTGGGGAGCAAACGCCCAACAATGTGCTGCAGCAGCTCAGCCAGACCAACAAGTCCGTAACTGGAGCCGTTCTCTCGCTCCTCACCCCCGTTCAGGCGGCAAGCGCACCAACTGGGAGAGCAGCGGCGGCAGCCGCAAGACGCTCAACCAGCTGCTGACCGACATGGACGGCTTTGAGGAGAACAGGTGGGGGCTGCAGTCCTGCACACCGTATTTGTGATCACATGCAACTGCAATTGGCTGCATGAGGGATATCACAGTACAGCACCACAGCTTGGAGAGGTCGCGCCTGCCGCTTTCGCCTGCCCCACCAACTTGCTGCTGCCCCCCCCCCCCCCCCTGCCCCCTTC